>Ga0302140_10004643_pt1 | contig 17473 bp, 16 predicted proteins | sample I_Bog_E1_1_FD_202095 | JGI IMG/M metagenome (GOLD analysis project Ga0302140, IMG submission 202095) | Peat permafrost microbial communities from Stordalen Mire near Abisko, Sweden - I_Bog_E1_1 | ecosystem: Environmental > Terrestrial > Soil > Wetlands > Peat | place: Sweden: Abisko, Stordalen... | reverse complement strand
TCGACACAACATCCGCGCCCTCAACAACCTCACCGGCGGCTTCGGCCCCGGCCTGAGCGAAGCCATCCGGAAATTCGATGAAACCCACCCCGGCCGCTTCTACACCTTCACCGAGCCGTCTTACAAAGTCTTCCTAGATCCGAACTATCCAAAGCTCCAAGCCCAAGCCATCGCCGACGCCCACACCGCCGGCGCCAAAGGCCTCAAAATCGTCAAAACCCTCGGCCTCTACCTGCGCGAAAACATCACCACCGGCGCGCTCGTCAAAGTCGACGATCCCCGCTTCGATCCGATGTGGGATGCTTGCGCCCAGCTCAACATGCCCGTCGCCATCCACGTCTCCGACCCCGCCGCCTTCTTCACCCCCACCGACCGTTTCAACGAACGCTACGAAGAGTTAAACAACCATCCCGATTGGTCTTTCTACGGCCGCGATTTTCCCAGCAACGAAGAAATCCTCGCCGCCCGCAACCGCGTCTTCGCCCGCCATCCCAAGACGCAATTCATCACCTTGCACGTTGGCAACTTCGCCGAAAATTTGGAAAACGTTTCCCAAAACCTTGACCGCTTCCCCAACATGCACGTTGATATCGCCGCCCGCATCGGCGAGCTCGGCCGCCAACCCCGCACCGCCCGTGCCTTCTTCGAAAAGTATCAGGATCGCATCCTCTTCGGCACCGACGCCACTCCCCACGGCGACAAATTCCCGCAGCAGGTTTACAACGACCAACTCTACGAAATCTACTTCCGCTTCCTCGAAACCGACGACGAATATTTCGACTACGCCCCCGCTCCCATCCCGCCCCAAGGCCGCTGGCGCATTTACGGCATCAATTTGCCCGACGGCATTCTGCGCCAGCTCTACCACGACAACGCCGCGCGCCTCCTCCGCATCTAAAAATTCTCGATGGCACCTCAAACTCGCGACCCTCACTTCGACGCCTACCTCATGGTCGATTGGAGTGCCAACAATTCCCCCAAACGCGGCAAGGACAGTATCTGGTATTGCTTTCTTGAACGCATCGCCGGCACGACTCAAATCACCACCCTCGAAAACCCGCCCACCCGTCACCTCGCCTACGCGCAAATCCACGCCCTATTACTAGACCTCGCTCATCGCCGCCGCCACACTCTCGTCGGTTTCGATTTTCCTTATGGCTACCCGCGAGGTTTCGCCCAAGCACTTAAAATCAACTCGCCCTCTCCCTGGCAGGCCGCCTGGAATCTCCTCTCGTCTCGCATTCTCGATGACGAAAACAATCGCAGCAATCGATTCGAGGCCGCCGCTGAACTAAATGCCGCCCTCAGCGCTCAGCCATTCCCGTTCTGGGGCTGTCCCGCCAACAAGCAACAAAAGTATCTGAGCTCCAAACATCGGATTCGCCACCAACCCGGCATGCTCCCCGAATTCCGCTTCACTGAACGCCACAACGGCACGGGTAGCCCGCAACCCGCCTGGAAACTCTCGTATCCCGGTTCCGTCGGCAGCCAAGCCCTCCTCGGCATCCCCCACGTTCATCGCCTGCGCTTCTATCCCACGCTATCCGCCATCTCGCAAGTCTGGCCCTTCGAAACCGGCTTCCAGCTAACCCCGCGCACCCATCGCGCCTGGCAAATTCTTCAAGCCGAAATCTACCCATCGATAAACACCTGGCCGCCAGATCCCACCGAATGCAAGGATCAAGCTCAAGTCCGCGGCCTAGCCCACTACTTTGCACAACAAGACGAAACCGGCCATCTCGCCACTCTCTTCGCCCCGCCCACCGGCTTCTCCGCCGCCGAACTTCATCACATCACCACCGAAGAAGGCTGGATCTTAGGCGTATTGTAAAAGACCGCCGACACCTCATCTCTTCTTCGTCCCCATTGTTCGCTATACTCAGACTAGCCCGTGGTATTCCCTTCATGAACAGCAACTTAAGATGGACAATAGTTGGCAGCTCCACTTGCATCGTGGTGCTTCTTCTGCTCGGCGCGCGCAGTGGCCGCGCGGTCGCGCACGATGATGTCTACGGGCATCTCAAGGTTTACACCGAAGTTCTCGAGCGCATCAAGCTCGAATACGTCGAAGAACCAGACATGAAGAGCGTCACCCTCGGCGCTATCAACGGCCTCCTCGAGTCCGTCGACCCCTTCGCCAGCTATCTCAATGCTGATCAATACCGCCAATATGAAAAGAGCGCCGATCTTGGCAAAGCCAGCGTGGGTCTTGTCCTCGCCAAGCGTTATGGTTATGTTGCCGTGGTTGATGCCTTGCCTGGTTCCCCCGCCGACAAGGCCAACATCACCACTGGCGACCTCATCGAAAGCATCAATAATGTTGCCACTCGCGACATGCCTCTCGCCTATGCCGAAGAGTTGCTGCGCGGCGATGTCGGCTCTACCATCACCATCTCCGTTCTCCGCCTGCGCAATCCCGAACCCGAAAAAATCACTCTCACCCGCGCCAACATTACCTACCCGGGCGTAATCGCAAAGATGATGCCCGATCAAGTCGGCTATCTCCACATCGAAAGTCTCGCCGGCAACCGCGTGGAAGAAGCGAAGACCAAATTGGCTGACCTAAAGAAACAAGGCGCCAAGTACATCGTCCTTGATTTGCGTCATTGCTCCACCGGCGACCAGGCAAAGGGCGTGCCCCTTGCCAATCTTTTCCTCGATAAAGGCGAAATCACTTATCTCGAAGGCCAAAAAACCGCCAAGGAAGATTTCACCGCCAAACCCGATTTGAGCGTTTGGCAAGGTCCGCTAGTCGTAATTACCGACCGCGCCACTGCCGGCGGTTCCGAAATAGCCGCAGCCGCGTTGCTCGACGACAAGCGTGCCCAAGTGGTCGGGGAACGCAGCTATGGCGATGCCAGCTTGCGCAAAACCATCCAAATGGACGATGGCGGCGCAGTCATCCTTTCCGTTGCCAAATATTATTCGCCTTCCGGCAAAGCCATCCAGGATGGCGGTGTAACCCCCACCGTCGCCTTGGCCGAAAACGATAACACGCCCGATGTCGATCAGGACGGCAACCCCCTCCCCGGTGCGCCGCCCAAGCCCACCGACGACAACTTGCTCAAGCAATCGATTGAATTGGTCACCGGTAAAACCACCATCGCCCAGTTAACCGGCGATAACCCGCTCCAGGCGTCCGGCGACGAACCCGCGCCCCCGCCTATCATCCGGAAGGCTCCGGCCGTCCCCGAAAAACAGAATCCTTAGAATAAGTTCGCGACTATGCCCCTCTACGAATATCAGTGCGAAAACTGCGGTGAAGTATTCGAATTGATACAGAAGTTCAGTGACGAACCCACCGCTATTCATGAAAAATGCGGCGGTAAAGTACACCGCCTGATCTCCGCCCCCGCCCTGCAATTCAAAGGCACCGGCTGGTATGTCACCGATTACGCCAAGGGCGGTTCAAACAATCCTGGCAATGGCGGTCCTAAGAAAGATGGTGACAGTTCGACTGCTTCGTCCAGCGATAGCAAGGAGAGCAAGGAAAGCAAATCGTCCGGCGATTCCAGCAGCGGAAGCTCCACTTCCACCTCTTCGGAAAGCTCGAAACCAGCCTCCTCAACCCCCGCCACCACAACTTCTGCTTCCTCTTCTGATAAAAAATAGAGGGTGACCTCTCGACGTCAATTTCTAACCACTACCGCCGCTGCCGGCTTTAGTCTTCCCTTGTTGGCCGCGCAGGACAAGCCGCCCAAGGTCTCCGCCAACGACAAGATTCAAATCGCCCTCATCGGCTGCGGCGGCATGGGCCAAGGCGATGCCCGCTCCTCCACCGCCACCGGCCTCACCAAGCTCGTCGCCGCTTGCGATTGTTACGACGGCCGCCTCACGCACATGAAAGAGGTTTACGGGCCGCTCATCTTCACCACCAAGGATTACCAGGAGATTCTCGCCCGCAAAGATATCGACGCTGTCATCATCGGCACGCCGGATCACTGGCACAGCCGCATCTCCATAGACGCCATGAACGCCGGTAAAGACGTCTATTGCGAGAAGCCCATGGTGCAGCACGTGGACGACGGCGCGCCCGTCGTCGAAGCCCAGCGCGCCACCAACCGAATCATGCAAGTCGGCAGCCAGCGCGTCAGTTCCGTCATCTATCAGAAGGCCCGCGAACTCTATCAAGCGGGCGCCATCGGCAAGCTCAACATGGTCGAAGCCTGGTGGGATCGCAACTCCGCCAACGGCGCTTGGGAATACACCGTTCCACCCGACGCCAACACTGAATCCTGCGATTGGAACACTTTTCAAGGCCGCGCTCCCAAAACCGATTGGGACGCCAACCGTTTCTTCCGCTGGCGCTGTTATCGCGATTACGGCACCGGCGTCGCCGGCGATCTCTTCGTTCATCTCTTCTCCGGCCTGCATTTCATCACCGGCGCAATTGGCCCCACGCGCGTCTTCGCCGCCGGCGGCCTGCGCTTTTGGAACGATGGCCGCGACGTGCCCGATCTGCTCATCGGCCTCTATGACTATCCGCAAACCGCCGCCCATCCCGCCTTCAACTTGGTCTTGCGCGTCAACTTCGAAAGCGGCGCTAAAGAAAGCTCCGGCTTCCGCTTCACCGGCAGCGAAGGCATCATGACGGTCAGCAACAGCGTCACCGTCACCGCCGCGCCGCCCGAAACCGAACCCGGCTACACCATCGGCACTTTCTCCGAACCCGAGCAAGCCAAATTCCTGCTGGCCTATCACGCCAAATATCCCGAAGTCAAAGCCTCGCCCGAAGGCATGAAAGCCGCCCGCGAAATGAGCTATCACCCTCCGCCGAAATATAGCGACCACGTCGATCACCACCGCAACTTCGCGTTAGCCGTTCGGTCGCGCAAGCCGGTGGTGGAAGATCCCGTGTTCGGTTTCCGCGCCGCCGGACCCGCGTTGCTCTCCAACATGAGCTTCTTCGAAAACCGCGTCGTCGAATGGGACCCCACCACCATGAAGATCAAAGGCTAAGGACGGCGACACATGTACTCACCAAACGACACCATTCAAATCGCGCTGATCGGCTCGGGCGGCATGGGCCAAGGCGACGCCCGCATGGCCACGTCCATTCCAGGCATCAAACTCGTCGCCGCCTGCGACCTCTATGACGGCCGCTTGCAGCACATGAAAGAAGTCTACGGCCCCGACACGTTCATCACCCGCGACTACCGCGAAATCGCCCGCCGCAAAGACATCGACGCCGTTATCATCGCCACGCCCGACCACTGGCACGCACCCATTTCCATCGATTGCCTCAATGCCGACAAGCACGTCTATTGCGAAAAGCCCATGGTGCATTCCATCGACGAAGGCCATGCTGTCATCTCCGCGCAAGCCAAAGCCGGCAACGTCTTCCAGGTCGGCAGCCAGTATCGCAGTTCCGCCACTTATCTCAAGGCGCGCGAACTGTACCAACAAAACGCCATCGGCAAACTGAACTCCGTGGAAGCCTGGCTCGACCGCAACACGGCCATCGGCGCATGGGAATATTCCATCCCCACCGACGCCAGCCCCGCCACTTGCGATTGGCAGACCTTTCTCGGCAACGCTCCCAAACGCCCTTGGGACGCCGCGCGCTTCTTTCGCTGGCGCAACTATCGCGACTACGGCACTGGCGTCGCCGGCGATTTGTTTGTGCATCTGCTCACCGGCGTGCACACTGTCACCGGCTCAATCGGGCCGAACCGCATCTACGCCACCGGCGGCACTCGTTATTGGAAAGACCGCGACGTGCCGGACGTTATGCTGGCCGTGCTCGATTATCCCGAAACCACCGACCACCTCGCCTTTAACGTGCTCCTGCGCGTCAACTTCAAAAGCGGCTTGCCCGAAGAATCCTTCGGCGTCAAATTCATCGGCAGCGAAGGCGTCATGACCACCGGCTACACCGGCGTTTCCGTTGACCGTTCGCCCCAGCCCGATCAATTCGACGGCTCAACCGGCAGCTTCGCCAACGCCACCCAAAAGGCGCTGCGCGAGGAATGGGATTCGCGCCACACCACCTTCGATTCCCGCACCTTCCAGCAAACCAACGAATCCTTCGATACCGCCGGCATCGACGCGCAGCTCGAACATCACAAAAACTTCTACCGGTCCATCCGCGATGGCCGCCCTTCGGTGGAAGATCCAACTTTCGGCCTGCGCGCCGCCGGTCCCGCTTTGCTTACGAATGAGAGTTTGTTTCAACAGCGGATTATGCTGTGGGACCCGGAACGAATGGTTCTGGCTTCGCCTGAATAGCCGCGTTCAGCGAACCTTGCCGGTAGCCTTCTAAATCCAGCGTCACGTAAAGAAAGCCCAGTTGCTTGAAGATGGCGGCGAATGCCCTTGCATGTTCCGCCGTCATCGCTCTCGGCATCTCTTCTTTGGCAATTTCAATCCGTACCAGATCTCCATGAAAGCGCACGCGGAACTGGCGAAAACCCAGCGCGCGGATGGCCTCTTCGCCTTCTTCAATCGTCTTGATCGTCTCCGGCGTTACCGGCGTTCCATACGGCACGCGCGAACTCAGGCACGCCGCCGCCGGACGATCCCACGTGGATAGCCCCGCCCGTTTCGACAGCTCCCGAATCTCCGCTTTGCTCAATCCCGCTTCCACCAACGGCGCTTTCACTTGATGAATTTTGGCCGCCCGCTGCCCCGGACGATAATCGCCCAAATCGTCCTTGTTCACGCCGTATACAATATGCGCGTAACCGCGCGCCGCCGCCAAAGCTTCCAACTGGTTGAACAGTTCGTCCTTGCAGTGGAAACAGCGGTTCTGATCGTTCTTGACGTATTCCGGATTTTCGAACTCGTACGTTTCGATGTATTCGTGCCGGAAACCGCATTCGCGCGCAAACGCCTCGGCATCGCGTTTGTGTGAAGCGGGAAGCGACGCCGAATCGGCCGTAACGGCAACGGCATCCTCGCCCAGCGCGCGGTGCGCCGCCCAAGCCAGATACGCCGAATCTGTTCCGCCCGAGTACGCCACAATCACGCGTTTCAATTCCCCGAGCAATTGCAATAGCCGCTGCTCTTTGGCGTCCAGAACGGCAGGGTCCAACTGTAGGGAAACGAGCGCAGCCATACCTGAAGTATAGACGGCTTTTAGCCGCGAAACCGCCCCAGTACTTCATCGCGGTTCAGAAACTCAACCGCCTGAATGCCCAGCATCTCCGCGCCGTGCACGTTGGCAATCCGGTCGTCGAAAAATACCGTGCGCGCGGGCGCAGTGCCAATCCCTTCCAGGCAATGCTCATAAATAGGCGCTTCCGGTTTCGCCGACCGCACTTCGTAAGATAACGTGACGAAATCGAAATACTGCAGGCGCTTCGTGCGTGCCTTCAAAGCCTCGCCCATATCGGGTGGCATGTTCGATAACATTGCCACCTTCTTGCCCGCCTTGCGCAACTCTGCAACCCACGCCCACATCGGCTCGTCGTAGTGCATCCAAGTGGTGCAATCCAATTCGGTCAGTTCGGCCACCATGTCCGGTGTCAGCGTTTTGCCCGCGCTCAAACCGATCTCCGCCCAGTACTCCGGCCCCGAAACATCGCCCTTATCGTAATCGAGCCGCGCCGCCCAATACAGTTCCGAGAACTCCTCCACCGCTATGCCGGCCACCTCCGCCATGCGAACGTGATCGGCCGGAGTTTGGTGATGCACCAGCACGCCGCCGTAATCGAAAATGTAGCCGTCGAATTCGTTAGCGGGCGCCATCCACCACCCGTTCCCGGCGGCAGCGCACTTCGCGGACGGCATAGATGCGCCGTCCTTGGCTCTCGAAATAGGTTCGCATCAGCACCTCGCCAATTAAGCCGACACAGAACAGCATCAACCCCGAAAACCAGCACATGGCGGCCGCAACCAGCAACGGGCCATGTTCGGCAATGATGTCCATGCCCATGATTTTTTCAATCGCCAGCGTAACCAGTACCACGCTGCCCAGCCCAATTCCCGCCAAACCCCATTTACCGAAAAAGTGCATGGGCCGCGTCAGGTACTTCAGCAGAAAGTTGATGGTCAGGATATCGAAGAAGACGCGGAACGTTCGTCCCAATCCGTAATGCGACGTGCCGTTCGGCCGCTCTATGTTCTTGATCGGCACTTCCACCACCCGCGCCCCATAAAAACTCGCCAGCGCCGGAATGAAGCGGTGCAATTCACCATACAAATTTACTTCCTTCAGCACTTCCGCCCGGTAGGCCTTGAACGTGGTGCCGAAATCGTGGATATCCACACCCGACGCCCGCTTCATCATCCAATTCGCAATCTTCGACGGCAGCTTGCGCGTGACCGCGTTATCCACCCGGTTCTTGCGCCAACCGCTGGCGATGTCGTAACCCGCGTCGATCTTTTCGAGCAGCAGCGGAATGTCTTCCGGCGCATGCTGCAAATCGCCATCGAGCGAAACAATCACCTCGCCTTGCGCTTCGTCGAAACCCGCCGCTAAAGCCGCCGTCTGGCCAAAATTGCGCCGCAATCGTAAGACTTTCAAATGTGCGTCTGTCTCCACGAGATTGGCCAGCAGATCGAAACTGCGATCGGTTGACGCATCGTCGATAAAGATGATTTCGTAAGGCTTGCGCAGCTTTTCGAGAACGGTCGAGAGGCGGTCGTAAAGCGGCAGAATGGCAGGTTCTTCGTTATGAATCGGGATGACAATCGAGAGCATGAAGGGTCTGCTTTCAGTGTATCCAAAGGTATAAGGTATAGAGATGAAACGCCGTGACCTACTTGCCGGACTCGCGGCCGCCGCTGCCGGCGTCGAAGCACAACAACCCAATCCCGATTCGCTCTACATTCCCACCGCCCACCGCGTAGAAAATCGCAAGTTCCTGCACGATTTCATGGACGAATTTTCCTTCGCCGACCTGGTGACCGCAAGCCCTTCGATTCGCATCACCCACATTCCCGTCGTGCTCGACCGGACAGCAGGGCCTTACGGCACGATTACCGGGCACATTTCACGCAACAACGCGCAGAAGGAGACGTTCGACGGAAAATCGCCCGCCGTGATCGTCTTCCATGGACCGGAATCGTATATCTCGCCGACTTGGTACGCCAAGACCGAAGCCGTTCCGACCTGGAATTTCGCCGTCGTCCACGCCCGCGGCAAACTGAAGCCGATTACCGATAAGACCGCGCTTCACGAACTCTTGGCGAATCTGATTCACAAATTCGAAGGCCGCTATCCCGGCTCGACGTATGATTTTTCCAAATTGCCCGATAATTATGTGTATCCGATGATCGGTGGCATCGTCGGTTTCGAAATGCAGATTGAAGGGATTGAAGGCAAGTGCAAACTCGGCCAGGAGCGCAGCCCCGAAGACAAAGAAGGAATTCTGAAGCATTTGCCGAACGCTTGGCGCGAGCCAACGATGGCGGAGTTTACGGCAGCGTTTTATGAGCGGGCGAAGAAATAGGAATCACCCTGTTGCACGACCTAAATGAGCCGCGCAAATCGGCGTACGACAATGGATTTATGCTCCTAAGAGTCAACGCATCCAGCGACATCGTGCTTCCGGCCGAATTGATACAAGCCCCGCCGGACAGCGCGCTTGAGGCCGAACTGCATGGCGATGCCATTATTCTGCGCCCCCCGGATGCACGACGAACCGAATCCGCTTGTCCCTCAATCCTTGACCTGCCCACAATCCGCACGCGGCCCGCTGACGAAAGCATGACCTTTCGCCGCGAAGACATTTATGGCGACGACGGTCGTTAACGAGCCGGCCACCAAGCCGCTGAGCGAACTCACGCCCATGCCGAACGACGAAATCAAAGTATTTCTCGACATCAATGTTCTGATCAAGGTTCGGCGGTTGCTCGGGCGTAGGCTCGGATGGTGAGCCTTTTTTAGGGTAAACATAAACGTCCCCCACTAATCCAAGCTCCGCTCATCCACGCCCTTAATTCTTCCTAGTACTCGAAAAGCGAACCTTTGAACAGCCCCCGGTCCTCATATGTTCGTCTTAATCTCTTCCCAAGCTCGAATCTCTCTGCCATTGTCGTTCGTGGACTTATTTAGCGGGTCGTCATCAATTTCGACCCCATTTTTCTAGGATTTCGGCGATGTGTTCTAGGCGGTTCCTGATCGCGTAGTAAGGCGTTATGGATTCATCTTTCTTAAGGATCGGCCAGCTGAATGTCGGCATATTCTTGGAAACTTGCCTTCCAAGAGTCGAAGTATAATTAGGGTGGTCCCGTCGAGGCTAAAGCAATGATCACCGTGGAGTAAGCGGAGGTTTCCCGGCAACCAATTGTCCCAGATTGGATTCCAACAGCGCCTCAGTGGAATCAGGGCCAGGTTGACGCCGATCCCGGAGAGGGGGCTGGCAAATGTTTCAATAAATCTAGATACAGCGAGAATCGAAGCGAGCGTACGAAACAGATTAACTGACAAACCGCCCGCTTTCTTCGATATCATGAAAACCTGATTCGCTTGCTTAATGGAGCAACCATTGAACAGACACTTTGGCCTATTTCTACTGCTAGTGATTCCCAGCACCCTCATCGCTACGCGCTCAAGCACCAACTTACCCGGCTCTCCGAGTTGATGTCTCCTGACAAGAAAAGAGCAGCGGGCCTGGATAAGCTGACAGACCAGGAAAAGAAGGCCCTCAACGACTTTATGATAAATCTTTTGTCGGAAGTCTATGCGAAGGGACAGGCCGCATGCGGAGCGGAAAACACGGCGACGGTACCGCGTCAGCGACTTACGAGCCCCGCCTACGCCACTGGCGGCGGCCATTGGATTGGCTCCAATGCTGATGGCAAGATTATCACCCTTGAGGACGGTTCAATCTGGCAGATTGCCGAGTTGGACCAGATTGACACCCAATTATGGCTGCCGGTCACCGATATCACCGTCATCAGCGACCGCAGCCCGGTCGGTGAGTATAAGTACATTCTGATCAACAAGGATGATGGCGAAAAGGCCCATGCGAAATACCTGGGACATGAATGAAATAGGCGGGCGTCTTTAGGGTGTTAAATCTCGCTGTCAGAGTGGCGGCCAGTGTCGGATTGCGGGGCTTCGGCCAGATTGCTGAGGCCGAACTTTGCTTAGGCGGCACGGCCTTCGCCCCCCTACGCCATCAGAGAATTTCGGGAATGCTCGAGGCTCTCCTACAACGCCACGTTGCGGGACGTGCAAGGGGGAGGGGCATCGTGCCACTCGGCTCACCTTCGCCGCGCCGCCGGGCCAAAGTAACCCTACAAATTCAGGCAAAACACGAAACCGTAAATAATTTCAGGACTAGCCCCCGATTCAAAGCTTTCGCCAGTTTATTCGACGTGCGACTGCCTCAGATTTGCAATAATCAATTGAAGATTGCTTATGTTTACGGAGGCGACGAACCTTGGGCCTTTAACCCAACGCTTGAAAAATGAAGCTGCCTGGCACGACTCCTATCCTTCGTGGCCAGAATACGCCGATGAATGTGAGCGCCTGCTCAATTTCTTGCCTGCCGAGCAATTGGAAAAGTTTTGGCCACGGCTGGAGGCTAAAAAGCAACGGCGTGACGAGACCCTTAACGAAATCAGAATTGCCTGGTTCTTGGATTCGCTCGGGTACCCAGTATCGGATTGGAACGAACCTGTTGATGCGTGCGGCCACCGGGTTGAGTTCGCGGTTTCGTTGCCAACCCAGACCAAAGCGTTTGTAGAGGTAAAGTGTAACGGGCTGGGAATCGGAGTTAAGTGACGCCGAACGGGCCTCTGGCCGCGCCAAGAATGATAAGCATCTTGACAACGCCGAAGGGCGTTGGGTTGACCCAGTTGGAGTCATTAGAGCGGCAGTAAAAAAAGCCCATCCGAAATTCTCCGGTACGGTTCCAACTATTGTTTTCGTCTCAGACGATTGCTTTGTCAATGTTGGTGAGTGGGGTGAAAGACCGCTCCGAACGGCCCTTTTCGAAGGCACCTACGGACCACCCATGCGCATCCCAGGAATGTTTTCGACGCCCGAGTACGAAACTGTTGGCGCGGTCTGTGTGTTCCGCGCTGCACTAGTACAGGACCGGCTTGAATATCAATGCATCTGCGTGGCCAATCCGAAGGCTCTACAGACTTGTGCGATCCCGCCAAGTGTAGCCGCAAACCTGAGCAACTGGGTTTCGAGGACGCGGGAAGCTTGATTGGAACACTTCATCAATCGGGCAGGCGGTAAACGATCAAATCATCGGTCCGACACGGTTCCAAAGGCCAGCGAGGAGACTCCCTTCCCCGGACCACGCCAAATCGCCTCAACGACAATAAAATCAAGCCCATGACAAACCTCCGCGAATTCGAGAAACTGCTAGCCAGTCTCTCTTCCGGTGAAAAAGCGCAGATTCTGAAATGGGTCGTCCAGGATCTCGGCGATGCCTTTCCGGGGATCGATTCCCGCCCAGATGTTTGCGGCGGAGAGCCATGCATCGTACGGACCCGCATCCCTGTTTGGCTATTGGAACAGGCCCCCCGATTGGGCGCGACCGAGCACGGGCTGCTCGCCGCCTATCCTTCCTTGCGCGCGGAAGACCTGCCTGCGCGCGCAAGACCTGGTGAACGCCTCGTACTACGCCCGCGCTCACGCGCTTGAAATCGAAACGCAGATTCGTGAGAACGAGGCTGCCTAGCCGTGGCCCGATTCTACTTTCGGCCCCAACTTCTCTAAACAGGCCCTTCGAATCCACGAGAGCATTCTAGCCCGGCCCCAGACGCAGGAAAAGTGGCACGCGTGAACCGGCCAGGCTAAAACCCGCGCGGACTGGTTTGGCGGCAGGAAAAACCTCAATCCAAGGCCCCGTTTCTGCAACGCCCAATGCCCTGGGACGCTACGCTTAAGCTATCTGTGCATGAGTACGACACCGTTCTGAAATCCTTGCTGCAGTATTCTCAGAACTCTTCCATCTTCGAGCAGATTACCGGCGTCAAACCCGGCCGCTGGCTCAACGTGGAATTTCCGGAAGTCCAACAAACCCGCGTCGATCTTTTAGTGGAAGCCGCCGGCCCAAACCCCACGTTGATCAACCTCGAACTGCAGAGCACCAACGATTTGGCGCTGCCTTTGCGTATGGCCGAGTATGCGCTGCGCGTCTATCGGCTCTATCGCCGTTTCCCCCGGCAGTATGTTCTCTACGTGGGAGAGCCCGAACTCCGCATGACCCGTGAGCTGGCCGGCGACGATTTCCTTTGCCGGTTCACCATCACCGACATCCGTACGCTCGACGAGGAAGCCCTGCTCAAAAGTCCCTTCGTCAGCGATGCCATCATCGCCGTTCTCCTGCGCCACGCCGACCGGCGGGAAACAATCCGGCGGATTCTCGCGCGAATCGCTAAACTGGAGTCTGGCGCGCGGGAATTGGCTTATGCTAAGCTGCTCATTCTCGCGGGTCTTCGTAGACTGGAAGAGACGATCCAAACGGAGGTTGAACATATGCCCATTCTCAACGACATCATGGACCACAAAATCATCGGTCCCGCGATCCGCAAAGGCCTGCAACAAGGCCTGCAACAAGGCCTGGAACAAGGCCTGGAACAAGGCCTGGAACAAGGCCTGGAACAAGGCCGGCAGCAAGGCCGACAAGAAGGCCGACAAGAAGGCCGACAAGAAGGCCGACAAGAAGGCAGGCAAGAAGGCAGGCAGGAAGGCAGGCAGGAAGGCAGGCAGGAAGGCGAACGCAGCATGCTGCGCGCCCTGATCGGCAAACGCTTCGGCCCGATTCCCCCTTCGGTCGATGAACGTTTATCGAATCTATCTGTCGCCGAACTCGAAGCCATCTCCTTCCGCTTATTCGACGCTCAGACGCTGGGCGAGCTCTTCGAACCCTAGGCTCCGCAAAAAGAAAAACGCGCCTCGAAAAGTAGTCGTGGCACAACCCTTCAACGTGATTCGCCGAATCGGAGCCGATTGAGAAAACTCTTTTCGATTATTCTGACCGCAAGGCGTTTGCCGGATCGACCCGCCACGCTCTAATCAGCGCCGGTTTGCAGCGAACCTTGTTTTGGCGCCTGCCGCGAGTCTACGGGTTCTTCGTTGCCAGCGGAACCCCAGTCGGCAGAGACGAGATAGCCGCATTTTGCCGACGCTGACTTAGACCAAAACCGCATAGTCGATGCGCGTCAACTCGTCTTCGACTATCTCATACTTGGCGGGGTCGTTGAGCAAGATTTGGATAGGCGCGAAGCCGCCGAGCAACGCGTTCGCCCGTTGCAACCACAACCAAGCCTTTGCCTCGGAACCAAATTTATCTTAGGCCGGAAACCCGTTTTCGAGCCCTCCGAATTCCAGTCACAAGTTTTGAAAATAATTCCAAAATACTTCCATCTCCAATCCTCCCAACTACTTACCGCCAATTTTCACCTTCCCAAACCGCCCCACTTCGTGTTGGTCGCCTTCCTCCTCGCGGTAGTTTTGAAGCAGAAAAAGCCCGTTGCGGCCTTTCCATCTTCCCTGAAAGGACACCCTCAACTATGAACCGCAAAGAACGCCGTGCCGCCGCGCACAACGATCGCAAGCTCGCCCGCAAAGCCGGCTTTCCCGCTCCTCACACCGCACCGCAGCCTGCCGCTCCCGAACCGGCTCCCGTTGCGCCGCCGGTCGTCGTCCCGGAAACTCCCAAATCCGCGAGTCCAATCTCGGACGCCCAACTCACCGCTAACCGCGCCAACGCTCTCCATTCCACCGGCCCGAAAACCGACGCCGGCCGCGCCATCTCTTCCCAAAACCGCACCACACACGGCCTCGCCCGCCACAACGGCACCTTCGCCCTCGTCGCCTCCGAAGACCAGAATGGCTTCCAAGCGTTAGAAGCTTCTCTGGCTGCCGAACACCAACCCTCCACCGAAACCGAATCCATATTAATCAACGGCATGGCCGAATCCCACTGGCTCGCCCACCGCGCTCAAACTCTGCAAAACACCTGCCTCGATCCCGCAACCGGCGAAATCACCGACGCTGCGTTGTTCGGCCTCTACCTCCGCTATCAAACCACCCATACCCGCGCCTTCCACAAATGTCTCAACGACCTCGTAAAGCTAAGATCCGAAAGACGGAAAACCGAAAATGGCTTCGAAGCGCAAGAGCGCAAAAAGGAGGAATTACGCATCCAAAACGAGCGCCACGAAATGAAGAAAGAGCACCATTATTGGGACGTTCGCATCAAAGACGCCCAATTCTGTCACCGCGCCGGCCAAAACGTCGCCAACAACAACAAAGCGGCCCTCGAAAATCCCAGCTTCGAACCGCAATACGTCGCCGAAGTCGATCGCCTCCTCCAAAACAATCGCCCGGAGGTCGCTAAAGCCGCCGCCTGAAGCGCTCAGCTTTAAGATTACATTTCAATTCATTTCCCACTGTCAAACTGCTAGAATAGAGGGATACGCAGTCCAGCGGTAAGTTCCATCATTATCAACAACTTGCCGCGATATTTACCACTGAAGATTTAGGAGTCCGATTTGGCCGATTTAGAAGCACCCGGCGGGGCCGCTTTGCCGCCTGGCGGCGATAACAAAAACATCATTTCCATCAACATCGAAGACGAAATGAAGCGTTCGTATCTCGATTACTCCATGAGTGTAATCGTGGGCCGCGCGCTGCCCGATGTGCGCGATGGACTGAAGCCCGTGCACCGTCGCATACTTTACGGGCTGCACGAAATGGGGCTGAGTTTCAATCGCCCCACGCGCAAGTGCGCCAAAATCGTCGGCGAAGTTCTGGGTAAATTCCACCCGCACGGCGATACGCCCGTGTATGACGCGTTAGTGCGCATGGCGCAGCTTTTTTCGATGCGCTATCCGCTCATCGATGGGCAAGGAAACTTTGGCTCGGTCGATGGCGATCCGCCGGCGGCCATGCGGTACACCGAAGCGCGCCTTTCGAAGATTGCCAGTACGCTGCTGGAAGACATTGATAAAGAGACGGTGGATTTCCGGCCGAACTATGACGACAGCGAAGTAGAGCCGGAGGTTCTGCCCACGCGCGTGCCGAACCTTCTGATTAATGGTTCTTCCGGCATCGCGGTGGGCATGGCCACCAATATTCCGCCTCACAATCTGAAAGAAATTATCGATGCCTGCATCGCGCTGCTCGCCGATCCGCACACGCCGATGGCGAAAATTCTGGAAATGGTTCCCGGCCCCGACTTTCCCACCGGCGGAATCATTCTGGGCCGGCAAGGGATTATCGATTACTACTTGAAGGGTCGCGGCAGCATGAAACTGCGCGCCGTGGCAAAGATGGAGAAACTGGGCAAAGACCGCGAATCGATCATCGTTACCGAACTCCCGTTCCAGGTCAACAAAGCGCGGCTCATTGAGCATATTGCCGCGCTGGTGGGTGAGAAGAAACTGGAAGGCATTTCCGACGCGCGCGATGAAAGCGATCGTGACGGCATGCGCATTGTGTTCGAGCTCAAGCGCGGCGAAAATGCCGAGGTAATCTTGAACAACCTGTACAAGCAAACGCAGATGCAGATCAGCTTCGGCGTGATCATGCTGGCGATTGTGAATGGGCAGCCGCGCGAACTGGGAATTATTGACGTCATCAAGCGCTTCCTCGAGCACCGCGTCGATGTGGTGCGGCGTCGTACCGATTACCTGCTGCGCAAAGCGCGGGCGCGCGAGCACATACTGTTGGGCTTCCAGAAAGCGCTCGATCTCCTGGACGCGATCATCTCGCTGATTCGCGGATCGAAGACGCCCAAGGAAGCGCGCGAAGGGTTGGTCACCACCTTCACCTTCAGCGAGATTCAGGCGCAAGCCATCATCGAATTGCAGTTGCAGCGCTTAACCGGCATGGAGCGCCAGAAGATTCTGGACGAACTGGCCGAGATTCAGCGCATGATTGCCGAGTATCTGGAAATTCTGGGCTCGGAAAAAGTTTTGAAGGCCGTCATCGTCAAGGAACTTAAAGAGGTTCAAAAAGAGTTCGGCGACGAACGGCGTACGCAGATCGTGGAAGATACCGGCGAGATCAGGCTGGAAGATCTGGTGCAGATGGAAGATGTTGCCGTAACGGTTTCGCGCGGCGGCTACTTGAAGCGCACGTCGGTCGATACGTACCGCCGGCAGACGCGCGGCGGCAAAGGCCGCATCGGCATGGGCACGCGTTCCGAAGATGCGGTGGAGCACTTGGTGATTGCCTCTACGCACGCCTACATGCTCATCTTCACGAACAAAGGCCGCGTTTACTGGTTGAAGATTTATGAAATACCGGATGCGGCCACCACCGGCAAGGGCAAGCACGTCTCGGGCTTGATTGCTTTGCAACCGGACGAATCGGTGAAGGCGTTCCTGGCGGTGAAGGAATTCGTGCCGGAGAAGTTCATCGTGATGGTGACGCGGCATGGAGTGATTAAGAAGTGCGAATTGACGGAGTTCGACAACCCGCTATCGCGCGGTATCATTGCGCTGGCGCTGGACGATAACGACGAACTTCTGGGCGCGACCATTACGAACGGCAAGAACTACATCTTCCTCGGTAGCCATAAAGGCATGGCGATCCGCTTCAACGAGGATG
>Ga0302140_10004642_pt1 | contig 17473 bp, 15 predicted proteins | sample I_Bog_E1_1_FD_202095 | JGI IMG/M metagenome (GOLD analysis project Ga0302140, IMG submission 202095) | Peat permafrost microbial communities from Stordalen Mire near Abisko, Sweden - I_Bog_E1_1 | ecosystem: Environmental > Terrestrial > Soil > Wetlands > Peat | place: Sweden: Abisko, Stordalen... | reverse complement strand
GCACATACCGTCGCGCTTCTGCCGATCGGTAGCCTCGCCGATGTGCGGCAGTCCCAGTTCCCGCTTGGGGATGCCCACCAGGTGAGGGGCCAGCACGACGCAGCCGGTGTGTCCGGTCCAATGGAGAGCGTCCAGGGCGGCATCGTTTTCGGGGAGCGAGGGATCGCCGCCGTTGCCGAAAATGGACTCCACGAAATCCAGGTTGGAGACCAGCGAACCGGGAGCGAGAAAGCGGACTTCCATGCTCTTTTCGGGCTCGCGGCCGGTGGCGGGGCAGACGAGGGGACGCAGGAGGAGCGAGGTGAAGCAACTGGCTTGGTCGGGCTGATCGGCGGTGTAGGGAAGGGTCATCAGGGCGGCGGGGGGGCGAAGGGCCGCGGCCCAGAGAGCGGCGAATGCCCGTTTGGGGACGGCGGCTTTATCGGCGGGGATGGGGAATCCGCCCTCGGCGATGTGGAACAGTCCCTGGGTGGTGCGGCGGTCGGCGGCGGGGTTGTGGAGCACGCCTTGGGGGACGCGGTAGGACTCGACGTAGGGGGAAGAAAATCTGGCGGCTTTGGCCGGTAGCGAGACGGCGCGGCCCATGCCGGCGCGGTCGAGATTGAAAGCGGTGGCGGGGATGCGGGCGGCGCCGTGCGGGCAGACGTCGCTGAGGTAGGCGTCGAGAAACGCCTGAATGCGGGCGTCGACGGGAGACAGGCGGGTGCCCAGTAGTTGCTCTTTCTGGTGGAGGCGGCGGAGCAGCGGGCCGGCGGTCTCCAGAAATTGCAGGTCGGCGGTATGGTGGCAGAGTGGCTGCCCCAGGGCTGCCAGTTTGAGATTGATGTAGCGGGCTAATTCCTCGTTTGTCGACATAAAGCGTCCTCCGCAAGACAGGACGAGTACGTGGTCCACGGCTCGTTTGTTAATAGCTTAACAATACAAGATTCACCACAGAGACACAGAGGCACGGAGAAAACCCGGGAAAAACAAAATGTCGTCGCGTGATTTTGCGGCGCGGCGCGTCGGCCTGGTAATTTTGAGGCCACAGAGGTTGGCAGAGGGCACAGAGAAATGCGGGAAGAACAGGCTCTCCGAGGGCGTCCATGGGCGTACGGATGGGCGCCCGTTTTTCAGCGGAAAGCATCGCAGCGCCTGCAAGATCCTCATCCGAACCTGCGCTAGCGATCAATCCCACTTTCCGCAGTCATGTTATCCGAGCATACCATCGAACAATCGCCGCGGGCTGAACTGAGTCGCCACTTATCTAAATACGCCTGCGTATTGCTGCCCGATGGCTTCCTGGCGGCTGCGGGTGCCCGGGGGGGTACTTAGCTGAACTAAGCTACGCCAGAGGCCCCGCCGGATTTTGCAGGTCCGTCCGCGACTCTTTCGAGCCGCGTGCCCTACCGCCGGGAGGGACTCGGAAAAATCGACGTGTGCGGATGATAGTGCCGCCAATCGAACCAGTAATCCTTGATAGCCTCTACCCGTTCCAGGCAGATTCCTCGCAATTTGCCCGCCACGGCGCAGCCTTGAAAGTTCCATTCGCTGCCTGTCTTGTCGTCCAGGAACGTACCTGACTTTTCGACGCGGTAGAAGTCCGGCGCCGGTTCCACGCCCGAGATCCGGCGCCGGAAGACACGCACCGATTCTCCGTCGGGGCCCACCGCCAGCATCACCGGCTCCAATCCCACATGATCCATCACCAGCTTGGCTTGGAGCAGCGCGTCATAGCGGAAAGCGCGGCTGCCGCCAAATGCCTGGACCCCCAGGATCAGATCGCGCGGCTCCATGCCCTGTTCCCGATAGCTCAATACCGTGGGGGCTTTGCGCATGTGTACGTCCCAGTCTTTCGCCGAGTACTCCGGGACGTAAGCCGCTACATCGTTGACCACCGTGCCCTGCGGCTCTTCCGTCTTCCAGAGCTGAAAGCTCAGCTCGTCGCTCGATACGATGGCCAGCGTCCGCCCCGCCAGCGGTCCGGAGACCGCGCGCCCGCTGATCTGCTGCCAAAACGTGCCCGTCTGCTCGTCGCGCATCAGAAAATTCTGGTTATTGATGCCGGCCAAATGAAACGTCAGCCGCAGACCGTCGATTTCGGATCTCCACACCAGACCGGTGTGACAGAGCGTTCAATAGGTAGCCACGATCGGCTCTCCGCCGACCACGTCATTGAAGATATGGTGATAGGACATACTGCGGATCGGGTAAGCGCGCGCGCTGCCGGCGATTTTCACGGCGATCACCATTTCGCCGCCATCGAGCTTCGACTCGCCCGCCGCGGACACACTGGGCTTTCCGGCGGGATGAAACATCAACTCATAGACGTTGACGCGCGATAGCAGAGCAGCCAGCGCGACAATCGCGACGCCCAGCGTGGAGAAAAAGCGGCGCAGTTTGCGGTGTTCGCAACGCCAGTACAGGACGGTCGCGGCCAACACGCCGGCCACCGCGCAGGCCATGCCGATGGCCCGGAACCGGATCACCGCCAGCGCCACCAGCAGCTCTCTCGGGCCCTGCGCACGGAAAGGCCGGATGACGTATACCGGATAGACCAGCAGCCCCCACGCCACCGCCGCGGAGAACAGGCAGCACAGCGGAAACAACCATCCCGGCCTCTGGGTCTTCATTGGGATATGCTACAGCGAGCGCCCGGAGTGCGGCAATAGTGGACTTCTATTACGACACAAATCCCGGTTCGCGGGCTTCGTCCGAACAAGAAAGGATTTTGTTTTATCGGCGTTGATCTGCGTTTACCTGAGGAGGTGGAGACTCGATAGAATAGACACCTATGACACGTTCGTCCTTCCTGATCCTTGCCGCATCGTTTGCCGGCGCCTGCTCGCTGCACGCGCAGACCACCAATCCTCTGATCGCCGAAACCAAGGGCGCTTACAATTCCGTCAAAGGCTACCTGACGCGCGCCGCCGCGGCCATGCCCGAGGAGAATTACAGCTTCAAGCCGACCCCCGACATCCGCACCTTCGCCGCGCTTCTGGGGCACATCGCCGACCACCAGATGCGTTATTGCAGCACCGCTCGGGGCGCGGCCAAGCAGGGCGACGCCGCCTCTAAAACCACCAAGGCCGCCCTGGTGGACGCGCTGGCCGCTTCCTTTAAAGAGTGCGATGCCGCGTGGGACAGCATCACTGACGCCAACGCCACGGAGATGGTGGGCCAACGCTCCAAGCTGGGCACGCTGATTCTCGACGTGGTGCACAGTAACGAGGAGTACGGCTACATGGCGATCTATTTCCGGCTGAAAGGCATTGTGCCGCCTTCGAGCGATCGCAGCGGCGGACGGTAGACGGAGGCGCTACACTGGACTAGGTCGATTTCTATGCCACGTCCGCTCTGGATCCTCTTGGCCGCGGCCGGCTGCCTGCCGGCGCAGGTTCATTTTGCGAAGGACTTAATTTCCGTCGACGTCGACGGCAAGCCTTTCACCGTTTTCCATTACGGTGCGGAAAGCGGGAAGCCTTATCTCGCGCCGCTCCGTTCCGCCTCCGGTAAGATTGTGACCCGCCGGTTCCCCATGGAAGTGGCTGCCGGCGACAGCACCGACCATTTGCATCACACCGGACTGTGGTTTTCCTATGACGATGTGAACGGCGTCAAGTTCTGGGAAAACGATCCCTCTTATAAACATCCCAACATGGGGCGGATCGTGGTGCGTAACGCCGATTACAAGGATGGCGACAAGTCCGGCACGCTCGCCGCGACCATGGAATGGCGCGATCCCAACGGCAAAGTGCTGATTGTCGAGAGCCGCAACATGATCTTCCATTCCGGCCCGGCGCTGCGGATCGTCGACTTCGAAATCACCCTCACCGCCGCCGAAGACCTGACGTTCGGCGACAGCAAAGAGGGCGCGTTCGCCGTCCGCCTGGCCGAAACGCTGACCGAGAAAAAGGGCGGCAAGATGGTGAATGCCGATGGCCGCTCGACCATGGCGCAAGTCTGGGGCAAGCGCTCCGACTGGGTGGACTGCTCGGGCGAGGTGGAAGGCGAGAAGCTGGGCGTCGCCATTTTCGACAACCCGCAAAATCCACGTCATCCCACTTACTGGCACGCGCGCGACTATGGTCTATTCGCTCTCGATCCATTTGGAGCGCATGCGTTCGACGCTACCCAGCCGGAGAGTCATTGGCAATTGGCGAAAGGCAAGCAACTGGTTTTCCGCTGGCGGGTAGTGATTCACCCCGGCGATGCCGAATCGGGCCACGTGGCGGAGTTGTATAAGGATTACGTGAAGTAAGGCGCGCAGGGCAGCAATCGCGCCCAATGCTTCAACTTCAACGTAACTTACGAACTCCCGACGTCGTGGAATTTGGGATGAGCCCGTTTTCGTGGCGCAGGCACTCCTGCCTGCTGGGTCGAGACTCAGAACTCCTGATGTCGCCCCGCAATTTCCGGCTGGCGGGGAAATAAGGTGAGCCACTTCGGGCCGCCACTCGCTGGCGATTGTTTCGAAGGTGGGGCAGACTTCAGTCTGCGGCGGGCTTCAGCCCGCCCTCCTGCCAACAATGTGAGACCTGCGGCGGCCGGACTGAAGTCCGGGGTTCCCTCTGGGGAAGGCTGAAGCCTGGCCCCACCCCCAGCTCAACCCAATTCCATGAGATCAGGAGTCCAGAGACTCATCTCGACCCTCTTCGCGAGCGGCATCCGCCGCAGACACGAGTGTCCGCGCCACGTCATGGCTCAGGTCAATTTCCCCAACTATCCGAAATCCCCGTCGCCCCGCAATTCCGGGAAGCCCGGGAAAATGGGCTAAACCAATTCCTTGCTCGGTGGGGCAGGCGGTGCTCGCCTGCCCTCTATCCTGTTTAGGCAGCGGGCTTGGTTCAGCGAGGACGGGCGGGCAGGCGAGCACCGCCTGCCCCACCTCCGGGCTCATCCCAAATTCCACGACATCGGGAGTTCTGAACTGCGAGTGTACACGCTAGAAGTGCACCATCCGCACCAGAGCGCCCGCCAGAATCCCACCCACTATCGGCCCCACGATCGGAATCGCGGCGTATCCCCAGTCCGACCCCTCCTTCTTCGGTATCGGCAGAATCGCGTGGGCGATTCGCGGCCCCAGGTCGCGCGCCGGATTGATGGCGTACCCCGTGGTTCCACCCAGGCTCAGGCCGATCCCCCAAACCAGGCTCCCCACCAGGTACGGCCCCAGCCCCGCCGCCGGACCCGTGGCCGCAACCGCTTTTGAGAAAATCGCACCGGCCACCAGCACCAGTACGAAGGTGCCGATGATCTCGCTCATGAGGTTGGCGAACGGACTGCGAATCGCCGGAGCCGTACAGAAACAGGCGCGTTTCAAATCTGCCTCGGGCGTCTCCCGCCAGTGCGGCAGGTAATGCAGCCATACCAGGCACGCTCCCACAATCGCTCCCGCCGTCTGCGCCGCACTGTACCATCCCACCTTGCTGAAATTCCCGGAAACTACCGCCGCCCCCACCGTCACCGCCGGATTCAGATGGCCTTCACTACCGCACGCGACGGCGGTAAACACGCCAGCCATTACCGCAAACCCCCAGCCTGTCGTGATGGCCATCCACCCCGCGTTTTCGGCCTTGGACTTCCTCAGCAGAACGCCGGCAACCACGCCGTTACCGAGCAGAATCAGGACCATCGTCCCCAGGAATTCTCCCAAAACTCCGTTCGGCATTTATTCCTCCAGCCAGTCGAATGACCGGGTGACGGCTTTCTTCCAGAAGCCGTACATGCGCTCCCGCCGCGCCGCGTCCATTTGCGGCTTCCACGTTTGGTCCACCGACCATTGCGCGCGCAAGTCATCCACGTTGGCGTAGTATCCCGTGGCCAGGCCGGCCGCGTACGCCGCGCCCAACGCCGTAGTCTCTTTCACCGCCGGCCGCACCACCGTGCGGTCCAGGATATCGGCCTGAAACTGCATCAGCAGTTCGTTCCCCACCATGCCGCCATCGGTCCGCAGCACCGCCAAGGGCACGCCCGAGTCTTTCTCCATGGCCTCCACCACTTCGCGCGTCTGGAACGCCGTAGCCTCCAGCACCGCGCGCGCCAGGTGGCTCTTATTGGAATAGCGCGTCAGCCCCGCGATCACCCCGCGGGCATTGTGCTTCCAGTAGGGCGCGTACAGTCCCGAGAAGGCCGGAACGAAGTAGACTCCGCCGTTGTTTTCCACTAACCGGGCCAGCGATTCGATCTCCGGGCTGGTGGTGATGAGTCCGAAATTATCGCGGACCCACTGCACCAGCGCGCCGGTGATGGCCACGCTTCCCTCCAGCGCGTAATGCGCTGCCTGTCCCCGCAGTTGGAACGCCACGGTAGTCAGCAGGCCATGTTTCGAATGGACAATTTCGCGCCCGGTGTTCATCAGCAGGAAGCAGCCCGTGCCGTAGGTGTTCTTGGCCTCGCCCGCCTGAAAGCAGGTCTGTCCCACCAGCGCCGCTTGCTGGTCGCCGAGGATGCCGGCCACCGGAACGCCCGCCACCGCTTCCAGCGTAGCGGCCCCGTACACTTCGCTGCTGGAGCGGATCTCGGGCAGAATTTGCCGCGGGATGGCGAAGGCGCTCAGCAGTTCCAGGTCCCAGTCGAGAGTCCGCAGATTCATCAACTGGGTACGGCTGGCGTTGGTGCAGTCGGTCAGGTGCAGCCCGGTCAGATGCCACAGCAGGAAGGTGTCGATGTTGCCGAACAGTACCTCGCCCGCATCGGCCTGAAGGCGCGCGCCGGGAATGTGGTCCAGCAGCCAGCGGATCTTCAGCGCGCTGAAATAGGTGGCCAGCGGCAGCCCGGTCTTGGCGCGGAAGCGGTCCGGGCCGCCCTGGCGCGCGAATTCGGCGATATCGTCGCCCACCCGGGTGTCCTGCCACACGATAGCGTTGGCCAGGGGCTTGCCGGTTTTCCGGTTCCATAAGACGGTGGTTTCGCGCTGGTTGGCGATGCCCATCGCCGCCAGGCCGGCCGGCTTCAGTCCGCGTTGCGCCATCGCCTCGCCGATTACCTCGCGGGTCCGGAACCAGATCTCCTCGGGATCGTGCTCCACCCATCCGGGCTGGGGATAGCTCTGTTGGTGCTCTTTCTGGGCGCTGGCTACGATGTTGCCGCCCCGGTCGAAAACCAGAAAACGTGTGCTGGTGGTGCCTTGATCGATCGCACCGATGAAGTCTGCCATGGCTCCCTCACTTGGGGATCTTCCAGCTTAGCGCTGATGGGGGCTTCCGATAGTATGTACGGGTGACCCGATGTTGCGGTCGGAGGCTATCGCGTGCATCTCAACTTGCGGGCACTGAGGTGGGGCAGGCGGTGCTCGCCTGCCCTCGATCCTGTTCGGGCCGTGGGCGTGGTTCAGCCCGTGCGCGGCCGCCCCACTTCCGGAGATCTCGCCAGGTTATTTGATCTCGCCGTTCATCGCCGCCTTGGTGAATTCCCCCGATGGAGTGAGCGTGTACTCCCAATCGCGAATCAGCGTCGGCCCCCATTCCGGGTCGAAGCACCACACGGTCCAACTGATGCCCTTTCCCTCCAGGTATTTGACGATCGCCGACCCGTAGGCGGCGGGATCCCCGCGGCCACGCCCCCCGGCGGGCGGAGCGGCAGGCGGCGGTGTGCCCGGGGCAGGCGGCAAGGCGAACCCTCCGAATTCCGTCGCGATGATCGGGTATTTGGCGGCGGCGAACCCGAAATCTTCCTCCCATTTCGGTTCCCACGGCTGAGTCCGCTTATTGGCGTACGGGTGGACCGTATAACCGATGCGCTCGGCGGCAATCGGATTGAGCCGGAGCGGCGTCAGGTCATACGCCCAATCGAAACCCGCCACTAATGGAATGACTTGCTGCGTGTTCGCCCGGATGACCGCAATCTCATCCTCCACGATGGTCTTCCATTCTTCCCAGTTGACCCTGCCAAACGCCGCCGGCTCGTTGAACAGTTCGAAGAATGCCACGGTGTTGTGGGCCCCGTACTGCCGGGACATTGCGCGCCAGAAACCGTATGTCTCTTCCCTGGTGGTATCGTACATCGGATCCTGGTAGACTCCCGTCGTCATGTTGCCGATAGAGTGCCAGTCGATGATGATATACATATCCAGATCCGTACACCACTCCACGGCTTGGTCGAGGAGTTTGATGTACTCCCTGGGACCGCGTTCCCGCCATGCCACCGGGTGCACCGGAATACGGACCAGCCTGGTGCCCATTTCCTTCACTTTCACGAAATGATCTTTGCTCCAGTGTCCCTGCATGGAGAGCTTGTCGGGATCGGAGATGGCGAGACCGCGGAACAGGACCGTCTTTCCGTCCGGGTCGACGAACTTATTGCCGTTCACCGAGATCAGTGGCATTTTCTTGTTGTTGACCGTGTACCCGCGCCCCGCCCCGGGAGCCTGATCCCTCCACCACGTATGAGTCCTTGTCTGCGGCGCGGGCGGCGGGGCGCCCTGTGCGAATCCTGCCGTGGAGCCGCACAGCAGGGCTATGATCGCGCCGGCCATATTCGCGCGTTTCTTCATTGCAAGCCTTCCTTTTCGACGCAAGTCGATATTTTCAGACCTTATGATATCAGTTGGAGAGCCTTTGGCTGTCGCCGGTGAACGCTCCCTAACGGGGCGCCATCTGGGCCCGGCTCTCTAACTAACTGCAAACACGCGGGCACTCCCTTACCGAGCCGCGACCGCGAGGGAGCGGGGTAAGTACCTCCGGCGCTAGCTACTTTCTGTCGCGAAACTCACTTCAAGTGGCAAGGACCGCTTGCTGGCGCGCGCGGCTCAGTAACGCCGCGCCTGATTCCACGCGACTTGTTACCGAGCCGCGACCGTAAGGGAGCATTGCTGCTCCTCCGCATGGCAGTTTCGCGACAGAAACTAAGAGCGTGCCGATACAGAGCCGTATCTATACAGTAATCACAGAACTCCTGACGTCGTGGAATTTGCAGTGAGCCCAAAGGTGGGGCAGGCGGTGCTCGCCTGCCCGCCCGCGCCGAATTAGGCCCGCTGCTCGAATAGGATCGAGCACCGCCTGCCCCACCCGCGAACCTCTCGCCATCGAAAGGAATGGCTCAGCCCATTTTCCCCGCCAGTCTTAAATTGCGGGCCGACATCAGGAGTTCTGAATCACTACTTCCGGCACGCCTTGCGGAGATTGCCTCCCTACACGACGCTAACGCAGAAACGGCAGGTACGCGGGGACCTTCCGGCGATAATCGCGGAAGGCATCGGGAAACCGCGACGCCAGCAGACGGTCTTCGGTGCGAACGCGGATTTCCGTGCCCGCCAGAAACAGCGCCAGCGACACCAGGCACCATTGCCAGGGCGTCAGCAGCAGCAGAGTGCAAAGCAAAGCCGAAAGCAACGAGGCATATATGGGATGTCGCACCACCGCGTAGGGTCCGGTGCGAACCAGTTCGTGATCCTCGTACAAACCGGCCCGAATGCGGAATTGCCGGCCCAGAAACTGAACCGAGGTCCACGCCAGCACCGCCGCCAGCACTGCAAAAATCATGGACGCAGCCACTCGCGCGGTGCCGGGCGGAGTCTCGCGTGGAAGCCGGAACACGAAGGCGGTAAAGATGCCCAAGCCCTCCAGCAGCAACCCGGCAAAGGTGGGCAGAGAGGCGGTCGTCGAGGGACGCTTTTGGCAATGCGGGGCTCGAAAGATGAATGGGTAGACCCAGGCAAACCAGCACACCATCAATTCCACCCAAGGGACCAGCCGCATGAAAACAGTATAGGGCCGATTTGATTTCGACTGGTACCCGGCCGGCGCGGGGCGATTTACATTCGGCGGGCGGTCAGTGTACCATAAGAGCCATGTCCGTGCAACCCAAAACTCGCGTAGCAGTCTCCAGCCGCTGGATTCGTGCGGTTCTCGCCACTTTCGTATTGGCCTCCGGCGTCAGCCTGCTGGCCCAGGAAAACCAAAAGGAAAAGGATAAAAAGACGCCGGCCCCAGCCCATAAGACCACTCCGGCGACTCCACCGGCGAAGGGCGCGGAGCCGCCCGCGGCCCATACCCCGAATCCGCCACCCGCCGTCCACCCTTCGAATCCGCCGGCCAACGTTCCGGCGGCGCATCCTGGAAACACTCCGCCGGTGCAAAACGATCGCCCCCCGCGGCCTTCGGGCGCCAATCCCGCGCCGGCGAACGGGACCGTTCCGGGCCGCCAGTTTGGCACTGGAGGCAACCCCGCCCCCGGCCGCGGACCCACCGGCACGCCGGCGCGGAACGTCACTCCGGCGGGGGTGACGCCCGGTGGCAATCGGCCAGTCTATCGCGGCGCGAACGGCAGCGAGGTGCACTATCGCTCCAACGGGCAGCCGCAAACCGTACGCGCGCGAGGCTTCACCATCACGCATTCGCCGTCCGGCGTACGGCGCGCCGAATTCGTGCGGCCGGACCATTCGGTAATCGTCACCCAGGGCGCCCACTACGGTTACGTGCAGCGGCCATACATGGTCAACAACGTCAACTACGTGCAGCGCACTTACGTGGTGGGCGGCGTTTCCTACGCCCGCGTCTACCGGCCCTACATGTACCACGGCATCTCAATGAACCTGTACGTCAGCTCGCGTTATTACGCGCCGGCTTACTACGGGTGGGCGTACTCACCGTGGTCCCGCCCGGTGGTATTTAGCTTCGGTTGGGGCCGCAGTCCCTGGTACGGGTATTATGGCGGCTATTTCACGCCGTATCCCACCTATGCCGGCCCGGCCTACTGGCTGACGGATTATATGATCGCCATGACTCTGCAGGACGCCTACCAGCAGCGAATGGATTCGGCCGCGGCCGCCCAAGCCAACGCCCAATATGGAAGCTACCAAGGTTCGCAGGCCGCCATGACGCCGGACGTGAAGCAGGCCATCGCCGACGAGGTCCACCGCCAGTTAGACCAGGAAAGAGCCGAAAGCCAGGGCGCGCCGGCGCCGGGCGGACCGCAGTTCCTGGCCGACAATTCCACGCATGTCTTCGTGGTGGCCAATGGTCTGGACGTGCAATCCACCTCGGGCGAATGTGGCCTGACCGAGGGAGACGTATTGCAGATGACCGCTCCGCCACCGGCCAATTCCGCCACGGCCGATCTGGCGGTGCTGGCCAGCAAAGGCCCGGATTGCCGCAAAGGCTCGGTGGTCTCCCTCGCCATCCCCGATCTGCAGGAAATGCAGAACCACATGCGTGAGACGCTCGACCAGGGTCTGGCCGATTTACACTCGCGCCAGGGCCAGGGCGGAATCCCGGCGCCGCCGGCAGCCGCACAGCGTCCCCCGGTGGACGCCCCGTATGCCGCTGCCGCGCCGCCCCCGGACCCGAACGTGGCCGGCGAGTTGAGCCAACAGGCGGAATCCGCCACGCAAGCCGAAAGCGAAGTGCTGGACCAGGCGCAGGCGGCGCCGCCGGCCGCGAGCGCCGCTCCGACCTCGGTGACGCTCGGTCTGACCATCGACCAGGTGGTCGCGATTCTGGGACAGCCGCAGGTAGTGGGCGATTTGGGATCGAAGAAGACCTACTTTTACGGAAACATGAAGGTTATTTTCACCGATGGGAAAGTGACCGACGTACAGTAGCGCCTGAGGGCCGCGAGGCGCGATCAGCTTCGCGGCCCTTTCAAATGGCGATAGGCTTTGTAGCCGAGGAAAAACGCCAGGCCTCCGGCAATCGCGCCCGCGCCGATTGCGAGCCCGGCCGATAAACCCGTAGCCGCTCCCTGGGCTGCCAGTTCCAACACGCCTACCGTTGCGCCGCCCGCGCCGCCGACGCCGGCTCCCACGCCGGCAACGGCAGCCGCTTCCACTTTTTCCTTGTCCGCTTCCGTCATTCCAATCGCTCCTTGTATACTTCCATCATATTCCCCCGCGCCAAACATTTTCGGGAAGGTCCGTTACCGGAATACGCTCCCTAACCGAGCCGCGACCGTGAGGGAGCGTATTCCGCGCCTGAGCCACGAAATCCCCTGATCGTTTGAGCACCCGGCGCTCCGTTGGAGTACCTTATAAGGAAACCAAAGGAGCCCGTCTCCATGCAGAGAAGATCGTTCCTGACATCCCTGGCGTTGACTACGGCGGCCGGCACTGCCTTACCGGAGCGCGCCCGCGCAGCCCTACCCAAGATGAAAATTACACGCGTCCAGGTGTGGACCCCCGCGGCGCCGAATCCGCTCTTCAATCAGAGCGACCTGGTAGTGAAGGTGGATACCGACGCCGGCATCGCGGGCATCGGCGAAGGGGGCTCCCGGGACACGTTGGAACAATGCGCCGGCCGCTTAATCGGACAGGATCCGCAGTATATCGAACGCCTGTGGCAGGATATGTACCGCGCCTTCTTTTATCCGCCGGGACGGGAGAAGATGCATGCCCTCGGGGCACTCGACCTGGCGCTCTGGGACATCAAAGGCAAGGCGCTCAACCAGCCCGTGCATGTCCTCTTAGGCGGGATGGCGCGCAACTATTGCGAATGTTATAACACCGCCGGCATCGTCCCCGGCATTCAGGGCGGCATGAGTCTCAAGGAGCGCGCGCAACTTACTATTGCCGCGGGGTACCGCGCCTTTCGCATGGGCGCGGCCGATGCGCCCGCCAATACCACTTACAACACTCATGAACGCATCGATCGACTCGCCCTCGATTGTGCGCAGGTGCGCGAAGGGGTGGGCCGGAATGGCGACTGGTGCGTCGATTTTCACCAGCGCTTCGACCTCTCCGACGCCATCCGCGGCTGCGAACTGATTCGCGATTTCGCGCCTTATTTCGTGGAAGATCCCGTGCGCACCGAGGCGTTCGCGGAGGACCTGCCCATTCTGCGGCGCAAAGTGAGCGTGCCCCTGGCGGCCGGCGAGGAGTGGGGCAATCGCTGGGATTTTAACAAGCTGATTGAGAATCACGACCTGGACTACATTCGCGCCACGCTTCCCAATGTGGGCGGCATCACCGAGATGATGAAGATCGCGGCCCTCTGCGAGACACACTTCGTGGGCATCGTCCCGCACTTCACGGGTCCCATCTCCACCGCCGCGCTGGTGCACGCGCTGGGCACTTTTTCGGGCCCGGTCCTGATGGAGTACAACTTCGGAGGCCGGACCATCGCGCATCTGCCGCAGGCTCTGGATTTCCGCGCCGGCAAGCTCTACCCCAACGATCGGCCGGGCTTGGGAGTCGACGTGGACTGGACGCAATTGAAGATGACGGCCGAGTTTACCGAGCGCATTACGAATCGGGCGCAGACTTATTTCCGGCCGGATGGCTCGATTACGAATTGGTAAGGTCAGAACTCCTGATGTCACCGGCATTCCGGAACTGCCGCCCCGCACAAACAACTTTAGCCACCGATGAACACAGATGAACACAGATAAGAAAACCCCTTCTTTATTGGTCTTATCTGTGTTCATCGGTGTTTATCGGTGGCCAATAATGTTTTTTTGCCCGGACTCGAAGAGATCACTCTCATGCCATGACATCAGGGGTCGGAGTCTCGACCCGGCAGGCAAGAGTGCCTGGGTCACGGAAGCTGGGTCAACCCAAATTCCACGACTTCAGGATGTCTGAAAGTGCGGCTTGGGTTTCGCACTTCCCTGGCACGCGTTCTGCCAATAAAGCGTTCTTGACCAGCCCAGAAGCAATAGCCTCGGGATTTGTTCGCGGTGGGCGCGCAGGATTTCCACCTTCGCGGGGCGCCCTCTGGGCCCAACTCTGCAAACACTCACAAACACCGAAACGCCGTTACCGAGCCGCGCGCGCCAGCAAGCGGTTCTTAGCCCAAATCCCGAAACTGTCCAAGCGCCCGCTTGCTCGCATTTGACAGAGCCGCGACCGTTAGGGAACCGTAAGGGAGCGTTAGGTGGCGATTGAACTAGGTTCAGAACTACTGATGTCGTGGAATTTGCGGTGAGCCCGAAGGTGGGGCAGGCGAGCACCGCCTGCCCCACCTCGGGAGTCATCCCAGGTCAGACCAGGAATCAAGAATCAAGAACTTAGTGCAGGAGTCCCAATCGCACCTGTCAGACTATCCGCAGATAGATGCCGAGAAACAGAATCAGAAGAAGCAGCACTGTGGCGGCCAGCGCGCTGGCAGTGAGAAAAGTCCTCTCAATCGTATTAAAAAGGAGTCCCCGCGGGTGGAATCGATGCCGGAAATCGTCGAGCATGGCTCACAACCTCCTGTCGGCCCTATTCTACAGCAAAAACACAAATAGGAGCCGCAATTCCGAAGCGCGGCGGACGCGCCTGCCAGTTCGGGGACAGGCAACGAAATTAGCCGGAGGTACACTGTAGCTATGGCCGCGATTCCCGAAGCCGTGGATGCCGCTCCGCTCCCGTTGACGGCGCTCAGCGAGGACGAGAAGTTCTTCCAGTCGACCGTTCGCAAATTCGCCCGCGAGCAGATCCGGCCGCACGTCCGCGAAATGGACGACGCCGGCGTCTTCCGCAAAGACATCATTAAACAGTTCTTCGAAATGGGGCTGATGGGCATCGAGATCCCCGAGGAGTACGGCGGCCAGGGCGGCAGTTTCTTCCAGGCGATCCTGGCGGTGGAAGAGCTCTCGGCGGTGGATCCTTCGGCCGGCGTGATTGTCGACGTCCAGAACACCATCTGCAATAACGCGCTCCTCAAGTGGGCCACGGCCGAACAGAAGGCCAAATACCTGCCCCGGCTGGCCTCGAACATGGTGGCGTCGTATGCGCTCTCGGAAGCCGGGTCTGGCTCCGATGCGTTCGCCATGGCCACCCGCGCGGAAGACCATGGCGACCATTACCTGCTCAACGGCCGCAAACTGTGGATCACCAACGCCGCCGAGGCCGGCTTCTTCCTGCTGTTCGCCAATGCCGACCTCGCGGCCGGATACAAAGGGGTCACGGCGTTCCTGGTGGAGCGCGAGTTTCCCGGCTTCCAGGTGGGTAAGAAGGAGGACAAGCTGGGCCTGCGCGCCTCGTCCACCTGCGAGTTGATTCTGGACGACTGCCGGGTGCCGCGCGAAAACGTCATGGGCGACGTCGGCAAGGGCTACAAGATCGCCATCGAGACGTTGAACGAGGGTCGCATCGCCATCGGCGCGCAGATGATCGGGCTGGCGCGCGGAGCGCTGGAGCATGCCGTGGCCTATGCCCGCGAGCGCAAGCAATTCGGCAAGGCGATCGGCGAATTCCAGGGGGTGCAGTTCGAACTGGCCAGGATGGCCGTCGACGTGGAGGCGGCGCGGCTGCTGGTGTACAATGCGGCACGGTTGCGCGATGCCGGCATGCCGTTTCTGACGGAGGCGGCCATGGCGAAGTATTATAGTTCGGAGATTGCCGAGAAGACCGCGTCGAGGGCCATTGAGGTCCATGGCGGCGTGGGCGTTACCAAGGATTATCCGGTGGAAAAGCTATACCGGGATGCCAAAATCGGGCGGATCTACGAGGGCACCAGCAACATGCAACTGCTGACCATTGCCAGGAAACTGATCGGCAAGTAAGCTCGTCTGAGGAATTGAGGGAAAAATGCGTAAAGCGATTCTTTCGGCCGCGGTGGCGGCATTGTGCCTGCCCATCGGGCCGGCTCTGGCACAGGACAAGAGCAATATCAACCCGGAAGAGATCATTCGAAAGTTCGCCGCCAAGGAAGCTGAATTCCGCGAGGCGCGCAACAATTACACCTATCGCCAGACCGTGAAGATGGAAGAACTGGACGCCGGCGGCAATCCCACCGGCGGAAAGTGGGACGAGATCGACGACATCATCTTCACGCCCGAGGGCAAGCGCATGGAGAAGGTGGTGTGGGCTCCCGTGGTCCACCTGGAACACATTACGTTGACCACGGAGGACGTGCAGGACTTGCGCGATGTGCAGCCCTTCGTGCTGACCACTTCAGAGATCGGCCAATACAACGTGAACTACCTGGGGCCGGAAAAGGTGGACGACATCGGCTGCTACAGTTTCTCCGTGAAGCCCAAGAAAATGGAGAAGGGCAAACGCTACTTCGAAGGCGAAATCTGGGTGGACGACCGCGATCTTCAGATCGTCAAAACCTATGGCAAGGGCGTCGGTATTGTCTCCAAGAACAATCAATTCCCCAAGTTCGAGACTTACCGGGAGCAGATCGACGGCAAGTATTGGTTCCCCACCTACACCCATGCCGACGACACCCTGCATTTTCCGGACGGGTCGAACCAGCGCATCCGCATGAAGGTCTTGTATCAGGACTACAAGCGGTTCGAAGGCCGGTCGACCATCACCTACGGGAAAACCGTGGACGACACGACGGCTCCTCCCAAGAAGAAGCAGTAACGCGCGCGGGCCGTGGTACGATCCGGAGATGCCAACGAAAATTTCTCCGCAGAATAACGGCCCCATCCGCATTGAGGGCGAGTTCGAAATTATCGACCCGACCGGCGCAGCCTTCGGACTGGCGGGTCGAACGGTGATCTCGCTGTGCCGCTGCGGCCATTCCGCCAACAAGCCGTTTTGCGACGGCGCGCATAATCGAGTGAATTTTGTGGATACCGTGACCGCCAGAGAATTGCCGCCGCCCAAGCCCAAACAGTAGAATCCGAATTCATTAATGGCCGCGAAAAAATAAGTTGACCAAATGTCTCGAACGTCCGCAATCGCTCCCTAACGGGGTGCCCTCTGGGCCCGGCTCCGTCAAATGCGCATGCCGAGCCGCGCGCGGGAGCAAGCGGTTGGGTCTGAATGCACAGGATATTTCTTCGCGGCTCCTTAATGGAGGTTCCCGAATTTCTGAACTCTTTGGGGCTATTGTGGCGCCAGCCGTGTAACAAAATAATGGTGGGCTGTCGCCTTACTGAGAGAAATGTACCTGTCCCCGAGAGGGTCGAGTCGTGCCTTGACGGACCGGCCGGATCGGTCATAATGAGATATTCCGCCGATTTTCCAGAGGCTGATTGAATGACGACTAACCCAAGAACCCATGAATCGGAGCCGGGAGTGTACCCGCCCGGCCAACATGAACCGACGCCGCCGAGCCCCGGAAAATCAAAGAAACGCGGACTGATCTGGGCTGTTTTCCTGTTGATCATTGCGGGCGTCGCGGGGTACGCGGTCTGGAGTGCCGGCCACCCGGCCGCCGGGGGACAGAAAGGCCAAGGCGGGGCAGGAGGCGCTGGCGGAGCAGGCGGCCGGGGTGCGGCGTTGGGCCCAGTGCCGGTAGTGGTCACGAAGGTCACACGCTCCAGCATTCCGGTCATTCAGAACGGGATAGGGAACGTGGCTGCTTATTACACCGTCACGGTCAAATCGCGGGTCGACGGTCAGTTGATGAAACTGCATTTTAACGAAGGCGATTTGGTCAAGGAAGGCCAGCTCCTGGCGGAGATCGACCCGCGCCCCTATCAGGTCCAACTGGACATGGCTCAAGCCACCCTGGCGCACGACCAGGCTGTGCTGGCCAACGCGAGGGTGGATCTGGAACGTTACACGAAATTGGTGGAGACGGACGCGATTCCGAGCCAGCAACTGGATACGCAGAAAGCGCTGGTGACGCAGTTTCAAGCCACCATCCAGCAGGATCAAGCCACTATAGAGAAC
>Ga0302140_10004640_pt1 | contig 17474 bp, 12 predicted proteins | sample I_Bog_E1_1_FD_202095 | JGI IMG/M metagenome (GOLD analysis project Ga0302140, IMG submission 202095) | Peat permafrost microbial communities from Stordalen Mire near Abisko, Sweden - I_Bog_E1_1 | ecosystem: Environmental > Terrestrial > Soil > Wetlands > Peat | place: Sweden: Abisko, Stordalen... | reverse complement strand
GATTAATGTCGTCCATCCTTTTCAACGTGAGCCCCGTTGACCCGCTCACCTACATCTCAATTACTCTCGGAGTCGCTGCGACAGCATGGCTTGCCTGCTATCTTCCCTCGCGCCGTGCCGCAACCGTGAACCCGGTGACCGCATTGCGCTCCGAGTAACGCCGCATCCCCCGTAGCCGAACACTTCTTGCCGCCGCGCCAGTTACACTTCTAACTAGCATGAGCCCGCGAGAGCCAATGAAACCGCAGCTTGATTTCCTGTTTGAAGAGCCGCCACAGACGCGCCGAGTCTGGCCCGTCAGCGAACTCGTCAGCCAGGTTCGCGAACGCATTGAGCGGGAGTATGGCGACGTCTGGGTCGAGGGTGAAATCTCGAATTTTCGTCCAGCGCCATCGGGCCACCTTTACTTCACGCTCAAAGACGCTGAGGCGCAACTCCCCATTGTCTTTTTCCGTCGCCAGGCCATGCTGCTCCGCTTCCGTCCCGAAGACGGTCTCCACGTACTCATCCGCGGCCGCGTCAGTGTCTACGAGCAGCGCGGCCAAATGCAACTGGTCGCTGAAACCATGGAGCCAGTCGGCGCCGGCTCACTCCAACTTGCCTTCGAGCAGTTGAAGGAACGACTCAAGTCTGAAGGCTTGTTCGATCCCAATCGCAAACAGCCTCTGCCCTCATTTCCGCGCACCGTCGGAGTCGTCACCTCGCCCACCGGGGCCGTCATCCGCGACTTCCTCAACATTGTCGCCCGCCGCCACTCCGGCCTCAATGTCCTCGTTGTTCCCGTCTCCGTTCAGGGCGATCAGGCACCCGCAGAAATCGAAGCTGCACTCACCCAACTCAACAAATCTGGATTAGTCGACCTCATCGTAATTGCACGCGGCGGTGGCTCGCTTGAAGACTTGGCGGCCTTCAATTCCGAACGCGTCGCCCGCGCGATTGCATCGAGCCGCCTTCCAATCGTTTCCGCCGTAGGACATGAGACCGACTTCACCATCGCCGACTTTGTAGCCGACCTGCGCGCACCAACCCCTTCCGCCGCTGCTGAGCTGATCACCGAGGCCCAGCATAAGATCGGCGAACACCTCGCCTCTCAAGACCAGCGCCTTACCCGCGCCATGCGTTTCCAGCTTCTCCATGCCAGCCAACGCTTCGCAGCTCTGTCCATCAGCCGCACTGAAGCGCGCGTGTCGACCCTGATTCATCGTCAGGACCAGCGGCTCGATGATCTTGTCTTCCGACAGGAAGCCGCATTGACCAGCTACCTGCGCCGCCAGCAAGATCACGTCGCCATCCTTGCCGCCACTGTCCTTCGCCACGACCCCCGCCGAGCCCTGGCGCAAGCCCGCGAACGCCTCCAGGCATTCAGCGCCCGCCTCCATCGCTCCATCGAGCGCAGTCTGCAGCGCGCTACGGCCCGCATAGGCTCCCTCGACGCGCGCCTTCACTCGCTTTCGCCCCTCGCCGTGCTCGACCGCGGCTATGCGCTGGTGCTCGCGGCCGATGGCTCTGTGGTCCGTTCGATCGCCCAGCTCACGCAAGGTGAAGCGCTCACAACGCGCCTGGCCGACGGAACATTCAACAGCCAGGTCAAAGCCATCTCCGCAAAAAACGACACCGCAAAGTGAGTAGAAATTGGCACAATAATTCGTGAGACACGACAAAATCACTCCTTGTGTGTCTCTAAGGTATGCTTGTTGTGGGCCTATTGTTCGCGAACCGATCAACCGATCTCGCGAACCGTTCAACCCACGAAGCGCATATCCTTCGGGTTGTTGAAGAATCGAGATCATGACCACAACCACTGCTGCCCGCAAGCTTTTTGGCACTGATGGAATCCGCGCAGTAGCCGGCGAGCCTCCACTTGACCCAACGACAATTTTCGCTGTCGGCCTGGCCCTCGCTCACTCCCTGAAAGACTCCGCCACACACCCCGCCATCATTCTTGGCCGTGACACGCGCGAGTCCAGCCCATGGATAGCTGCCACCCTGGCCGCAGGGCTGCGCAGTGCGGGTGCGCGTGTTGAAAGTGCCGGCATTGTGCCCACACCGGCCGTCGCCTTTCTCGCCCGGACCAATGGATTTCATGCCGGCGTGGTCATCTCCGCCTCCCATAATCCATGGCGCGACAACGGCATCAAGCTCTTCGGTTCAGACGGCTCCAAACTTGCCGATTCTGTTGAACTAGCCATGGAAGAGGAAATCCTTTTTCATGCCGCGCAAAAACTCGCTCCCGACTCGACGTCTCTTGAGCCACTTGAGGACAACTCCGAGTTTCAGTCGCACTATATCCAGTTCCTCCTCGATTGCGTTCCGGGCCTGAAGCTTGACGGCCTCAACATCGTGGCCGATTGCGCCAATGGTGCCGCCGCAGCCGTAGCACCTGAGCTGTTCGCGCGCCTGGGCGGCCGCGTCACTCTGCTCAACATTCATCCCGACGGCCACAACATCAACGATGCATGCGGTGCCCTTTATCCCAACTATGTGGCGCAGGAAGTCCTTAACCATAAGGCGTCCATTGGCCTCACGTTCGACGGCGATGCGGATCGTTGCATGTTGGCTGGCTCCAGAAACAACGTCCTCAATGGCGACGCAATTCTGCTGGCCGTTGCGCGCGACTTGAAGACCCGCGGACTGCTCACCGGCGATCTGGTTGTTGCCACCACCATGTCCAACATGGGGCTTGAGGCTGCACTCAAGCGCTCCGGCATCAGCATGCTTCGCGCCCCGGTCGGCGATCGTTACGTCCTCGAGCAGATGCTCAAACACGATGCCGCGCTCGGCGGCGAACAGTCCGGCCACATCCTTATGCCGCACCTCGCCACCACTGGCGATGGACTATTGACTGCGCTCGTCGTCCTAGACCTCATCGCCCGCACAGGCCAATCGATCGACGAACTCACTGCCGACCTGAAGGTCTTTCCACAGGTGATCGTCAATGTCAGGGTGCGCGAAAAACGCCCCCTTGAATCCATCCCCGCCGTCGCCGCCGCCATCAATGCAGCCGAAAGGGATTTGAAAGACTCAGGTCGCGTGGTCATTCGCTACTCAGGGACCGAAACCCTGGCCCGCGTCATGATCGAAGCTGAATCCGAATCCGCAATGCAGCACCATGCGCAAGCCATCGCCGACGCCATCCGCCACGAGTTGGGCGTATAGTCTGGAATTCCTGCCCTCTTGTGCGAAGCACAGCGTCTTCAAAAGACCCGCTTGTGTTCCCACTCATGTGAGCCAAATCACACCCGAATTCATCCGTGTTCCCTACTCTTGAATCAGTACGGAACCCACCATGGCAAGTGCCCCTCAACTCGTCTCTCCCGCAAAAAAGAAAATTATCCGCAGAACGTCGCCGGACCGCTCCCAACTCACTCGCAAAATCGTCCAGATCCTGTTCGCCGTGCTCAATCTCTGGTTGGGCGTCCAATTCTTTCTCTGGGTCCGCTCCTTCGAGAGCCCTGCCAATCTCCAGATCTCTCGCCCTCCAGGAGTTGAAGGCTGGCTTCCAATCGCCGGGCTGATGAACTTCAAGTACCTCATCGCCTCCGGCCGCATTCCCACCATCCATCCCGCTGCCCTGTTCCTCTTCATGGCATTTCTGCTGATGAGCATAGTGCTCAAAAAGACCTTCTGTTCCTGGCTCTGCCCAGTCGGAACGCTTTCTGAATTCCTCTGGAAACTTGGCAGAAAAATCTTCCGACGCAACTTCCGCCTGCCCCAATGGCTGGATCTCCCACTGCGTGGCATCAAATACCTGCTGCTCGCCTTCTTTGCCTTCATCATCGGTTCCATGTCCGCAGACGCGCTCGACGAATTCATGCACGCCCCTGACACCCTTGTCGCCGACGTCAAGATGCTGAATTTCTTTCTGAATATGAGCCTGACCGCAGCCGTCATTATTGCCGTGCTGGTTCTACTCTCCATCGTGGTGCAGAATTTTTGGTGCCGCTATCTCTGCCCTTACGGCGCGTTGATGGGCCTCGTTTCCTTGCTCAGCCCGCTTAAAATTCGCCGCGACCCAGATGCCTGCATCGACTGCGGAAAATGCGCTCGTGCCTGTCCCTCGAATCTACCTGTTGACCGGCTTGTGCACGTCCGCAGCGCGGAGTGCACCGCTTGCATGGCCTGTGTGGCATCCTGCTCCGTGCAGAACGCATTGCAATTCTCGCTGCCTCCGTGGCGCAATTCCTCTCGTTCAAATCGCTGGGTCCGGCGTACAGCATCCCCCCTTGTCGTTGCCGTGATTTTAGCCTGCATCTTCTTCGGCTTCACCGCGTATGCCAAGGCATCGGGTCACTGGCAAACCAACTTGCCACACTCGGTCTATATGGATCTCCTCCCCGACGCGAACCACCTATCCCATCCACGCTATTGAACGTCACGCGCCAGTAAACAAAGGCTTCTGCCCTCCTACCAGTTATGATGGAAAGTTGGCAGCCTGCTCCCGGACTACCCATCCCGCAAGTGCGCTCACCCAGCCAGGAAACCAATCAGATGACACCAGGAAAACCACCAAGAGTCGAGCTGTTTGAAACCAGTCTGCGCGACGGAATGCAGCAGCCCAATATCGATATCTCGGTGCCCAGCGCCGTCAGCCTTCTGCAGCGCATGTCCGCGTTTGGCGTCCACTATGCGGAGATAGGTTTCGCCGGCGCAACGCAATTTGTTTCCGACCTGACCACCGCGCTCAACTCGGCAGACACAGGCACAATGAAGCTGGCTTTGTTCGGCAGAACACGAGGTCGCGGCGCCAGCGTTCAGCAATGGCCCGACGTGCAATTCATCGTTGCCCGCAAGGGGCACATCTCCGTCGCCGTTCTCGTCCTCAAATCGAGACTGCTGGATGTCATCAAGTCCCTCGAAACCACGCCGGAAGAGAACCTCTTGATGGCATATGAAACTGTTGCTTGCCTCCAGGACCACGGCCTTGAAGTCATCGTTGACTTTGAGCACGCCATGGACGCCAACTGCGGCCGTCGCGAAAATGGCAACCTCTGCGACCCCGATTTCAACCAGCGCAGCCACGATTACTTCCATCAATTAACCGCGCAGTGCGCAAGTCAGAAAGTGAGTCGAATCGTTATCTGCGACACCACTGGCGGCGCTAATCCAGAGGAAGTTACCCAGGTTATCAGCGGACTCACGCAGACTTATCCAGAAATTGGCATCGGATTTCATGGCCACACCGACCGCGGCCTCGGCATCGCCAACACCCGCGCTGCCATTCTTGCTGGAGCCATCCAGGTGCAGGGCACGCTACTAGGCACCGGCGAGCGCTGTGGCAACGTCAATCTCACCACCGTCATCGGTAGCATGCAACTTAGAGGCGAGGCTGAATTTGTAACTCCAGACGCGCTACCTGGACTTACCGGTCTTGCCCATTCCGCCTGTGCAGCTTTCTCGCTCGAAGTCCCGCACGGCGCACCTATCATAGGCACGGGAGCTTTCGGCACATGGGCCGGAATGCACGGCAGCAGCGAACGCAAAAACCCTGGCGCCTACTTATGGTGCGATCCCGCATTGGTCGGCGCAAACCCGGTCATCGGCGTCAATGCGCAGTCCGGCAAAGCAAACATTATTCTGCTCTCGGAGACGCTCGGCAATCCGCTCGATTCCGCACAGGCACAAACATTTATTGACGCCAACCAGGCCATGATTGAAGGCGGCGGATTCACGGCCAGCGACGTATCTTTCCGCCTCGCCTGCATGAAGGTTCTCGGCACGCTGCCCGACCGCTTCAACGTAAAAAGCTGGCGCGTCATCGACGAATCCGACGAGACCAGGAACCGCTACGTGCAGGCATCCATGTTGCTCTCAGTCGGTGGCTCCAATGTAACAACGACGCGAGCCGAAGGCGCAGGCCCCGTCGATGCACTCACCAAAGCCATGCGCCAAGAGTTGGAAAAGTGGTATCCAGCTGTCGCAAAAATGCACCTCGGCCGCTTCAGCGTTACAGCCATCGACGTATCCGCCCACGATACGGCCGCCCACGTCCGCGTAACTTTAAGCTTCCATGCCGACGGCCACGAACCCTGGACCACCGCCGGAGTCAGCAGCGATCTGAATCAGGCCGCTCTGATGGCCATCATTGACGGCTTCCAATTCTGGCTCCAGAAAACCGCCAACTGACGGGCCTTCATCCCAAGTCACTAACCCCTAAACACTAATTACTAATCACTGCTCTAAAGATCCCGCCAGTTTTCTCCGAATGCCAGATCAGCCACCAGAGGGACGTTCAGCTTCACCACGCCTTCCATCTCCGACTTCACCAGCGCTGTAATCTCGTTAGTTTCATCCGCAGGAACCTCGAACAACAGCTCATCGTGCACTTGAAGCACCATGCGCGTCTTGAGTTTCCGCAAAGTAAGCTCATGATCGATAGCAATCATCGCCAGCTTGATCAGGTCAGCCGCAGTCCCTTGCAGCGGCGTGTTGACGGCCGTCCTTTCAGCAAAACCCCGCTGGTTCGGATTGCGGCTTTCAATATCTGGAATGGGCCGTACCCGCCCGAACAAAGTGCGCACCGAACCATCCTTCCGCGTCTGTTCCAAGGTCTTCTCGATGAAGGCTTTAACTCCTTGGTAGCGTGCAAAATACCGCTCAATGTAGTCGCGAGCCTCGGCTTGTGGAATCCCTAACTGCGCAGCCAGGCCAAAAGCGGAAATCCCGTAGACGATGCCAAAATTCACAGCTTTCGCCCGTCCCCGCGTCTCCTTGTCCATGGATTCGATAGGGACACCGAACACCTCGCTGGCAGTAAGCGTATGAATATCAATGTCTTCGGCGTAAGCCTTCACCAGCAGAGGGTCCTGGCTAAAGTGCGCCAGCAGCCGAAGTTCAATTTGCGAATAGTCCGCAGAAAGCAGTTGCGTCCCCGGCGATGCTGTGAACGCAGCACGAATCTCCCTACCCAGCTCTGATCGAATCGGAATATTCTGCAGATTTGGATTGACCGACGAGAGCCGCCCCGTCGCCGTTGCCGCCGCCTGAAAAGTCGTATGCACTCGCGAGTCAGCATCCGCCAGCAGCGGTAAAGCGTCTATATAGTTCGACTTGAGCTTGGACAGGTGCCGATATTCCAGCACCAGCCGCGGAACCTCATGCTGCGAAGCCAACGCTTCCAGCACGTCCTGAGCTGTGGAAATCGCCTTGCTTTTGCCTCGGCTGGCTGGTGCGGGCAAGCCGAGTTGGACAAACAACACCTCTCCCAACTGCTTAGGCGAATTGACGTTGAACCGCCGCCCGGCAAGCTCGAAGATGCGCTCCCCAACGCGCTCCAATTCCAAGCTAAACCTTTTGGAAAGAACGTCCAATGCGGTCTTGTCGATGCGCACTCCGGCCCGTTCCATGGAAAAGAGAACCGGCGCCAAGGGCAAATCGATCTCCTGATAGACCTTCGCCACCTCAGCCTTTTCCACTTCCGCCCGCAGCGCCGGCACCAGCGCATGAATTGCCGCAGCAGCAGCGGGGAGTGAGGAAGGAGCAGGCTGCCCGTGTCGTGCCGCTACATCCGCCAGCGTCTGCGTCGCATGGGTCGGATTCAGTGCATAAGAAAGCAGCATGGTGTCTTCGACAGCGCCATGCAGCGCAACCCCCTGCCCATTCAGTACATGCAACGCCAACTTCCAGTCATGCAAATACTTAGGTACCGCTGCGTCTTCCAGCATTTCGCGTAAGAAAGGCGTAAGACAAAGGCGTAAAGCCTTTCCGGCCTCCGCGCACACCCCAATATTGAAGCTGGCCTGCTTATCTGCCGCTTCCGCCACTTCAAGCAGCGACATGGTCTGCGGCACTTCCTCCGACTCATCGGTCGGAGCCGCAGGAGAAGCCGCGTCCAGCGAAAGAGCAAAACCGTGCTCCTTCGCGGATGCGTAAAAGGCTGCTGCCTGTTCAGCGCTGGGTTCGTCGATCAGCTCAACCGAAGCAACGCCTTCCGCAGGAGAAAGCTCCCGCAGCATCGACGTAAACTCAAGCTCGGTATAGAGTTCGCGGCAGGCCTCAATGTCCGGGTCCTGCGTTTGCATAGCCGCCAAATCCAGCGGCAGCGGGACATGGCAATCAATCGTGACTAACTCTTTGGAAAGCAACGCTGCATCGCGGTTGAGCAGAAGGGATTCCCCGATTTTGCCTCCGACTTCGGCAGCACGGTCGAGAACTGATTCGACGCTGCCGAATTGGAGAATCAGCTTTACGCTGCCTTTGTCGCCGATGCCGGGAACTCCAGGGATGTTGTCGACAGCATCCCCACGGAGCGCCATCACATCGACCACCTTTTCCGGCGGAACCCCAAGAACTTCAAGAACTTTTGCGGGATCCAGAATCAGGTTATCCTTCTGCGGATTGAGGATCTTCACCTTCTGCGTGACCAACTGCATCATGTCCTTGTCGCCGGAGACGATGAAAACGTCGTGATCACCCTCCGCGGCCTCGCGAGCCAGCGTCCCTATCACGTCGTCCGCCTCGAAACCAACCGCCTCCAGAATAGGAATGCGCAACGCCTCAAGCGCTCGACGAATGTAGGGGATCTGCCGCCTCAGGTCTTCCGGCATGGCAGCGCGATTGGCCTTGTATCCCTCGTAGCTCACCTCGACGAAACTCTGCGTTTTTCCATCCCATTTGCGCAGCGGCCCCATGGTGCGCGCGCGCTCGTCGCGAAACACCTCTCCGCTCATATCGAAAACCGCGGCAAAGTAGAGCGGCGAAAAATCCTGCCGCAGCTTCTTGATCATGTTGACGAACACATAGATGGCTGCGGTCGGCAGCCCGCCGCGCGTGGACATCGGCCTGCTGCCCTGCATGGCGTGGTAGGCACGAAAAATAAACGACATGGTATCGAGCAGGAATACGGGCGGCTTAGCTTGGGGCGTAGTTTGATCTGTCACGCTACAGAGTCTATCAGCGCCGCTTCACGCGAGAAACATGCAATCTCCATAGCTGAAAAAGCGGTACCTTTCGCGGACGGCGTGGGCATAGGCAGCCAGCACGTTTTCACGCCCCGCAAAGGCGCTCACCAGCATCAGCAAGCTCGATTTTGGCAGGTGGAAATTGGTTAGAAGCGCGCCGACAACGCAAAATTTATACCCAGGTGAAATGAAGATTTCCGTCTCGCCTGAATGGGGTTTCAAATCGCCTCCATCGGCTTGAGATGCGCAGTGCTCCAGGGTGCGCACCACGGTGGTTCCAACGGCCACGATGCGCCTGTCTTCACGAACCGCGCGGTTCACTGCGCCTGCTGTGGCATTGCTCAGAGTGTAGCGCTCGCGATGAAGATGCACCTCATCAACCCGCTCAACTCGGAGCGGCGCAAAGGTGCCAAGCCCCACATGCAGCGTGATGCGCGCAATTTCAACGCCCTTTGCAGCTAGCGCGTCCAGCACCTGCGGAGTAAAGTGCAACCCGGCAGTTGGAGCGGCTACCGATCCGCGCTCGCGCGAGAAGACAGTTTGGTAGCGCTCACGATCCGCGCCCGCGTCGTCGCGCCGAATGTAGGGCGGCAGCGGCATGTGGCCAATTTGTTCCAGCACTGCGAAAAGGTCTTCGACAGGTTCGAACCTCAACAACCGTTCGCCGAACTGGCCTCGCTCCAGCACCTCGGCTTCGAGTGCGATCTTACCGGTAGGAGTGGGAAACACAAGCCTCTCGCCAACAGAAACTTTTCGACCCGGTCGGACCAGAGCACGCCATTCATTCTCGCCGGCAGGTTCGGTGAGCATGACTTCGATGCGGCCTGTGGGCATCTCCCGTTCCCGCTGCAGTGTTCTGCGCGCATACAGCCGCGCTGGAATCACGCGGCTGTCGTTGAGCACGACCAAATCGCCGGGTTTCAGTAGCGCAGACAAATCTGTGAAGCTCGCGTCCTTCAACCAGCCCGTCATGCGATTCATCACGAGCATGCGGCTGTTCCCGCGCTCGACTGGGGGCTCTTGCGCAATCAATTCTTCCGGCAGGTCGAAGTCAAAGTCGTCGACGCGAAGGCCGTCGATCCCACGGCTAGCCTCACTCATGGCTTCGCCTTCTTGAAATGCGCAAGCGCCCGGAGTCGAGCTCGTTCGATCGCAGCATTCAGCTCTTCACGCTTCGGCTCGAATTCATCGGCGGGCAGATCCGTGGGAACTTGCGTCCACTGAGCCCAGCTGACGACGATACGCGTAAAAGGCTTGGGGACGAGGAACCGATCCCACGAGCGCATGGTCCAAGCCCGCTCCGGCTCAAGATGAAAAGCGCCGATCGGCGCGCCCGTCATTTGCGCCAGTTTGATCGGTCCCATTTTTGTTTGGTAGATGGGACCGCGCGGGCCATCGGCAGTGAAAATGGCCGGTTTGCCGCTCTCAATCACTTCCTTGAGTCCCAGCAGCCCTTCGCGCGCACCACGCGAGCTCGATCCGCGCACCGCATCAAAGCCGAACATGCGCAGTATCCGCGTGATCAGTTCGCCATCGAAGCTGCGGCTGATCAAAATAACCGCGCCGGTGGTGCGATAGTAGATCGCGCAAGGCAGCACGCATTGATGCCAGAAGCAAAATATCCGAGGTCCGGCACCGCGCCCATATAGGAGGGGAGTCACACCCTCTTCCGCAATCACTTCGAATCGCCAGGTAAGACCCACCAGCCACAGCAATGCCCACACCAGGCGCGGCGCCACGGCCAGTACCAGGCGCTGGCTCATCTTGAATCTGGGGCTGTCTTTATCGGTCACTTGGATAATTCTAGTGTAGGCACCCACAACACAGATCCTTCAACTCCGCTCAGGAGTACCGCAGCCACCGCAGCAGTTCAGGCAGCGTAGCCCGCTTGCCATACATCAGAATTCCCACTCGATAGAGGCGCGACGATACCGAGAGCGTGGCCCATATGCTAAGCACCATCAGCCCAATCGACGCAGCAAACTGCCATGCGGGCGGCGTCTGCGATGCCATACGGAGAAACATCACAATGGGCGCGGTAGGTGGGAAAAGCGATGCCAGGACCGACCAAATCGAATTCGAATCATTGATGATCAACAGGATCATGGCAAAGCTTAACCATGTGGGCGCTGCGGCCAGAGGCATGTACATCTGCAGTTCCTGCTCTGTCTCGCAAGTAGCGGCAAGCCCCGCGAACAGTGCGCTGAAGAGCAAAAAGCCAAGCAGGAAGTAAACCGGGAAAAGCACGCACTCCACCCAGGAGAAGTGGATAGCCAAGTCTCCCGAGAGTGCGGCCGTTGCAATAGGCGAGACAAAAATGGCCGCGCCCGCAACCAGCCAAATCCCAATCTGCGTAAGCCCCACAGCTCCCGCACCCACCAACTTTCCAGCCAGCATGTCACTTGGCCTTACCGTTGCCAGCATCACTTCGAATACGCGCGAAGTCTTCTCCTGAATCACGGATCGAGCCACATTCATCCCATAGATCATGGTGGTCATGGTGAGCAGAAGCGCCATGGCATAACCCTTCCAGAAAGAAGCAAACGCATTGCTCTTGACCAGTTGGCCATCTTTCTTCACCTGGAAGCTTTGGATGGAAGTGCCCTTGAGCAGCGCATCCGCGTCTGCCTGCTTCATGCCTGCGCCGGTTAAATGTTCACTTACGAGGCTATTGTCCAGAGCATCTTTGAGCCGCGCCGTACTCATGAAGTCGCCGGCAGATTGGGAATAATATGTAGCCGTTGGGATTCCCCCTGCCGGAGTCTCGATCCACAACAGCCCGTCAATCGCCTTGATGCGCACCTGCTCTGTCAGTCGTTCGCGGTCTTCCAGTTTTGCTGGAGCAACCACATCGACTTCGGCCTTGGAGTTCTTTTCGCTTGTCAGCCTGTTGCGCAGATCGTTGGCCAGCGCAACATCGCTGCTGGCGACGGCCATATGCTTGCTCCCACCCAGACCCAGCGACGAAAGATAGCTGATGCCGAAAATAATTGCGAGCGCCGCCGGAAGCCCGATGGTTGAAAACTTGAAGGCCTTGCTCCGAACCTGCTCCAGATATTCACGCCTGGCAATCAGTAGAGTGTTACGCATCGGACTTGCCTCCCACCGTCTTGATGAAGATCTCTTCGAGTGAAGGCTCGACGAGTTCGAACCGGTAAATGGTGGCTACAGCAGCGGCCTCATGCAGCAACTTCTGGGCATCGCCGTTTTCCTTGAGTCTGATTTCAGCATGCCCCGAGTAATTTTTCGCTTCCGCGATTTCTTCGCTCTTCAGGAATTCGGCGCTGCCTTCAAACTCGACCACCACGCGGTTGCGCTCGTAGGTGGCCTTGATCTCGCGCACCTTGCCGGCCAGCACCGCACGGCCGTCGTTGATCAGGCAAATTGAGTCGCAAAGCTTCTCCACCTGATCCATGCGATGCGTCGAAAACAGAATCGCCTTGCCCTGGTCCTTCAACTCCAGCAAGGTCTGTTCCACCAATACCGCATTCACCGGATCGAGCCCGCTGAAAGGCTCATCCATCACTATCAGCCCAGGGTCGTGAAGCAGAGAAGCAATAAACTGAATCTTCTGCTGCATTCCTTTGGATAGCTCTTCTGTCTTCTTGTTGAGCGAGCCGGCAATCTCCATGCGATTGGCCCAGTCGGTTGCACGCTTGCGCGCTTCATCTGCCGTCAGCCCGTGCAGCTGGCCGAAGAAAACAAGCTGTTCGATGACCTTCATCTTCTTGTAGAGTCCGCGCTCCTCGGGGAGGTAACCGACATGCTCCAGGCTCTTGCGCTCGAACGGTTTTCCAAAAAGGCTGATCGACCCCGAGTCCGGAATCGTAATCCCCATCATCATTCGGATGGAGCTTGTTTTGCCCGCGCCATTCGGCCCCAACAGCCCGAACATCTGGCCCGCATCGATAGACAGGCTCAAGTTATTGACTGCAACTTTGCTTTCGTAGGCTTTGGTCACTCCTGCGAGCTCAACAACTGGCATGGGTTCTCCCGCTGCTCTTGAAGTCGTTTTGGCGCCTGCTCATCCGGGAAACGACCTGGGAGCAGTTTAGCAAAGCGCACCCTGCGAAAGATGCCTCCCGATGAGTCTGAGCGTTCAAATGAAATGTCCTCAGTCCTGCGTCAAGTTCTGTCATTCTTTGGTTAAAACGCCACTTTCGTTATTTATTCGCATGCCCGAAGTATCCAAGCCCACCGATCTGTTGCGCGAAAAGTAGCAATTTGTCGCATATTCTTGAAGAATCCGTACAACCTGCTACCAAAGTGGGATTTTCTTGCCGACCAATGTGGGAGCGCCAAACCGTAACTATCCGACTAGAGTTACTTCAGCAGTTCGGAGACATTCATGGCAACGCTGTTATCTATGTACGAATACGATAACGACTTCCTTAAGCCCGATCCAAATGCTGTCAAAGCACAGCTGGGACCAACGGTCAGGCCTAAATCCCTTGCTGCGCTGGACGTGCGCCAGGGGGTCCTTGAAGACATCGCATTAAAGACACTCTATCTGTCCGGGTCGCTCTCTGTTCTTGAGCTCGCTGAGAAGATGTGTCTCGGCTACGAAGTTGTGGACGCCCTATTTTCCCAACTGCGACAAGAGCAGTTCTGCCTCGTCACTGGCATGACTGGCCATGTTCATCAGATTGCCATTACAGCCGCAGGCAGAATGCGCGCCACAGAGCTTCTGACACATTGCCATTACGCTGGCGCCGCGCCCGTGGCCTTTGAGAGCTATGCGGACCAAACCCGGAAGCAGAGCGCCAAAAAGGTGGACGTGACTGCCACAGACGTCCATCGCGCATTCTCCCACCTTGTCATGGAGAACGAAACCTTGCGCAAGCTCGGGACGGCACTCAACTCGGGGAGTTCTGTCTTCCTTTGGGGACCAGCCGGGACCGGGAAGACCACCATGGCCGAGACGCTTTCAAAGGTCCTCGCCGACGATGCGGTTTGGATTCCGTATGCCGTGGAAGTTGATGGCCAGATCATCACAGTCTACGATCCATCCATCCATAAACGGATACCGGAAAAAGAGCCCGAAGACCGCGACGCGCGCTGGGTTCTGTGCCACCGTCCCTCGGTATTGGTCGGCGGCGAGTTGACGGCCGAGATGCTCGACCTTCAGTTCAACTCGATTTCAAAATTCTATGTCGCCCCTGCACAAATGAAAGCCAACAACGGCGTGCTGATCATCGACGACTTCGGTCGCCAGCGCCTTCGTCCGGAAGAGTTGTTGAACCGCTGGGTCGTTCCATTAGACCGCAGAATCGATTTCCTCACGCTCGCAGGCGGAAAAAAGATTGAAGTCCCCTTTGAAATGCTGGTCGTCTTCGCGTCCAACATGGACCCTGCCGAACTCGTCGACCCCGCTTTCCTGCGCAGGATTCAGACCAAGATCAGAATTGGCGAGGTCTCCGACGAACAGTTCTGCGAAATCTTCCGCCGCGTAGCAGTCGAAAATAGAGTCAGCTATGAACCCAGCATCCCCGTCGATCTAATCGAGTTCATCCGCGTCAGTCTCCAGCAGGAATTGCGCTCCTGTTTCCCGCGCGACATCGTGAACCAGTGCTGCTGGTCTGCTCGCTACGATGGTCGAAAACCGCACATCGATCGCCCCGCACTGAAGCAGGCCATTGACGCCTACTTCCTCGCGAAATCGTAATCCGGCTGGAATTCTGGATCAAGCACGATCATGGGTGCCCCGGGTCTCGATTCTGAGACCCGGGAAAGCACAACCATCCGCAAAGCCCGCTACACCAACTTCATCGCATCCGGATCCCAGTGCGCAACTGCGCCTTTTTCAATGCTCAGATTGCTCAACAGCGCCGCACCTGCTGCGCGGAAACCGAATACTGCATCTTCCACGACCGGCTTGCGGCTGCGAACCGACGAGAAGAAGTTCGAGAAGTGGTCGTAGCTGTCGGAGTATCCCTCCGGCGCAACGTACTTTTCGTATCCCACAGGCGGTGCACCCTCCGGATGTTCACGCGGATACTTGGCGTGATACTCATCGACAATTCTCTTCTGCATCGCCACTGTGAATGTGTCGATCATCAGGCCGGGTTCCTTCTCCCTCGGAACGCGATTGACACTCACTGAGTTTCCGGCGATCTCCATCGTGCCTTCAGAACCTGTAAAGATCAGGCCTTCGCTCTCCTCGCCGCCATCGACAAAGTTCACGCGCAAGCTCAGGTTGAAACCCTCTTTGTAGTCGAAGATGCCGAGCATCACATCTAGTGCGTCGCGGCCATCTTTCCAGAAGCGCAATCCGCCGGTTGCCAGTCCGCGCGTGGGACCGTTCGCGCCGGTGATGAAATGCGTACCGCTGAACAGATGTACAAACAGATCGCCCGCCACACCGGTTCCGTATGCCTTCCATTTCCTCCACTGAAAGAAATGCTCGGCATTGAAAGGTATCTTCGGTGCCGTTCCCAGGAACCGCGGCCAGTCGCATGTATCCGTCGAAGCATCTGGCGGAACCGTGTAGCTCCATGCGCCCATTGTTGAGTTGCGATCCCACCGTGCGGTGACCATGTTGAGTTGGCCGATCGCTCCAGACGCCAAAAGCTCCTTCGCCTTTGCATAGATCACCGAACTCACCCGCTGGCTGCCTACCTGAAGGATGCGCCCGGTTGATTTCGAAGCTTCAATCATCGCCGGCCCATCGGAGTAGAGATGGATCATCGGCTTCTCGCAATACACATCCTTGCCGGCCTTCATCGCATCGACCGATGCCTTCATATGCCAGTGATCCGGTGTACCGATAATCACGGCGTCAATGTCTTTTCGGGCAAGAATTTCGTTGTAGTCGCGGCTGGTGAATACATCGCTCCCCCACAGCTCTTTGCTGTGTTCAAGACGGCCATCGTAGCAGTCGGCTACCGCTACGATCTTCACACCCGGAACCTGAAGCGCAACTTTGGCATCGTCCATGCCCTTGCCGCCAGCGCCAATGAGCGCAATTTGAATATTGTCATTAGCCGAAACCGGCTTCCCTGCGCCAGCTTCACCCAAACCCAACGCATACATTTGCTTTCCTAGCACCGTCCCTGCTGATGCTGCTCCTGCGGCTCTCAAAAAATTCCTGCGATCAAATTCCATCAGTTCAGCCCCCTCTGGCTTGATACTTTTCAGCCGCATATAACCATACACCGGGCTGCCTAATACTTTCTTCCGGCATCGATTCCCTTGCCGCGATGATCAGGCTCGCATTTGCCATGTGTGGAAGATAAAATGGAGCCTATGACTTTGAAATCGAGGTCCACCACCAGGAACGGAAAGCCCGAAAGTAGGGTGCCTTTGGTGCGTCCCGCTCAGGGTTGGAACTATCAGTACGTGACTACCTCGCCAGGAGAAATGCTGGCGGAGGAGCTTCTAAGGCCAGTGGGCCTGAGCCGACACCGGCTGGCGATGAACACTCGCGTGCCATCGACGCGAATCGGTGAGATGGTGCGCGGCAAGCGCGCAATCACCCCCGACACGGCCCTGCGCCTGGCCCGCTTCTTCGATAACAGCCCCGAGTTCTGGCTCAACCTTAAACAAATGCACGACCTGACCAAAGCCAAGCTCGCCATGGCAAAAACAATTCAAGCAGAAGTCCCTGTCTACAAACCGAACGCAGCTTAGGGGCCGGACAAATATACGCAAGGCAAACCCGACCCTACCGCATCCTGATCGCTTCCATTCGACCCCACCAACCGCCCGATAGTAGCATCCAAATTGTGCCCGGCCTCGATACTCCTGTGATGTATGTGCGCGGTGTTGGTCCGAAGGTAGCGGAGATGCTCGCGCCCAAGGGAATTCTGACGGCAGAAGATCTGCTCTACCACCTGCCCTTTCGCTATGAAGACCGCCAAAACCCGCGCAGCCTCGACGAGCTGAAATCAGGCGAAATCGCCTCAGTCATCGCGGAGGTACGCGGCTCAATCCTGCTCCGCACCCGCAAGGCGCCCATCTTCGAACTCACCATTGGCCAGGGCCGTTTCGCGATGAAGTGCATCTGGTTCAACGGGACCTATCTCGAAGGCAAGTTCCACGCCGGACAAACCGTGGCCGTCTACGGTAAGCTAGAGCCCTCCCGCTCGACGACCAACCTGAAAATGATCCAGCCGCAATTCGAACTGCTTCCCGACGCCAGCGACGACGCCGAGACGCGCCTGCTCGAAGTGGGCCGCATCACACCCGTCTACGAATCGCTGGGCGGCAGTCGCCTGGCCTCGCGCTGGCAACGCAAAGTCATCTTCAACTTGCTCGAATCCATGCGTGGCGCAGTCCCTGAATGTTTGCCTGCGAAAATTCTTGCGCGCCTCAACCTTCCCGATCGCGAGACCGCCCTGCGCGAAGTCCATTTCCCGCCCGAAGGAACCAAATTCGTCCAGTTGCAGGCCTCAGCAACGCCTGCCCACCGCCGCCTTATTTTCGAAGAACTCTTCTTTCTGGAACTCGGTCTCGAACTCAAGCGCCGGCGCATGAGGGATCGCATCGGTATCGCCTTCGCTACCACCGACAAAGTCCGCGAAGCCATCCGCGAAGTGCTTCCCTTCCATCCCACTGCCGCGCAAAAACGTGCCCTCG
>Ga0302140_10004634_pt1 | contig 17483 bp, 15 predicted proteins | sample I_Bog_E1_1_FD_202095 | JGI IMG/M metagenome (GOLD analysis project Ga0302140, IMG submission 202095) | Peat permafrost microbial communities from Stordalen Mire near Abisko, Sweden - I_Bog_E1_1 | ecosystem: Environmental > Terrestrial > Soil > Wetlands > Peat | place: Sweden: Abisko, Stordalen... | reverse complement strand
ATTTGTGCATAAAAATCTATGTTTAGAAAAAGTATAAATTAAATGTGAAAATAAAGGCTATAATTTACATTTTCAATGCTAATTTATTCTTTGTTTTGTTTCGAAAACTGCCACGCAGTTTTCGGGTGTTATACATATGAAAGAGTATAAAAAGAAAGGAAGTGAATTTTAGTGAGGGTTTGGAACTTATTATACTGTATCTTACTAAAGATAAAATATGCCCTAAATGTGGTGAGCTTTTAATACCTAACCTTCGTAAAGATAACACATTTGTGAAAAAACTCTATACCATTTATTGAAGTACTGGATAAACTTTTACTAGTTTCTCCAAATTTATAGCAGTAGTATATTTTTTTATTTTAAAATATGTGATACGATGTTTACAAGCAAAATCAAAAAAAAGGAATATAACATATAGATATGATTTAGCCGGGATATCGCATAAGTATAGTTTTTGCCTTGGGGATAGATATACAATAAATAGTTCAGTAACATTACAATGAATTTAAGTATTATATATAAGGAGATGTAGCATATATGCAAGAAATAGTTCAATCAGTTGACAGAACACTTTGTATTTTAGAATTATTATCTGATTATGAAGAAGGTTTAGGAATAACTGAAATAGGTGAAAAATTAGAATTACATAAAAGCACAGTACATAGGCTGTTAAATACGCTTATTTATAAGGAATATGTAAAACAAAATAAAAATACAAGTAGATATGAAATAACTTTAAAATTATTTGAACTTGGAAATAAAAAATTAGAAAAAATGGATTTAGTGACTATTGCTAAACCTTATTTAAAAGAACTGATGGAAAAAACTAACGAAGTTACTCATCTTGTAGTAAGAGAGGGTACACATATAATATATATGGCTAAGATGGAGCCTTTCAAGTCTATAAGCGTGTATACAAGATTAGGTATGAGCAAACCTATGTACTGTACAGCTATGGGAAAAGCTATGTTATCACATATGGAAGATGATGAAATACAGGAAATATGGAATGCAAGTTATGTACAAAAGCTTACTGATAACACCGTAGTTGATTTTAATAAACTAAAAGAAAAACTAATAGAAGCTAAAGAAAAGGGATATGCTATAGATGATCAAGAAGTTGAAATAGGAATAAAATGCTTAGGAACTGTAATAAGAGATTATACTGGTAATGTATGTGGAGCAATTAGTATATCCAGTTCCATATTAACTCTTACAGAAGAGAAGAATGTTTATTTTTCAAAGCTTATTTTAGAATATGCAGATAAAATATCAAAAGAACTTGGTTACAGAAATTAGCTGTAACCAAGTTCTTATTTATTTTATTTAGATTCGTTTGCGTTTAGTCTCTATTGAAAATATTTACTAACAGAAATGTTTTGAAAACTATATAAATTACATAACACATTATGAAAATTAGTTTCATAATGTGAAACTAAAAACTAGATATAAATCATTTTTATCTAGTTTTTTAAAATTTAAAAAAATATATAATTATGAGATTATGATAAATGATATTTGGAGATATAAATAATATTGATGACATGTGAGTTATATATTCTAAGGCACATTCAAAAAAATAACAAGTTAGTATGCTAATCTATTTTGCGCCATACTATGTCGGCAATATTAGCTAATAGCCTATACTATGAACTAATATTACCTCCTTGTCTGATATAAAGTGAAACTTTTCAGCTGAATTTAGTTGAACTTATACCCACAAGGGTCACCAATGTACCCACAAAGGGCACCACGTAACCTCAAGGGCCCTCACAAATGGGCACCTCGTTTTAAGATAAAATATACGTCGCATCTTTGACTTGTTATTTTATTTCACGTGCCTAATACAATATTAAAAGCTATTAAATATTAAAAAAATATATTGACAAATTGATTTTAAAAACTATATAATTTAAATGTAAAAAGAATAAACACAGTTTCATAATACGAAACAATACTATAAGTAATGAAGTGGATACAAATGTATTTTATTACTTATAGTATCTCCTTAATTTTATATAATATTAGCCAAGAAAATTAACCTTAGCCTTATTAAGTATAAATTTCAAACCTATCTCTACATACTTGATAAGGTTAAAAATAAATATAGAAGGCATATGAAAGAGGTGTACGATTAATGGATGTAATTACTATAGGAGATGGAATGATTGCAATGTGTCCAGTTAAAAAGGGTCCAATTATTTTTTCAGATACTTTTGAAAGAAAAATTGGTGGAGCAGAATTAAATGTTGCAATAGGTTGTTCAAGATTAGGATTGAAATCTGGATGGATAAGTAGACTTGGAAATGATGATTTCGGAAAGTATATTTTAAAGACTGTAAGAGGAGAAGACGTTGATATTTCAGAAGTTAAGCTTGTAGATGAATATCCAACCTCAGTATATTTTAGAGAAGTTTTATCCGATGGATCTAGTCGATCATTTTATTATAGAGAAAAATCTCCAACAAGTACAATGAATTGTGAGGAGTTAAATGAAGAATATTTTAAGAATGCAAAAGTACTTCATATTACAGGAGTTTTCCCCTCAATTAATAAGAATAATCAAAAGGTGATTTTAGAAGCAGTAAAACTCGCAAAGAAATTTAATTTAATCGTGTCTTTTGATCCTAATATTAGATTAAAAATGTGGACAAGAGAAGAAGCAAAAAGTTTTATAGAAAAACTTTTACCAAATGTAGATATTCTTCTAATAGGTGATGAAGAAATAGAAACATTACTGGGAGAAACTACCATAGAGGATGCAATTAAAACTTTTCATAATTATGGAATAGAAAAAGTTGTTGTTAAAAAAGGAGCTAAAGGGGCAATAGGTTCAGATGGTAAGAATATTTATGATGTAGAAGCTATTAAACCAAAAGCTTTAGTAGATACAGTAGGTGCAGGAGATGGATTTGCAGCAGGATTTTTAACTGCATTACTTAAAGGTGAAATATTAGAAAATTGTGTTAGATTTGCAAATGCAGTTGGATCTTTAGTAGTTGGTGTTGAAGGTGATAATGAGGGATTACCTTATTATGATGATGTTTTAGTACATTTAGGAAAATCAAAAAAAGTAGAACGTTAGGCACGTGAAAGAAAATAACAAAGTAAAAGGATAAGAATAAAATAATCCTAAATAAGGATATAAATAAAGGATGAGGTGTAAATAATGTTTGAAGAAATTTATAATATGTTAAAAGAAGAAAAAGCAGTGGCGGTTATTAGAACTAATACATATGAAGAAGCAAAAGAAATCAGTATAGCAGCTATTGAAGGTGGAATGAAGATAATAGAAGTAACTATGAGTGTACCAGGTGCACCTAAGTTAATAAAAGAATTAAAAGATCAATACAAAGATACATGTGTTGGAGCAGGAACTGTTTTAACTAAAGACGCTGTAGATGAATGCATTGAAAATAATACTGACTTTATTGTTTCTCCTTGTATTGATGAAGAAATAATAAAATATGCAAATCAAAGAAAAGCATTAATAATTCCAGGACTAATGACAATGTCAGAATTAAATAAAGTTTATAAAATGGGGTTAAGATTTATTAAAGTATTCCCAGGAAATGTTGTTGGAAAAGGATTTATAGGAGCAGCAAAGTCAATATTCCCAGATATTAATATAATGCCTACTGGTGGAGTAAATAAGGATAATATAAGTGAATGGATACAAGCTGGAGCAGATTGTAGCGGTATTGGTAGTGATTTAAATAAAGCATATAAAAGTAATGGTGCTGTAGGTGTAAAAGAATATTGTGTTGAAGTTATGGCAAAAGTAAAAAGTTTATAATTTATTATAAAAAACTAAAGCAAATTAATATATGAATTAATAGAAAAACTACTTAAATTTGTAATTTTTTAAGTAGCTTTTCTATCTTGAGAATGCCGTTGCAAATTTTTACTCAATGAAGGGCGATAATAAGACTGTCCAACTTTAATCTCATGTTTAAGATAGCCAGTAAGATAATTTCAACTTTCAGCGGGCTAAGCAACAAAAAAGAGAAAGATCGCCAGCAGATACCATGAGGCAGACCTTTTTTCATACTAAAGGCTTTCTATAATTTATTTTGCGAGAACAAATATAGAAATGAGCTTTAGCATGAATGATGTAATTAGGATTAAGGGATATGAAAGAAAATAACAAGTCAAAGATGCGCTGTAGACTAGCATACTGACTTGTTATTTTTTTGATTATGCCTAAATGCATCATTAAACTAAATATATCTTACAATAATGATTAATATACCAATTGTAGGTTTGACGAAAAAGATTGAACAACAAGTCGACATTGAAATATAAATTATGGCCAACTTAACAATTGTTATGTAAACTAAACTATATAAAAAACCAAAATGCAGTAGTTAAATATTAGACATGAATTAATATATAAAAATTAATAAAAAGAGAGTAATTAAATACAGAATTAAAATAGACAGTATATTGACTTAACTGGAATAATGTGTTATTGTAATTAAGACAGTATAATGTCTAAAAATAAAGGGGATACTTATGGATAATTACAGAGAGATATTTTTAATACAGCAAATTTACGGAACACTTTTTTCTCTTGCAAATAAGGTTCAGATACAAGGAGATAAATACTTAGAGAACTTAACATCAAGACAGTTTATGGCAATGATAGCAATTATTCATTTGCCAGAAGATGAAACAACGCTCAACAATATTGCTAGAAAGTTAGGAACCACCAAACAGAGCGTGAAACAGCTTATAACAATTATAGAAAATAAAGGTTACATCATAACTGTGCCTAGTCAGCAGGATAAGCGTGCAGTCAACGTTAAAATTACGGAGTCCGGAAAACAAGTCATGCTGGAATGCGGTGAAAGATCAATAAACTTTATGGCAGATCTTTCTAAAGATTTCACAAGGTCAGAAATGGAATCATTGTGGGGTTTATTAAAGAAACTGTATCGTTTTGACGGTGAAGAGCAAGATGGCTTTGAAAAAGAAGCTCATTTGGAAATAGATGGAGATCAAAGTGACGCACAAGCGAGAGCGTTAAAGGAATTTGCAAGACGAAGAAATGAGAGAACATAAAAATGGATAACGTTGTGACAGTTAAAAATTTAGAAAAAAGTTATAATACAAAAAAGTCGTTGATGGAATCAATTTTGTAGTCAATGAGGGTGGAATTCTCAGGTTACTTGGACCTAATGGAGCAAGTAAAAGTATGTTTTTCAAATTTTTACAAAAAATAGAATGTTGAGAAAAGGAGAATGGGATTATGAAAAATAGGTCAAAAAAGTTAATTTATACTGAGGAATATGTATCAATTAATGGTATCAATCAATATCTATTTGATTCTGGTACAAAGTATGATAATCCAGTAATGTTATTTTTACATGGTGGGCCTGGCAATGCTGAATCACTATTTGCACACATTTTTCAAGAAAAATGGGAAGACATTTTTACAGTAGTTCATTGGGACCAACGTGGTGCTGGAAAAACACTTACTAACAATCCAGATAAATATCCTACAATTGATTTGATGCTAGAGGATTTGTTTGAAATTATTCAATATCTAAAGAAAAAATATAATAAACAAAAGATAATTATACTTGGTCATTCTTGGGGAAGTGTTTTAGGAAGTACGTTTATAAAGCAATACCCAGAAGAAGTAGCTTATTACATTGGAGTTGGACAAGTTGTTAGTATGCTTGAAAATGAACGTGTTGGCTACGAAAAAGTTAAGGAATTAATTTTACAGGCTAACGATAAAAAATCTCTAAAAAAGCTTGATGTTTTAGGTGATTATCCTGGAGATAAATTTGATAGCAACTGTTTGAAAAAATGTATGAAAATACGTAGACTTCAAGGTAAATATAATTTAGCTATTAAGATGAATATTTCCATATGTATAAGTGTATTTAAAAGTCCTATTTTTAAGTTATCAGATATTTATGCATTGATAAAAGGGCTTAAAGCTAACGAAAAAATAATAGAATTTTTAGGAGACTTTGACTTAAATTCAGAATGTGCAGAATATAAAGTACCAATTTATTATATTTTAGGCGGAAATGATTGGCAAACACCATATGTTATTGCAAAGGAATACTTTAATAGAATCAATGCTCCATATAAAAATTTCTATTTAATACCTGATGCTGGGCATATGACAATGCTAGATCAACCCAATTTATTTTTTGATGCACTATTAGAAATTAATGAAAAAGAGAAAAAGTATCATTGTTTCTAAAATTGATTTAAAACGAGTGAAGGAAGAATGATTTTTAAGGCAGTGCTTGGAAGAAAGGGTAGTATTATTGTTTGTGGAATGCTTCTCAGATTCTGATATTATTGAGCTAAAAAGCAAGATACAAAAGCAACAAGAAAGTATTGATAAAAAAGACATGGAATCTTTTTTGGAATATGATGATCAGTTTCATGAAATCTTCTTTAGAGTAGTAAATAAAATGTTATGCTGGGAAACGGTGAAAAATATATGCGGTCATTATCGTAGAGTTAGATTTATGGCTTTATGGAATGGAAAAGTAGTTCATTATGTAATTGAGCAGCACGAGCTATTTTTAAAGTTCATAATGGATAAAAATATTGAAGAACTAAAAAAATTAACAGAAATACATCTTACTCAGCAAAGCAGAGAAGAAAAAGTATTAATGGAGCAATATCCAGATTTTTTTGAGCCTGATATGGATGCTGATACTGATGTAGACTTTTTAAAAAAAGACTTTTTAAAAATAGACTTTTTAAAAATGATGAGATAATGTTATCTGCCTATCAAATTGAAACTTAAATAAAAGGAAATCATGTGTAGGTCAACTACATATGATTTTTTAGTGTATAGGAATTTATATAATTAGCTTAATAGTAACATGTAAATAGGAATAACTAGTAGACTGGAAATGGTTGTTATAATTGTATTTATTGTAGCGTATTCGTAATCAGCGTTGTAGCTTTTTGAAACTATAGCAGTATTAGTCATAACAGGCATAGCAGCTTGAATAACAAATACTTCTTTCATAAGTAAAGGAGTATTTGAAAAATTGCATAGAACAAGAATTAACATTGGTGAAACAAGGAATCTCCCTAAAATTATTGCTAACATATCCATACTAAATTTAAATTGTTTTAAGTTAACAGAATAAATGGTTATTCCTATAAATAGCATAGCTAAAGGTGTGGTTAAATTGCCAAAATACTTACATGTATCTAGAATAAACTTTGGTAAGTGAACATCAAATAGTACAAGTGAAACCGCTAGTATGAAGCTTAGTAGGGGTGCTGACATAATTCGCTTTATTGTATAAAAGGAAAATATATTTGCATTCTTAGATTGTCCATCTTTACTGATCCCATATGCACCAATAGTCCAAAAAAAAGTAGTATTAGCTATGTAATACAACAAAACACTAGGTACGCTTTTTTCTCCAAATAAAGCCATATTTACTGGAAGTCCAATAAATATAGAATTAGATACAAAAAACATTGATCTAAAAGTGCCAATTCGTCCTTCTTTAACTCTAATAACTTTGGAAATTACTATAGCAATTAAATAACAAATTGCCATGGATGCAAATGGAGCGAATAGTCCTCCACCTAGACTAATTAATTTATCTTTATCAAAACTCTCAGTAAACTGAGAAATCATAAGGCATGGAATAGCTAGATTACATACTAATTTTGAAAAAAGCTTAGAGGTTTTTTCATCAAACCATCCTTTATGAGATAAAAAGTATCCAGTAGAAATCATTAAAACAATGCTGAATACACTTTCTAAAGCGTTTAAAATAATCATCTTATAATCTCCTTTTTTATATTAAATAAATTTATAAAATCCAGTAGCCAACTTTAGCTTGTATATTCCATAGTTAGAATATCCTTTAAATGCTTTAAATCATTAGCTATGTGATCGTACATAGTTTGAGCAGCCTTTTCTTCATCCCTTTGCTTAATAAAGTGAAATATTTTGAGATGGTAATTAAAAATATCCATATTGCGATTATGCTCATATACATCTATAGACCTATAAAAATAAGTAAGTGAATTCAAATCGTTGCTCTGTTTTTGTAGACGATTATTTTGACTAAAGTGTAAAATTGAATTATGAAATTGGGTATTTAGTGAAATAATAGTTTTGATTAACTTATCATCAAAGTGTTCCATGTTTTCTTTAGCTTCTAATAATATATTTTCAATCTTCTCTAATTCCTTATCAGAGGCTTTGAGTGTAGTTAATCTAGCAGCCTGCGATTCTAAAGCCTGACGACATTCATAAATAGCTTCAATATCTTTTATAGTTGGTTGATATACTGTAATCTTTGATTTATTATCAATCAATAGTAAACCATCCTTTTCTAAAGAACGTATAGCCTCTCTTACTGGGCTTCTGCTTATTTGAAAGTCGCTGGCAAGCTTTGATTCGTAAATCCTATCTCCAGGTTTTAAAATACCATTAAAAATCATTTCTTTTATAGAAGTATAAGCTTGACTGTAGTAGGAAGGTGCTTTCTCAATTTTATAATTGTCCATTTTTTAACTCCTTCTATCAATACGATGTATACTGTCGACATTATGAATTCAGTATAACCTATAAATACCAATTAAGCAATATACTTAGCTGAGTTAATTTAAAACACTACTTAACAACTTACGCAAAAAATAATGGGCATCTCATTATTTTTTATTTAAAACTATACTAAGTTGACGACATTGACCGTACGCGAGAGTTTTCAGCTTATACAGCATTCCAACAATTTATTATCTTACTTAAGTTCTTACTAACTTTCTTAAAGAATTGATATGTTTTATATATTTCGATTAAAATTCATAGGCGGCTTGGTTTTGTAACTATAAATGGAGTAGATAGTGCCTGCAACAGAAGAACAAGTAGCTTCAATTGAAGAAATGGGAGCTTAAGCTCAAAATAATGTATGATTTTAATTATGCCAGAAAACTATGAAAGTATTAATGGTTAGAACAGTTCTTAATAAGTGTTGATATGATAATTTATGTTTAAAAAGCATTATATAATTATCTTTGTATTGATTTAAATAGGTAAATTATATATGAAACGAATTAAAAAAGATAATGAAAAGAAAGCAAAAAACAAAAAAACAAAATAAAAAGAAAAAGTATGAAAATAAACGAAAACAAAAGGAAAAGTAAACAATTATAAAGTAAATTGATAAATACACCCAATTAGCTGTTTTGGTGAATAATAGTAACTATGTTACTATTATGTTAGTTAATTTTATTAAAAACAACAAGATTAACTATGGACTATCTGTACATTGTACAAGCTTAATCTATAAAATTAAGACCTCATAATCCATAAAACTAATATAAATTAAAAAGATGAAAGGAAGCGATAGAAATAAAGGTATAATAAAAAACTAAATGCAAATGGAATTATATTAACTAACACATAGTTGCAAACTCTAAAAGTGTATTAGAGAAGGGAGATGATAACGTTTCATATGGTAATATTTGAGATGATAACGTTTGATATGATAATAAAAACTACCAATTGTTGATGAATGCCTGCAAAGTAAATAATCAACAATTGGTAGATAGATTATTACCTAAAGCAAAAGTATTGCTTAGGCAAGTTCCTAATGTATTATATCAAATCTTATTTATAATATTCAATAGTGAATTTGGAGTTTATATTATATTTATATTATTTCTTAAAAACTGATTTAGAAAAGAAAATTTATGAAAAAAGCAATACGATTAAGTTTTAATATTTTCATAAAAACAGAAATGGGGGAAATAAGAATATGGATCAATCATCTATTGTAACTAATCAACCTATAGTGACAAAGAAAAGATCTAACTATCGTTGGGTAATTTTAACAACTATTTTTATTTGCTATGTAGTAAGTATGGCAGATCGTTCTAATGTTGGAGCAGTTCTACCTTTTATAAAAACTGAATTTGCATTTAGTAATTTCCAAGCAGGAGCTATTTCTAGTTTCTTCTTTTTAGGGTATGCAATAACCCAAATTCCAGCTGGATATTTGCTTGGAAAAAAAGGAAGTCGTGGTATTGTATCTATGGCAATTTTGGGATTTTCAATATTTACTGCTTTAATGGGTACTGCTTCAAGTGCAACAAAATTAATTTTATGTCGTTTAGGTCTAGGTATAACAGAAGGACCTTCACCAGTAGGTATGACATCAACAATAAATCAATGGTTTCCGTCTAAAGAAAAAGCTACAGCCACTGGAATATATATTGCTTCGACTCAATTAGCACCAATTCTTGCACCACCACTAGCAATTTGGATTACTATGGCATATGGTTGGAGATATGTATTTTTCTTCTTTGCTATTCCAGGAGCCATACTTTCAATAGTTTGGTATTTCGTAGTAAGAAGTAAGCCAGAAGAAAGTAAATTTGTATCAAAATCAGAGTTAGAATATATTCGTCAAAGCGAAAATACAGTTGAAAAAGTTGAAAGTACTTCTCTTGGTTGGATTGATAAGGTAATAAGATATAAGAAATTTGAGGCGTTAGATTCAAACAAAAAAGTATTTAAATCATGGAATATTTGGGGAAATACCTTGGCTTATTTCTGCATGAATAATGTACTTTATGGAATGTTGACTTGGATACCTTCTTATTTGGTAGTTGCGAAACATTATTCATTTATAAAAATGGGCTTTGTAGCAGCAGCACCATCCATTGGTGGACTACTTGGTGCAATTTGTGGTGGATGGATATCTGATAAGATTTTCTTAAAGAGACGTAAACCAACAATGTTAATTACTGCACTTACAACAGCAATAATGATGGTTATACTTATTAATTGCCCTGAAAACGTTACGTTAATGGGAATTTGTTTATTTATGACAGGATTATGCTTAAATGTTGGATGGCCTGCATTTACAGCATATTTAATGGGATTAACAAAAAGAGAAACATATCCAGTTGCTATTGCAGTAGTAAACAGTGGTGGTAATCTTGGCGGATTTTTCTCTCCTATGATTATAGGATTAGTATTAGATGTTACCGGTAATTACAATTTAGCCTTTTTATATTTTGTTGTAGTATTAGTAGTTGCATTCTTTTTAATTTTATCTTTAGTTGAACCTGCTCAAGAATAAACTAATTATATTTATCATACTAATATATACCGCATTATTCTTAAAGAATTTGCGGTATTTTTGTTGTAAATATGACTATAGCTTTTCTCGGCGTGGATACCCTTTTCAATTATAAAATGTTTTACTAAATAGAATATTATCAATAGTATGTTTTTTAATATGGCAAAAAAATAGGCCATCTAAAATAAAAATTATATTTTTATTTTAGATGGTCTTCTTTATTATTTTTTTATCAAATAGATTTGAGTATTTTTTTATAAACATACTTTAACATTTGTACCTGCTTTAAGATATTTTTCTACTACTGAAGCATCAGCAGTTTTATCAGTAATTATTAAATCAATTTCATTAGCTTGTCTGAAGCTGGCAATGGATGTATTCTCAAGTTTAGAGTGGTCAAGAAGGGCTACTGTTTTTTTTGCTCTTTGTAACATGTGTTTTTTTAATTCTGATTCATATATATTAAAATCAGTTAAACCTGTTTCAAGTGTAAATCCATGAGCTGATACAAAAGCTAGATCAGCATTAATCTTTTTTAGCAAATCGCATCCTAATAAACCTTCAACACTTCCAGAATTTTTTGTGATAATCCCTCCAATAAATATAACAGTAATATTAGGAAGGTCCTTTAAAGCAAGCATTGTGTATACTCCATTTGTTACTACCATTAGCCTATCAAATATATGTAATTTTTTTGCTAATGTAACAGCAGTAGAACTTGCATCTAATAAGATACATTGGTCATTTTTTATTAATTTCACCGCTTCAGAGGTAATTTGTTTTTTCTCATCAATATTTAATTGTTCCCTGTGGTCAAAAGTGATATCTTCGCTATTATTCTCAATTAGAATAGCTCCACCATGAAATTTTTGTATTAATCCTTCTTTTTCTAAATAATTTAGATCGCTTCTTATTGTTGCAGTAGAAACTTTCAAAAAGGAAGATAATTCATTAGTACTCATTCTAGTATTTTTATCAAGTAATTCTAACATTTGATTATGACGATCCAAAAGTAACATAAAATCCTTACATCTCCTTTTACTACAATATTAATATAATAATAAAATAAAATCAATAATATTAATTATATTTTATTATATCATAAAAATTCAATAATAAATAACAATCAAATGAAAATAAAACGAAAGTAAAAAAAATAAATTTAAACAAAAAGCAAAAAAACTATTGATATATTTGAAATCAAATGATAATATTTATATATACACAAATTAGGAGGTACGCAAAATGAATGTAAAGAATGATTTTAAACCTATAACAGCAATTACAATGGGAGATCCAGCTGGAATCGGACCAGAAATAGTTGTTAAGACTATGCTAGATGAAGAACTATATTCTGAATGTAAACCATTTATAATAGGAAGTATTCCTATTATACAGAGAGCTATGAAAATTCTTAATATAGATTTAAAAATTAATCCTATACAAGAACCAAAAGATGGTAAATATGAATTTGGAACAATAGATGTTCTAGAAACTGGGGATTATGATTGTGATTCAATAGAGTGGGGAAAAATCCAAAAGTTAGCAGGACGAATGAGTGTAGACTATATAATGAAATCTATTGAACTTGGAAAAAATGGACAAGTTGACGCAGTTTCAACAGCACCAATAAACAAATCAGCAATCAAATTAGTTGGAGTTAAACAACCAGGACATAGTGAAATTTATCAAGATGAAACTAATTCACCTTATGCACTTACAATGTTTTCAGTACAAAAATTAAGAGTATTTTTTGTTAGCCGTCATATGTCTGTTAAGGATGCTTGTGACTTTGCAACCAAAGATAAAGTATTAGAATATGTAATTAATATAGATAAGGAATTAAAAAATTTAAATATGGAAAATCCATTAATTGCCGTAGCAGCATTAAATCCACATGGAGGAGATAATGGATTATTTGGAAGAGAAGAAATTGAACAGTTGATACCTGCATGTGAGGCTGCAAAGGAACTAGGAATAAATGTAGTAGGGCCAGTTCCAGCGGATTCAGTTTTTAACTTAGGTAAGCAAGGAAGATATGATGCAATTTTATCACTATATCATGATCAAGGTCATATTGCATGTAAAACATTAGATTTTGAAAAATCCATAACATTAACATTTGGACTACCATTTATAAGAAGCTCTGTAGATCATGGAACTGCATTTGATATAGCTGGAAAAGGAATTGCTGGTGCAGTAAGTATGCTAGAATCAACAAAAGTAGTATCACAATATGCAAAAATGATGCATTCTAATTTAAATAAATAGGTTAGGGGGATTAAGTATGCCAACTATAGGATCTGTTGCAGATGACTTAACTGGAGCAACTACGGTAGGAGTTTTGCTTGCTAGAGCAGGGGCTAGAACAGTAGCATTTTTTAATGAAGATGCAGCTGAAGTAAGTAAAAATCTTAATGATTATCAAAGTGTAATAATTAGTAGTAATAGTAGAGCATTATTGAAAGAGCAGGCTTATGAAAAAGTAAGCAAGGCGACTAGAATTCTTAAAAGTATAGGAATAAAACAATTTTCAAAACGTATCGATACTACTCTACGTGGTGGAATTGGTGTTGAAATTGATGCAATGATGGATCAACTTAATGAAAATACTGTGGCAATAGTAGTTCCATCAATGCCGCAATCTAATAGAATTCTTGTTGGTGGTTTTTCAATTATAAATAATATTTCATTAATAAAAACTCCTGTTGCAAACGATGTAAGAACTCCTGTTAGAGAAAATTTCATTCCGAAATTATTGCAACAGCAAACAAAAAGAGAAGTGGGATTAATCACTTTAGATTATGTACTTCGAGGGCAAGAATCAATAAAAAAAGAAATAATGTCATTATATAATTCAGGAAAACGTGTCCTAGTTATAGACGCAGTAAGTATTGAAGATGTAGATAATATAGCAAAGTCTGTAATTGATTTAGGTATTAGCTTTATAGCTGTAGATCCAGGTCCATTAACAGAAAGGTTATCTTATCATAATGGATATTTAAATTGTAAGCCTGAAATGAAAATAGTAGAAAAAAATATTATAAGTGAAGATGAAAAAACAGTTTTAGTTATAGCTGGAAGTGCAACTCCAGTAACTAAAAAGCAAATAGAACAATTATGTAATGAAATTGAAACTGCTCGAATAGAGGTTGATCCTTTAGCATTAATTAAAACTGGTGAAGCAACAGATGAAGAAATCAGCATAGCTGTTAAGAAAGCTGTAGATCTTTTAAAATCAAATAAAAAACCTAAAGTAATTTTAATAGAAACTGCACTTCACGGAACAATACTAGATCTAGAAAAGGAAGATAATAAACTTAACTATCCACAGGGAACTTGTGCAAATAGAATTAATGCTTCTCTAGGAGCTATAACTGCAGGAATAATGCATAATGTAGATAGAAACGATATAGCGGGTCTATACATGACTGGTGGAGATACAATGGTAAACGTGTGTACTGAATTAGGTATTGAATGTATTGAATTAATAGATTATGTAATTCCACAAGTAGACCTAGGCATACTAGTAGGAAAAGAATTAAATGGACTGCCTGTTGTAGGAAAAGGTGGATTGACTGGTAATGAAAATACAGCAATAGAAATTGTAAATAGATTATTTAAAGAAGATAGAAAAATCCAGAATAGACAGGAGGAAGATTTATATGAGGAGGAAAATTGTAGCCTCAAGTTGGAAAATGCATATTAGTTCATTGGATGAATGTAAACTATTATGTGAAGAGTTAAAGGAAAAAGTTGGTAGTGTAGAAACCGTTGAGATGTTTATTTTGCCTACTTATCCAATTATACAGACTGTAGGATCAATATTTCAAGGCAGCAAAATTTCGTGGGGAGCTCAAAATGTTTGTTTTGAAGAAAGGGGTGCATATACAGGAGAAGTTCCAATCAAAATTTTAAAAGATTTAGGATGCAGATATATAGAAATGGGACATGCTGAGAGAAAAAGCATGTTTAATGAAACTGATATTTCAATTAATAAAAAGGTTAAATTATGTGAGAAATTCGACTTAATCCCAGTAGTATGTATAGGTGAAACTCAAGAGGATTTAGATAATAATGTAGGTGAAATAACACTAAAAACTCAGGTGTTATGGACTCTTAATGGAGTAAATAAGGAATTTATAAACAAAATCATTTTTGCATATGAACCAGTTTGGGCAATTGGAAAGAGTGAAGCTGCTAATTCAGATTATGTTCAAAAAACTCATGAGTATATACGTAAAGTAATAGAACAAGAATGTGGAGATGATGTTGCTAAAACTATTAGAATTATTTATGGGGGTTCAGTAAGCCCAGAAACAGCACCAAAGTTAATTAAATGCCCAGATGTTGATGGGTTATTTATAGGACGATTTGGATTAAATTCAGATAACTTTAAGTCTATGGTAGAAAGTGCATTATAAAGTATAAATAAATATTTTTAGAAAGGTGTGAAATATATGAAATTATCAATTGGATGCGATGAAGCTGCATTTACACTAAAAGAAATCATAAAACAATATTTAGAGGAAAAGGGGATAGATATAGAGGATTTTGGAACTTATGGTGCTGATGAAAAAATACTTTATCCAGATGTTGCAGTAAAGGTAGCACAATCTGTTTCTGAAGGGGAATGTGAAAGAGGAATTCTTTTATGTGGTACAGGAATTGGAATGGCTATGTCTGCAAACAAAGTTCCCGGAATAAGAGCTGCGGTTTGTCATGATATTTATTCAACAGAACGTTCAAGAAAAAGCAATAATGCTCAAATTATGTGTATGGGTGCTAGAATAATAGCTCCTGAATTAGCAAAATTACTTGTAGATACTTGGTTAAACTGCGAATTTGAAGGCGGTGGATCTCAAGATAAAGTTGATAAGATGGCTGAATACGAGCAAAGTTTTATTTGTAAGTGCTAATATATTAAAATACAATAAAAATTATAGAAACATTTAAATATATACTAATGAAAAGACTAGTAAAGAAATAGAAATCTATAAGGGAGAAGGTGATTATAATGAAAAATATTTTAATAGGTCAATCTGGAGGTCCAACTTCAGTTATTAATGCCACTTTGGTTGGAATAATTGAAAGTGCACTAGAATGTAAAGACATTGATAAAGTACTCGGTGCAATACATGGAATTGAAGGGGTTATTAATGAAAATTTTATTGAATTAAATAAAGTATTAAAAGACGATTTGAATTTAGAATTACTTTATAAAACTCCAGCTACTGCCCTTGGATCATGCAGACTTAAACTTAAGGATTTCAATTATGATAATAGTCAATATGAAAAGATTTTAAGCATATTTAGAAAATATAATATAGGCTATTATATTTCCATTGGTGGAAATGATTCTATGGATACAGTTTATAAATTATCAGAATACTTAAGTTCAAAAAATATTAATGATATAAAAATAATTGGAGCTTCAAAAACAATAGATAATGACTTAGTTGAAATAGACCACTGTCCTGGCTTTGGCTCAGCAGCTAAGTATATAGCTACTACTTTTAGTGAATTAAGAAAAGATTGTTCAGTATACAATATTCCAGCGGTAACTATTGTAGAAGTTATGGGAAGGAATACTGGTTGGTTAACAGCTGCTTCCTCTTTATCAAGACTTAATGGGGAAAAAGGGCCAGATTATATATACCTATGTGAAAAACCTCTTTCCATTGAAAGATTTTTAAATGATATTAGGGAAAAGCTAAAAGAAAGTAATTCTGTAATAGTAGCAGTTAGTGAAGGTGTTAAAGATGAGGAAGGAAATTATATATCAGGAGAACTTCAATTAGGTATTCTGGATAGTTTTGGACATAAATATATATCTGGAGTAGGACGTGTCTTAGAAAGAATTGTAGGAGATGCAATTGGATGTAAAGTGAGATCTATAGAATTAAATATAATGCAAAGATGTTCAGGTCATATAATGAGTGGAACAGATTTAAAAGAATCAATATTAATAGGAAGAAAAGCTTTTAGATGTGCCATTGAAGGTGATACTGGAAAAATGATATCCATGAAAAGAGTAAGCTCTAACCCATATAAAGTTGATTTTACAACTGTAGATGTTAAAAAAGTAGCTAATATTGAAAAGAAGGTTCCTTCATGTTGGATCAATGAAAGAGGGAATGATATAAAAGAAGAATTTATAGAATATTTAAGGCCACTAATACTTGGAGAAGTAAGTATTAATTATGAAAATGGCATTCCAAAATATGCAAGCTTATATTAAGGTTAATTAAAATAAATATATTAGGCACTAACAAAAAAATAACAAGTCCAAATTCGTAAAAATATAAAAGTATCCTTCAAATTATGTTTTAATAGTTAATAACGACAAAAACTATAAATCATAATAAAGGATACAAATATATGATA
>Ga0302140_10004630_pt1 | contig 17488 bp, 13 predicted proteins | sample I_Bog_E1_1_FD_202095 | JGI IMG/M metagenome (GOLD analysis project Ga0302140, IMG submission 202095) | Peat permafrost microbial communities from Stordalen Mire near Abisko, Sweden - I_Bog_E1_1 | ecosystem: Environmental > Terrestrial > Soil > Wetlands > Peat | place: Sweden: Abisko, Stordalen... | reverse complement strand
CTGCCGGCCTCTGCCGAGGGCGATTTGTCTCACCCGAGCAGATGGAACTGGCCCAGCGCATCTTTGAGACCGTAGGCCGCACCGTGGTTGTCGACGAGAAGCATATGGACGCCGTAACAGGTCTTTCCGCCAGCGGTCCGGCGTACATCTATATCATCATCGAGGCCCTGGCAGAGGCGGGGGTAAAGGTGGGTCTGCCCCGCGACATAGCGACTCAGTTAGCCGCGCAAACCACTTTCGGCGCCGCCAAGATGGTGCTCGAAACTGGTTACCATCCGGCGTTGCTGAAGGACGCCGTAACAACCCCCGCCGGTTGCACCATCGACGGCATTCTCGAGTTAGAAGAAGGCGGCCTGCGAGTAACCCTGATCAAAGCCGTAATGCGCGCCACCCAACGAGCAAAAGAGCTAGCCGCAGGCTAACTGTGGGAGCCGGCGGAAAACATGGGAATGCGAATCGATTCACCACTAATCATCGTCTTTGAGAATGACGGGCACATTCAAACTCACCTTTATCCTGGCGAAATGGGCCACAAAGAGTACGGCGTTCTGATCGCTGCTCTCGTCCGCCATGTGGCGAATGCGTTCAAGGTCAGTGAAGATGAGGTGTGGGAGTCCGTAGATGAGGAACGTTATCATCCAACGACTCCTGTATCAGAAATCAAGCCAAACTGATTTTCCTCTTTTGATTTGTGAGTGCCTCTTGTCTCGCTTTTGAAACTAGGGAATCAACTAACTCCAACCCGCTGACTTGCTAACTCGCTGATTTGCTAATTCAACGTCCAACCTGGCTGCCCAGTTACATCCCGGAGTTACAGGGACTGCGCGGTCTCGCTGTGTTATCCGTTGTCCTCTATCATTGCCATCCGCGGCTTGAGGGTACATGGGTCCACTACGCCAGCCTGTGGGGATGGGCGGGCGTAAATCTTTTCTTTGTCCTGTCCGGTTTTCTCATCACTTCCATCCTCCTTGAGGCGCGAGAAAAGCCAAACTACTTCCGCAACTTCTATGGCCGCCGTGCCCTTCGCATCTGGCCCGTTTACGTGCTAGTGCTAGTGGTAGTTTATCTGAACGCCCCATGGTTCATCGGTCCAACAATCACTGAGGCAATCAAGACCGCTCCGTGGCTGGCCTACATATTCTTCGTGCAAAACCTGTTCCACATCGCATTGCCGCCAGCCGTTGGTCCCACGTGGTCGTTAGCCATTGAGGAGCAGTATTACTTTGTCTGGGCTCCCGTCGTCCGCTATTTGCCCCGCCCATGGATGCTTGCCACAGTCCTGATCGTCGCCTTCGCGGGCTCACCCCTGCTTGATCACCATGCGTGGCTCACACCAACGCACACGCTGATTCACCTGGACGGTATCGCTCTGGGAAGCCTACTTTCTCTCGGGCTTCACACGCTCCAATTAAGTCGCAGAGCCTGGCTTTGGATCGGCTGCACCGCAATCGTGATTGGCTTCTCGGCAACCGCAACGATTGCCGGCGGCACTCGATTCCTGGACACGGCCCTGGCCGTAGCTTTCGCAGGCACAGTGTTAGCCACCATCGCCTCCACAGGTGCAAAAAATCCGCTCAACGCCGCCTTGCGCCGCGGTCCGCTGGCCTTCTACGGGCGCATCAGCTATGGCCTTTACATGATTCACATCATGATCTTCATCTACTTCGGCTGGTTCGATGCGCGGATGGACCGTTACGGCATTCCCGGCAACCTGGCCGTCGTAGCCTTCCGCCTAGCTGCTTCCACAGCCGCCGCGACAGTACTCTGGTACGGCTTCGAGTCGCAGATTCTCAAACTTAAACGCTATTTTTAAGGTCGCTTCGCCATCGGATTCGTGCAAGATAGGATGAATGCGGAAATCAGCCCGACCGCTTTCCGTTTTATCTACAAAGGATGGGCTTTCCTGTGCATTTCCGTCTCGCCATCTTCGGCCTCGTCTCTCTGCTGTTTGCGTGGCTGACGGCGGCGGTTCAAGCTCAGCCTGCTCCAACTCGAAGCTCTCAATCCGGCACACAGAGCGCCACTGGGCCGAACGCTTCGCCCAATCTCCGCACCAACGCCGATCTGGTGCTGGTAGATGTGGTCGTGACCGAGCACGGCAACCCCGTTCAAGGCCTGGATCGCAAGCAATTCCACATCATCGAAGACGGCCATGAGCAGCCCATCACGACATTCGATGAGCACAAGCCTTCAACAGTTCCTGCGCCATCACCAGCTTCTCCAACGCAAGCCACGCTACCGCCGAACACTTACACCAACGTTCCCGCATATCCTGAAGCGTCTGCAATGAACGTGTTGCTGCTTGATGGGCTGAATACTCCCACGACCGGCCAAATCAACGTGCGCCGCCAGATGATCCAGTTCCTGAGCAAGATCCAGCCCGGAACGCAGCTAGCCATCTTCACCCTCTCCTCTCGCTTGCGCCTTGTCGAGGGATTCACCACCGACGCCGCGCGCCTAACCAAGGTCTTGCAGAGCCCAAAGGGATCGCCGCAGCAGTCGGCTGTGGTCGACATACAAACCAATCAGGCGGTCGATTCGGTTATCGGCGACATGGCCAACCTGACCGGAGGCTCGCCAACCATGGATGTTGGCGGGGTCACAGCCCTGAGTTCGATGCAACAGTTTGAAGCCGACCTCACCGCCTTCCAAACCGATATGCGCGTCAAAATGACCTTGGAGGCGATGCAGCAATTGGCACGTTATCTGAGCGCAATTCCCGGTCGCAAGAACGTGGTCTGGTTCTCCGGCTCGTTTCCCATCGCGCTCGATCCGGACGACGCGATGGACAATCCGTTTGAAGCAATGCGTAACTACTCCGACGACATCCGCGATACGGCCGAGTTGCTCTCCGCCGCACGCGTTGCCGTTTATCCGGTGGATGCGCGCGGCTTGGTGACGCCGCCCGCGTTGGACGCATCCTACTCGCCAACCACCAACCTGATGGGTGGCACCGTCAACGGAGGCCGCAGAGGCAACCGGGGCAAAGCGACGGGCAACAAGCCTTCCCCGAGCGTTGACGACCAAAAAGCATTGCAGCAGCTTATGGCCGAACAAGCCTCAATGAAGCAGCTCGCGGAGCAAACCGGCGGCCAGGAATACATCAATACAAATGGCCTGAAAGATGCCGTAGCCGCTGCAATTGCAAACGGATCAAACTACTACACGGTTGGCTATGCGCCCGCCGCAGGCCGGCTCGACGGGCAATTCCGCAAGATTCAGATCAACTTGGACAACCGCGACCTCAAGCTTGCCTACCGTCATGGCTATTACGCCGACCCGCCGGATAAACCGTCTTCCCATTCTCCAGGGCAGACCAGCTTGATAACGGCGGCGACCTTGCACGGCGCTCCGCCATCGACTCAAATCCTTTTTGAGGCGCGCGTCCTTCCCGCAACCGACCCGCTCCTCAGGGGCGCAACTCTTCCTTCCGGTTCAGGTGGAGAGATGACTGCCACGCTGAAAGGACCGCTAGAACGGTACTTTGTGGATCTGAAGGTTGACTCACACAGTCTTTTCTACGACTCCAGCTCCGATGGAGCACTTCATGCCAAGACGGAATTCACGCTTGTGGTCTACGATGGCGAAGGCCGGCGCGTAAATTACCTCGACAGCGGATTCCAGCTCAACCTGAAGGCAGCACAGCTTGCGCAGACCATGCAGAACGGCATTCGCATCCGCCTCCCACTCGACATGCCGCAGGGCAGGTTTTCTCTGCGTATCGCAGTCCACGACCTGACCGCAGGACGCGCAGGTTCACTGGAGGTTCCGGTAGAAGTGAATTAATCGACGATCGCGATGCAAGAACTGCCGCTACAAGCGACCGACGACGACGAATAGAGTCAGCAGAAAGAGCGCCATCACGGGAGCAGCCGGTTCCTTGTGGCGAACGCGATAGATACAGACGGAGAGGGTCAGGAGGGCAAGTCCCACCGCCGCCAGACGAGGGAGTATATCCGGCTGCCATATTTTGAACGGGACAACCAATGCCACCGCCCCACCAATTTCCAACACGGCGATTACCCAAGACCACTCACGAGGCAACTCAGTGACCTTCCAGCCTGAGACTGGCTGGTGTCCCGTGTTTTGCCGTCGAAAAGAAATAACCCTGTTTATCCCCACGAACAGAAAGGAGACCGCCATTAGAATCTGCGCAATCCAATCAAGCCTGTTCATCGGCCTACCTTGCCCGATTCGGGATTCGGTTCATCCTCATCCCCGGCGTCCCATAACGATTGGACGGTTGGACGCGGAAACGATCGGGACAACCCTCACGAGATGATGAGAATATAAGGATTTTATAAATGAGAAGTCAAGGACGTTGCAGGAATTCGCTTAAGGAAGCACCCCAAAAGCACCGGCATTGCGCTGGTTCAAAGTCAATTTCCGATTTTGGGAAAACTTTCTCCGGGGCTATGACGGAGAGATTCGGTAGACGCAGGATCAAGGGCTAAAACGGCTCATCGCGGCCATCGACCAACAATCACAAACAGCGCCAGCAGAAATAACGAAACACTGGGCGCAGCCGACTCCTGACGTCGAATGTGATAAATGCCGGCGGCGACCATCAGCAGCGCGAGCCCTCCACCTGCCAGCCGCAGAAAGACGTATGGCGGCCATAAATCGAGCGGCACCAGCACTCCCGCTGCTCCCAATATTTCAAGAATCCCGACAACAGCAGCCTGAGCCCTTGACATGCCGATCTTGCCTGCTTTGGACCTTGCCTCGACCACTTTTACTACCTGTCCGTAGGCAAATATTTTTGAAAATCCGGTAAAAAGAAAAACGCCTGCCAAAATAATCTGCGCAATCCAAAGCAGAGTATTCATCTTAGCTCCTGCCTCCCCTGGGTATATTGCTGCGCACACCCAGGCTTTGCGTACCAGCAACCGATTGAAGCCCGGAATAGCGGCAACTGTCAAGATCGATGCAGTACAGAACCGAAGGGATTCCGCGGCATCTAATAAGGAGCGTTCTGTAATGTCCCCTCAAATGGGCCGTGGTTTAACCTGCTTGTGACACGAGTCACCCGTAACAACAACCTTTGCCTGCTAGCCTTTAATCGGGCAGCAAGAACCCCAAATTGCGAGGTGCAATGTGAGCGAACAATCAGCGAGCAATGGCCCCCTGAGCCCTGAATTACTGGCCAAAATGGACGCCTACTGGCGCGCCGCGAACTATCTTTCAGTCGGCCAGATCTATCTGAAAGACAATCCGCTCCTGGAGCGGCCGCTTACCCTCGACGATATCAAACCGCGTTTGCTGGGTCACTGGGGAACGACACCTGGACTCAACTTCCTTTATGTTCAATGGAACCGCCTTATCCGCGAGCGAAACCTGGACATGTTGTATATCATCGGTCCCGGCCACGGCGGACCGGGACTCGTAGCCAACACCTACCTTGAGGGTTCGTACTCTGAGATTTATCCGCACATCGAGCAGAATAGCGATGGGATCAAGCGCCTCTTCCGTCAGTTCAGTTGGCCGTACGGTATTCCCAGTCACGTTGCGCCGGAAACTCCCGGCTCCATTCACGAAGGCGGCGAGCTCGGTTACTCGCTGGTTCATGCGTACGGAGCAGCATTCGACAATCCGAACCTGATCGTTGCCTGCGTAGTGGGCGACGGCGAGGCGGAGACTGGCCCGCTGGCAACTAGCTGGCATTCCAATAAATTCCTTAATCCCGCAACCGATGGCGCGGTCTTGCCCATCCTTCACTTGAACGGCTACAAGATCGCTAACCCGACCATCCTCGCGCGCATTCCTCACGCCGAGTTGGAAGAACTCATGCGCGGGTACGGCTATGAGCCCTTCACGCTCGAAGGCGACGACCCGCTCTTGATGCATCAGCAAGCCGCAACAGTTTTCGACACCATGTTGGATCGCATCGCTGCTATTCAGAAGGCCGCGCGCGAAGACGGCTCAACAGAGCGTCCCGTATGGCCCATGCTCATCATGCGCACTCCCAAAGGCTGGACCGGGCCGAAATTTGTAGATGGCAAGCCGGTAGAAAATACCTGGCGCGCACACCAGGTTCCACTTGACCAGATTCAGCAGAAGCCGGAGCACTTGCGTCAGTTGGATGAGTGGATGCGCAGCTACAAGCCCGCAGAACTCTTCGACCAACACGGAAAATTTCGCGAAGAGTTAGCCGACATCGCGCCCAAAGGCCGATTGCGCATGGGGATGAATGCCCACTCAAACGGCGGACAGCTATTGGTTCCGTTGAAGGTGCCCAATTTCCGCGACTTCGCATTCAAGATTGTCGGTCGCGGCCAAACAGATGGCGAGTCCACACGCATCCTCGGCCACCTGCTTCACGCAGTGATGCAGGCTAATATGGACACGAAGAACTTCCGCGTATTCGGCCCGGATGAGACGGCTTCAAACCGCATCGATGAAGTGGAAGTCGGCGTCGGCAAAGCATGGATGGCAGAAACACTGCCCGTCGACGAAAACCTTTCGGAAACTGGCCGCGTCATGGAAGTGCTGAGCGAACACATGTGCCAGGGCTGGCTCGAGGGGTATTTGCTTACAGGGCGCCACGGCTTTTTCTCCTGCTATGAAGCTTTCATCCACATCATTGACTCCATGGTCAACCAGCACGCCAAATGGCTCAAAACCACACGCGAAATTCCCTGGCGCAAACCCATTGCCTCACTGAATTATCTGCTGACTTCGCTTGTCTGGCGGCAAGACCACAACGGTTTCTCGCATCAGGACCCCGGCTTCATCGATCACTTACTAAACAAGAAGGCCGACGTCGTCCGCATCTACCTTCCGCCCGATGCAAATACATTGCTTTCGGTGGCTGACCATTGTCTGCGCAGCCGGAATTACATTAACCTCATCGTCGCGGGCAAGCAGCCTGCTCCGCAATGGCTCACCATCGATGAAGCAGTCGCGCACTGCACCACCGGCCTGGGTACCTGGCAGTGGGCATCGAACGACGAGGACGGACCTGAGTTGGTGATGGCCTGCTGTGGCGATGTGCCCACTATGGAAGCTCTAGCTGCCGTCAACCTGCTTCGTGAACGCGTTCCCGATCTCCGCATTCGCGTCGTGAATGTTGTTGACCTCATGGCCTTGCAGCCTACGTCCGAGCATCCACATGGTTTGCCGGACGAAGAATTCGATCAGCTATTTCCTGTTGGTGTTCCGGTAATCTTCGCGTTCCATGGATATCCATGGGTCATCCACAGGCTGACTTATCGACGTCACAACCACGACAACATTCACGTGCGCGGCTACAAGGAAGAGGGCACAACCACAACTCCCTTCGATATGTGCGTACTCAATAACATTGACCGCTTCCAACTCACTCTCGACGCCATCAAGCGTGTGCCTAGACTTAAATCGCAAATCGACGCTGCCGAGCAATGGTATTCCGAAGCCATACAGCGTCATAAGCTGTATGTTTCAGAAAATGGCGACGACTTGCCCGAAGTCAAAAACTGGCGTTGGACAGAACAGTAATTCGCTACCAACTCGGGATTCCCATGCCTCATGATTAAGACCTGGGAATCCAAAATCGTCGACTAACCGACTTGCTAACCAGGTTTTCAGCAACATCTCACCGAGGTTCGTCTCAATGCCGTCTTTGCCCGTTCTGGTTCTCAATAGTGGCTCTTCTTCCATAAAGTTTTCAGTCTATGAAGCCGGCGACGGCCAACGCCGCAAGCTTCACGAGGGAGCAGTCGACGGGATCGGTACAGATCTTGGCAAGTTCTGGATCAAGGATGCCAAAGGCAACAAGCTCGTCAATCAGACCCCGTCTCTGCCCAGCCTCGCCGTTGCCTTCAAACTTGTCGCCGACGCGCTTCATTCCGGCGATTTCTCTGTGCCCTCAGCCATCGGGCACCGCATGGTTTCAGGCGGCCCAACCGTGCAGGAGAATCAACTCCTCACTCCTGCCCTGATCGACGAAATGGAGAGCTACACGGACTTTGCGCCCCTGCATACGCCCATCGCCGTCTACATCATGCGCGAGGCAATACGCCTTTTCCCAAGCACACCCAACTTCGTTGTGCTCGACACCTACTTCCATCGCACTATGCCGGAGGTCGTAACCCGTATGCCCATCCCGGAGGAATATGCGGCTATGGGTGTCAGGAGATACGGGGCCCACGGCATTTCATACGAGTCCATCGTCTACCAACTTGAACCTTGCGTACCGGAGAAACTGATCGTCGCCCATCTCGGTAACGGCGCCTCCATCTCCGCAATTCGCAACGGCAAATGCCTGGACACATCCATGGGATTGACGCCAACCGGCGGCATTATCAGCGGGACACGCACCGGCGACATCGATCCTGGCGTGCTGTTGTTCATCCTCCGCAAAATTGCCGTGACTGCCAAAACTGCCGCCTCAGCAGCTGATCAATTGGAGGCGGTGGTTAGCAAGAAGGCCGGCCTGCTCGGTATAAGCGAACTTTCGAACGATATGCGCGATCTTCGCGACGCCATCAAGGCCGGCAACGCCAAAGCTCGCCTAGCCGTGGACAAGTTCACCTGGACAATTGCCAAATGGATCGGCAGTTTCGTAGCTGAACTGAACGGCTTGGACATGCTCATTTTCACTGGCGGCATAGGCGAAAACGATATCGACAGCCGTGCCGAAATCTGCGCCGGCCTTGGAACACTGGGCATCGTAATCGATTCGGTCCGCAACAACATTCGCGGCGAAGGCGTCATCTCCGCAGAAAATTCGCCGGTCACGGTCCGCGTCATCCCACCCGCGGAAGACCTGATAATTGTCAACCATGTAGTGCGGCTCCTGTCTGGAGCAACCGACTAGTCCTGAGCAATTCTCCGGGCCGCATGCCTGTTCTACACTAGTGGGTTATCTTCCGGAGTTTTTCTCATGCTTGCTGCAGCTCCTTCTGTGGAATCAAAACACCTTCCATCGCCCGCTTTGCGGCGATTTGCCTGGGGCGTGCTGGTGTATTTCATCATTGTGTTTTTGGGTGGAACACTTGTGCGCGCAACCGGAGCCGGAGCGGGCTGCGGCGATCACTGGCCTCTCTGCAACGGAACCGTTGTTCAGCATCACCCCCGCCTCGACACCATCATCGAATTCACGCACCGCATCATGAGCGGCTTCTCAGTATTCGCTGTCCTCGGACTATTGATTTGGACCTACATCGGAACCGTGAAAGGACATCTGGCGCGTCCTACTGCGGTGGCTGCGGTAATCTTCACATTGCTTGAAGCAATCCTTGGCGCACTGCTCGTGAAGCTTGGACTTACGGCGCAGAGCCAGTCGCCGATCCGGCCTGCATACCTCTCTCTGCATCTGAGCAACACGCTTTTGCTGTTAGCCGCACTCACGTTGACGGCGCATCTGCTGAGCCGCAGCAAGGGCTATCTTCGTGGCAGTGTGCAGATTTTCGCTCCCTTTGGCGCCGCGATCGCGGTATTTGTCGTCATGATTGTGGGTGTCACTGGCTCGCTTGCCGCATTGGGAGACACCCTCTTCCCCTCTTCGTCATTGGGTCAAGCACTTGCGCAGGACTTCTCAGCCACGGGTGGATGGCTGGTGCGCTGGCGCTGGATGCATCCCACCGTCGCGCTCCTTGGCGGCGCCTTTCTCATCTGGCTACTGGTCCGCGCCGCCCGGCACTCAAGCCATTGGGACAATCGCAGGCTTTCGGTTTGGATCGTGGCGTTACTCGCTGTCGTCTACACGCTTGGGGTGCTTGATGTCGTGCTTCTTGCCCCACTGTGGGTTCAGGTCACTCACCTGCTGGCGGCAGATACACTTTGGGCTTCATTGGTCGTACTCACCGCGCGTCTGACATTGGTTCCACGCGAGGCAAATTAGCGAAGGCCCCCACGGGTCCCTTCGTCCGTTTACTTATTTCACCAGCACGCCGGCAGCCGCATACGTACTGCCTTCGACGATCGCGTCGCTCAACACCGGCAACTCGGGAGTCTGGGTCAGGTTTTCGATGACTCCGTCGCAGAGAATTACGGTGTCCTCCACCTTACCACCGCGAATGCTCGGATTCCATGCGAAGGCTTGATTGTTGACCACAACTTCGGCTCCCTGAGGCGTGGCCACCCATTCGCGTTCGCCATAGCCGGTTGGGCCGCCCTGGTGATGAAATCGCTCTTCACCTGGGAATTCCTGCGAAGCATACGCTTCCTGCGCCACTTTGAAAAGCTCGGCAGAGGTCGCGCCAACGCGGCTCGCATTCAGAAGGGCAGCATTTACTTGCGCAGCTGAATTGAAGCGTGCCGCAAGCTCTTCCGGCAGGGGTCCAAAGTGAATGAAGCGCGTGATGGAGATAGCCAATCCCCATTTCCGCGAACACAGATTCAGCATGCCGTATTGCTTTAATCGCTTACCGCGCGGCACCGCATGCTTGTACTTGAAGATTCGGTCATCAACGGCATAAAGAGCTACAGAAGGAAGAATACCTCGACGCAACAAACCAGATGAGGTGATGGCTTCGAGATCGTATTCGCTCAAACCCGGCTCGACTTCATTGAGTGCTTCGACAGTGGCCGCAGCGGTCTCTGCGCCCAACCAGCGATAGCGCGCAATCTCGCTCTCGCTCAGCGCAGCGCGCATCGGATAAAAATTGACTGGCATCAAACCGTGTCCTGGCGTGTCCGACCCAAGCGGACCGTCCGCAAGTTTCGCCGCAGCCGCAACCGTATCGTCCGCCCACCACGGGAACAGCACCGGCTCAAAGTCCAGCGCGCCAAACTCCTCATCGTGGAGTCGCGGCGCTTCATTCTCGGTCGTGAAGTAGTAGCGCTTCCCTTCCGCAGTTACCAGCAGCGAAGCCACTCCCGTCTCGCCCGGAGTGAGCACGCGCAATTCGACAGCGCCGCCCGTTATCCACGCAACGTTTTCATTGCGCCGGATCAGAACGCCGGCCAAGCCTTGCGCTTTCAGCCATTCCACGAGCTGATCGTGCTTGGCGTCCAACTCCGCGTTCCATGCAGCTTCCGCGACGAGCGTTGCGCCATTGACTACCAGGCCCTTGTTGATTCTCCTGCCCATTGCTGCTCCACCAAAAAGCCTTGTCGGGTTCATGCTTTCCTACCCACTCGACAGAAAAATGTCGAATGGATGGGTACCCAAGTTCTGTTGCGGTGTACAGGTTTGCTTAGTCTTCCAACGCCGGATGGTGGTGGCTCTCCCAGCCCATGTAGCGCGCGGCTTCGTGAATGGCTTTCGAAACATCGCTGAAATTGGCTGCGACGTGGTGCTCGAAGCCTTCGCGGCAAATGAATCTCAACAGCTTTTGCAGCTGCGGAATCTCGGCTACTCCCGCGCCACCAAAGGTTTCTAGGGGATCTTCGGTAAACTTGCCGGGACCGGTGTAACCACGAATCACGCCGTGCCGATCGTCTGTGGAGTAGCGCGCATAACACATGGCGCCAGCCTTAACGCGACCAACGCATGTTCCGAACGTATTTTCCTTGCCTACTGTGCCCGCGATGATTTCCTGGAAATCCATCTTCACGTCTTTGAAGAAATGCTTGGGCAGATTGGAGCAGTGGAAGCACACGCACTTGTCGGGATGGCTGCCGTAGTTGTTGTTCCAGTCAAGCAGCGCCGAAGGAGTGCCCGAGGCCAGAGCCAGCATGTACATGCTCAGCGTGCCCGGTACGTCCGTCTCGCAAGCCGATGGAATCAGGTTGTCACTCATCATGCTCATGATGGTGCATGGCACAACGCCGAAGAACTCTTCGAACGAAGTCCAACACTGCACAGCGCTGATAGTCACGTTGGCCTGCTTCATCCAGCCATCGAGCACTGCGCCCAGCTTGGCCATCTTCAAGAGCGCCGCATCCGGGATCCCTCCAGTGCTCACATAGCTCTTGATGGCAGCTAGCTTCGCTTGTGCAGCATCGTCGTTGTCCTTCAAGCGATTGATGCGCCCAAAAACTTCAGACAAATCAAGCGTCTCGATAGTGATCCCGCTGGTTTCGAGAATGCGCTCCGAATAGCGGACCGTGTTGAAAGCGGTGGGGCGCGCGCCAATTGCGCCGATGCGCAGATTCTTCAATCCTTTTACCACGCGACAGACTTGCGAGAACCATTCGAGATCCGCCTTGAACTCGGCCGAACTGAGGCTCTCCGTGTGCAGTGTCGTCAGCGAGTAAGGAATGCCGTATTGCATCAGGTTGTTACACGCGCTCATCTTCCCGCAAAAGCTATCGCGGCGCGTAGCAATGGTCATCGCATCCGAGCGATCCGGCGTAGCCTGCACCAACACTGGAACCTTCAGCTCTGACAATCGAATCGCGTCCACAATCCCGCGCTCTTCGCCGAAGTTAGGCAGAGTTATGATAATTCCGTCGATATCATCCGCGTGTTTCTTGAATAACTCCGCGCATTTTTTCGATTCGGCATAAGTCTCTACCGCACCATACTTCGAATCCTCCGGTCCCAGCACGATTGCCTTTGCACCAACTGCCTCAAGTACCGAGATAATTTCTTCACGGCCGGTCTTGGCCAGGTGATCAGGAAAAAAGCCGCGATTGCCTACGACAATTCCGAAGGTCATTATTCGTTCCGTTGACATCTCAAATGCTCCTTATCTTTTGAGCGGCGGTTACCGCTGTCCTAATAACTACTAACTTTCGTGGCCGGGGCGAAAGCGCACCCCGTAAAAGAGCCCGGCAGCGAGCAGCACCGCGCCCCACCAGATAGAAGCATGGAAGTTGGCCACAGCCATTTGCGGCAGTGTGAGCTCGTAGAGCCCGTAGCCGAGGATCATGGCGCCGTAGATGGTAAGCATCACCCCGATGAAGAACCAGATAGAAATACCGGACGAATGCATAACTGCTCCTTACCAGAAGTAAATGTTGAGGGCCAGGAAGATGACGATCGCGATGCCGGTCCAGAACCACTCGTTCTTGTAGATCGGAACAGGCTCTTCTTTAGGCAGTGGGGTTGCGCCATAAACCACGCTGGCAAGCTCAGAGAGCGGCCGCGGCGTAGTGCAGAGGCTGACAATGACATTGACGCCGACCGAGGTAATGACCGACCACAGGGCACGGTACATATTTTCGGCCATGTCTTTAGCGTCGGGCGAGATGGCAACATAACGCAGCGCCGAGGGGTCAGCCTTTACCCAAGCCCAGAGGCCGATGGAAGTGAGCGTACCGAGGAGAAGTCCCCAGAATCCTCCCTGCTTTGTTGCGCGCCTCCAGAACATGCCAAGCAGCACCACGCCGAGCAACGGAGAGATAAAGAAGCTGAAGAGCGCCTGCACATAATCCATGATGCCGGCGGCATTCATCACCAGGTACGCCGCGCCAATAGAGATGACCACGCCAACAATGGTCACGATGCGCCCGACAAGAACGTAGTGCTCGTCTTTGGCATGCTTGACGATGTGGGGCTGATAGATGTCGTAGGTAAAGATGGCTGTGAAGGCGCTGACATTGCCGGCCATTCCGCTCATGAATCCAGCGATGAGTGCTGTGATGCCAAGGCCGAGCAATCCCGGTCCCAGGTAGCGGACCATCATTAGTGGGAGCACTTCGTTGTAACTATGAAGGCCAGCTCCAGGGTTCGCTTTGACTACGTTTTCGCCGACAAGGTGCATCAGGCTGCCATCGCCATTCGTGAGCACCACAAGGCCCAGCAGGCCCGGAAGGATGACGATGAAGGGGACGGCCATCTTGAAGAAAGAGCCAATCACCGGCGCCAAACGAGCCGAGCGCAAGGAATTAGCAGCAAGCACGCGCTGCACGACAAGAAAATCCGTTGTCCAATATCCAAAGCTGATCGCGAAGCCCAAGCCGAATACGATCCCTGTCCAATGGATGCCCATCGGGTTGTCGGCGAAGTGGCCCATGCTGCGCCACATGTGCGTGTAGTCCCCTCCAGGAACTGCGCCAGTGGCGATGTTCTGAGCAAGGCGTGCTTTGAATCCGCTCCAGCCGCCGGTCTCGACGAGTCCGAGGATGGGGACGAGAAGCGCGCCACCCCAAATGAGCACGAACTGGAGAACCTCGTTGAAGATTGCCGAGCGCAGGCCGCCGAGCGCAACATAAGCGGCAACTGCCAGCGAGCTCACAATGATAGAGAAGTTGAGATCCCAGCCGAGAACAATCTTCATCACTTCGGCCATCGCAAACATGTTTACGCCGCTCATCAGCACCGTCATGAAAGCGAATGAGACGGCAGCTACAGTGCTGGAGCCCTGACCGTATCGGAGCTTCAGATATCCAGGCACAGAGTGGGTTTTGCATACATAGTAGAAGGGCATCATAACCATGCCGAGGAAAAGCATGGCGGGGATCGCGCCGATCCAATACCAGTGCGCGGCGAGGATGCCGTACTGGTATGAAGAACCGGCCCAGCCCATCAGTTCCAGCGAACCCAGGTTGGCTGACACAAAGCTGAGGCCCGCGATCCATGCGGTCATTTCACGGCCCGCCATGAAAAACTCTTCGCTGGTATTTGCCTGGCCTTTGAGATAGAAGCCGATCCAGATGACCATGGCGAAGTAGATGGCGATGACGGCGATGTCCAGCGGGCCGAGGTGCGCCAGCGACGGAGCACCGAATGCTAAAGCCGCCACGCTTGCTGGATGCAAGCCGGCAGCGAAGAGAGAGGTTGGGACCAAACCGAACATTGAGTCACCTGAAAGGGGTGAATTCGCTCATAGAGTCTGTGAGCGTCCGCCCTAAGTAAATGGCTTTACTGCTGCACCTGTCAAGCGGCAAACCGCCTCAAAGTAAAAACTCACGAGCGCGGCTTGCCTTATCATCTAAAGCTGCTGACCCACCAGTCAACAAGGATCGAATAACAGAGAAAGCGTTTTCCCGACGAAGTGTACCATAATTCAGATTCCATGCGACATGACCATCTCCTTCAGCCAAAATATCCCCACTCCGGCGCGCCAACAGAAATCAAATAATCCACAGTCTTGTTCGGCGTGCCGGGAAACAACCGCGCATACCCCAACGGAGTGCACTCCACAAACTCCTCGGGCCGCTCATAATGGCCGGGCAAAAGTACCCGCAAAGCCAGGTAGGTTCTCTGCTCCACGAGATACTTCACCACCGGCAATCCCAAGTGGGAGAACTGCGTAACTGCGTGGAAGATGGGTGTCTGGCCACCGACTCCTGCCTCATCCAGAGTCGCCTGGGCATTGACGTCAGCGCCCCGTTCCACAAGCATTTTGACCGCCTCAACGTTACTGTATTCGGCGGCCACGTGTAGCAGTGTCCCACCACGCAGCGTTAGCCGGCGCGCGCCCGACGACCCGAAATCAAGCTCCGGAAACCGCCTCTCAACAAGCGACGGATCATCATCCAGGCGTCGCGCCAGAAGATCAACTCGTCCTCGAAGCAGATCCAGCACCGCAGGAATATTCCTTCGCGATTCACATCCCGCCTCAATCAAAATGTCAATGCACTTACCGAGCTGCGGCGACCGCAAATAAGTCGCGATAACATAATCCAGCGCCGAGTCCGGATTGCTCCTCCCAACCTTGCCGTAATTTGGATTCGCTCCATGATCCAGCAGCCACTTCAGCGCTGCCGACTCAACGGTCTCACAAGGCGCAAAGATAATCGGAAAATCTCCATTCCACTCCGCATTCACATCCGCGCCGTTACGCAACAGAAGCTCCATCATTGGAATCCTGCAATCCACCAGCGCCGCGCGCATCAACGGCCCATCGCCACCCTGATGTACATCCGACCCGTGATCGATCATCCACTGCGCCATCTCCAGCCGCGTTGCTGTCGGAGCCTCCCATGGAACCCTGCACTCGGCAACCCAAGTCAGCGGGCCGTTCTTGCCATAGCCCAGCGGCGCCCGATGCAGCGCTGGATTGCGCGTCATTAAAGCCTTCACACCCTCAAGATTGTTTTCGTCGATGGCCAACTTTAGTTCCGCAATCTCGCGATGCGAAGCTTCCACCGAATCCACATGAGTCTTGAGTTTCGGCCAACTCGCAAATCCATAAGTTCGTGCGACCTGGAACTGCGCCGCCGAAAGCGACGAAGCTTCGCCCGCTCTCAAGCGTGCCTTAGCCTCGTCTTTCAAATGTCGAAGATTGGGACGGTCCGGAAGTGGACGCGGGTCTTGTTGGGATTCATTTGGCATGGCAGCCTCCTTTCAGGTTCAACGCCCGTTGTCCGCAATTCGGGCCGAAAGAAGGTGCGTGCAAATTGGACCAATTCAGGGGGGCTTGAAGCCCTTTCCGCGGACCGGATGCGTCCCTTTCGCTGAGCAGCATCGTAGCAGAACTTGTGTTGTGCGCGCCATCCTCACCCCACCGCAATCAATCCCAAAATAGACTTCAATTTGAGCCGTATTCAATGCATTCCCCCTTGTTTTTATGGCCATTCAGAGATACCTTGAGATATGGGACCCTGTCTCTCCGGCCTCAACCCTCGCAACATTGCTGCTGTCACCGCGCCCCCGCGCACAATGCGATTCTTTGTTCAGCCCACCTTCGCACCAAGGAGTCTTGCCTATCATGACCTCGCCTATTGTTGACCCCATTGGTTGTAGCGGCCTCTCACGCCGCACATTCTTCCGCTTTGCCGCTGGCGCCTCCGCACTGGCCAGCATGCCCATCCTCACTGAAGCCCACCTCGCACTCGCCCAACGGCCCCATTTCGCCGACCCCAATAAAGGCATTCATATCGACGCCAATGAGAATCCTCTTGGCCCCTCCGACGCTGCACGCCAGGCGATGATCGATATTGTTCCCAAGGGCGGGCGCTACCTGATGGGCATGGAGGAAGACCTGACCTCGACCTTCGCCAAGATTGAAGGCCTCGATCCCGCATCCGTGATGGCGTTTGCCGGTTCCAGCGAGCCGCTGCACTATACCGTGCTGACGTTCACAGATAAGAGCAAGCCCCTCGTCGTCGCCGACCCCGGCTATGAAGCGCCCATGTGGGCCGCGCAAATTGCCGGCGCGCAAGTCATCAAGGTGCCCCTGGCCGATCCCAAGGGCGAGGCCTCGCACGACATCAAGGCAATGCTCGCCGCCTCAACCACGCCCGGTGTCATCTATATTTGCAATCCGAATAACCCCACGGGTACATGCACGCCGCGCTCCGATATTGAATATGCAGTCGCCAATGCGCCAAAGGACACGATCCTGCTCATCGATGAGGCCTATATTCACCTCTGTGATGCGCCGCGTTCACTGGACTTCGTAAAGGAAGGCAAGAACGTCATCGTCCTGCGCACCTTCTCGAAGCTCTATGGAATGGCCGGTGTCCGCATGGGCTTCGCGATTGGACGGCCCGATCTGCTGAAGAAGATTTCCATGCATGGCGGGTTCAACGCACTGCCCATCACCGCACTGGCCGCGGCAAAGACGAGCCTTCTGCAAACGGACCTGGTCGCCTCGCGCAAGAAGATCATTGGCGACGTCCGCGTCGACACACTCGCATGGTTGAAGAGCGAGGGCCATGCGACGACTCCTTCAGAGAGCAACTGCTTCATGCTTGAAACAGGACGCCCCGGCAAGGAAGTGCTCGCGGC
>Ga0302140_10004628_pt1 | contig 17493 bp, 14 predicted proteins | sample I_Bog_E1_1_FD_202095 | JGI IMG/M metagenome (GOLD analysis project Ga0302140, IMG submission 202095) | Peat permafrost microbial communities from Stordalen Mire near Abisko, Sweden - I_Bog_E1_1 | ecosystem: Environmental > Terrestrial > Soil > Wetlands > Peat | place: Sweden: Abisko, Stordalen... | reverse complement strand
CGGGCACCGACCCAAGTTGCGGCGTCCTCTGCCTCTTTGTCGCGTTCCTCTGCGGTACCTCGAGATCCCATCTCACCTCGAGTGAGATCCACTATTCCAAATGAATTTCCGGCTGCTTGCAAATTCCATAATGTTCCGCCGGCACCCCATTCCACATCGTCAGGATGGGCACCGAAGATGAGCACGTCAATAGTGCATTCAACACTTTGAAGTTGTTTGTTCTGATCATCTTCCATCTTGCTTTAATCTTACATCGGTCTTGGCACATAGATCGGTTCCGATGGCAGAACGCCAGCTTGGCATTTGTTTTCGTGTGAGATGGTGATGTTAGCAGAGGCAGAGAAGCTCTGCATGAAGTTTGGAGTGACTCCCATGATTTGTATGCTCTGAGACGCGGCAACTTGAATAGGTCGTGAACCATGTCGACGGTGAGGTCAAGACTGATTGGTCAGTGTTGAAGTAGATGAATGCTCCGAAGGTTGAGTCGGATGGGTTTTTCTGATTGACCTCCTCCGCACTTGCATCTGAGCATCGAATGCGGAGAATTTTATCTATGCCAATATCCAGACTTTCAAGGAGGTAGTTTTTATGGAAGCAAGCCACTGGGCAGTTTCCGACTACCATCCCTTCCGATAGGAAGGGAACTATCGTTTCCTTGAGCTATTGGGTGTTGAATTACTAGACGTTGCGGTCGTCAGTCTACTTCCTAAGCAGGCACACACGATACGCATTAAATCGTAGGCAAACTAGAGATCGGGTCTTCTCGCCCGACTACCAGATGAGGTAAGGTAAGTCAGAAGTTGTGTGATTCCGTAAAAATGGCTCTGATTGCGACACGGAGGTTCTGATGAAAAGACGAAGTTTCCTAAAGCACGCCGCAACTACAGCAGCGTTTGCCAGTATCAAAGGTGCCGCAGGACAAGAAGTTGCTTCTGGTCGTGTATTGCAAGGAGCAGCCGCTCAAGCGCCGGGACCCTTTACGAGCAGCGTCAATGGCATTGGTCGGCGTAAATTGGGAAAGTCCGACGCAGAAGTCTCGATCATTGGAATTGGCGGTTACCACCTTGGTTTGTCGCATATAGCTGAGCAGGATGCGATCCTCATTATCCGAAAAGCTCTCGACGAGGGCATTAATTTTCTCGATAACTGCTGGGACTACAACGCTGGCGTGAGCGAAGAGCGAATGGGGAAAGCGCTCCAGGATGGCTATCGGAAGAAAGCTTTCCTGATGACCAAGATCGACGGACGCACAGGACCTGAAGCTCGCAAACAGATTGAGCAGTCTCTACAAAGGTTAAAGACCGACCATGTCGACTTGCTGCAGATCCACGAAGTAATTCGTCTCACCGACCCGGAACAAGCATTTCAACCCGGTAATGTCATCGACGTTTTGCAGCGGGCCCGCAAGGAAGGCAAGATTCGCCACATAGGATTCACCGGGCACAAGAGCCCCGAGATGCATATGCATATGATTGAGACTGCGGTTCAACACGGGTTTCAGTTCGATACCGTTCAGATGCCAGTCAATGCCCTCGACCATCACTATGACAGCTTCGGGCAGAAGGTCATTCCGCTGGCCCAGAGGCATGGCATTGCTGTCCTGGGAATGAAGCCACTCAGCAACGGCGCGATCCTTAAGACCAATACCATTACTGCTGCTGAAGCCTTGCATTATGCGATGAGCGTGCCGGTGACCATGACCATCACGGGATGCGAATCAATGGCTAACCTGGATCAGGCGCTCAGTGTTGCCCGTAACTTCAAACCGATGAGCGATCAGCAGAAGATAGCCATTCTGCAAAAGACAGCTCCGGTTTCTGGGACGGGGAAGTTTGAGGATTACAAGTCATCCCACATATACGACGGGACTTATAACAATCCTCAGTGGTTAGGCTAAATGGACGGCGATGCTGCTAAACAAAGCCATTCGATTAGTCGAGAAGGTCGGGTTGCTCTTTCACTATCAGATCCCATAACGGCTGATACTGGAACCAGCCAACTCGTGCATTGCCGACTTGCTTTTGTGCCACAACTGCACTCTCGTGGGAGATCGGAATAGGCTTTCCGACGGATTCAGCTAATATTTGCGATTGGCAAGAGCGATCCATGGTTATAAAGAACCATGCGGCTTCGTCGACTGTGTTTCCGACCGTCAAAATGCCATGGTTCTGTAGGATGACAGCTTTGCGTGGCCCGAGAGCCTCAGCAATGCGATCGCCTTCTGACGACTCGTAGACCACCCCCGTATAATCCGCAAAAAGGCTGTGGTCCTCATAGAATGCACATGCATCTTGTGTCAAAGGATCCAACAATCGTCCTAAGGACGACCAGGTTTTTCCGTAAAGGGAATGCGCGTGCGCGGCTGCCACGACATCTGGTCTTGCCATATGTAAACGGGAGTGGATTGCAAAAGCTGCCTCGTTGACCGGCCGATCGCCCTCGACAACCTCTCCCATTTCGTTGACTAAAATCAGGTCGGACGTACGAATATGCGCGAAGTGCATTCCAAAGGGGTTGACCCAGAAATGGTCCAGTAACTCAGGATCGCGGGCCGTGATATGTCCAGCTACGCCCTCGCTGAATCCGAACTTGGCAAAGAGCCGAAATGCAGATGCCAGGCGCTGTTTGCGATGCAGGCGCTCCTCCGCATGTGTCGCGAACGTCGGCGGTTCAGGGGTCTTTGCAATCTTCACCTCAGTAGTTGGTGCAGTTGGGAGTGTTGTAGCTGCCATCCTCTTCACACGTCCTTTCCCTTGTCGCAAATACGATGCTCGAAGCCTATACAGCCCAGGCCTCGTACCCTAATTTTAGACCCATCGTGTACCGTGCGGGGAATCCTCCTTGGTCGCCTCGGCTGACCACATTTCACAAGGAAGTCGACGCAACGGCAGGGAAGGCCTTGGCGCGATGCCCAAGCATCAGCAAGCCAGAACCGATGAGTGCCCCTGACATCAGTAGGAATCCTGCGCGAGAATCTCCAGTGCGCGCCTGAAGCAATCCCACCAGCCACGCCCCAGCAAAGCCGCCCAGAGCTCCACTGGAGTTGATCAGTCCGAGTACTTCATCCAGAACATTCCTGGGAATAGATTCGGCAACCAACGCGAAAAAGGAACCGTACGGTGCGTACATGGTTCCACCTGCCAGGATGAGAGCGGCATAAGCAATCCAAAAGCTGTGGTTGGTAGCTAGAAAGGATGCAAACAAGGACACACCTGCAATTACAAGGAACGGCCATATCGTTGCCGTGCGTCGGAGAGACCTATCGGAGAAGTGACTGGCAAGGAGCATCAGGATCACAGCCAGCAAATAAGGAGTTGCTGAGAGCAGGCCAGTCTTCTCGATGCCCATTCCATTCCCTGCGCGAAGGATGGTCGGTAGCCAGAGTACAAAACCGTAAACTCCGAGGCTCCAGCAGAAGTAAACTACGCTTAAGAGCAGCACATCTCTGCGCAAGAATGCCTGGCTCCAATTACGAATAGGAGCCAGAACTAGCTGTTCTTGCGCAAGTCTCCGCTCCAGCGCTGCGCTTCCTTCGGTACTCATCCACTGGGCATCACTCGGCTTATCTCGCATGATCGCCAGCCACAGAAATGCCCAGACAATCGAAGGCAGGCCCTCCACGATGAAAGTCATCTGCCAGCCCAGAGAATGAATCAGGTAGCCAGTGACAATTGACATCCAGAGAACCGTGATTGGATTGCCTAGCATGAGCAGAGTATTGGCACGAGATCTTTCCTGGCGTGTGAACCACTTGGTAATCAGCACAAGCATTGCTGGGAAGATGACGCTCTCCGCGACGCCTAGAAAAAAGCGGTCAAGTGCAAGAAGCCAGAACTGGCGAATGACCCCGGTTAGCGCGGCCAGTGCTCCCCAAAATATCAACGCTATGAAGATGATGCGGGTGCTACTATAACGCCGCGCATAGGCCATGCCCGGAACCTGAAAGACAAAGTAACCGAGAAAGAAGAGTGCTCCCAGAAGAGCCGATTGCGAAGAGCTTATGTGTAGAGTCGTCGCGAGACCTGCAGCTGCTCCAAGGCCATAATTGGCGCGATCGAGGTAAGCGAGACTGTAGGTAACGAATGCTGCACTCAGCACATATAACCAGCGCTTACGTCTGTCCAAATCGATCGCCAACCCTCGCTTACCTTCCATGTCGGTGAGACCTTTCGTGTGGTTCTGTCAAGCGGGAGTGTCGTTGCACGGTCGGCTGGCTGGGTCTCTCATAGTCCTGCGTACCAATCGTAACCAAGCTTCGTCCAATAGTCGTCAGGTTTGATGTCGGTATAAGCGATCACGCCGATTCGTTTGATCTGTTTGTAGCCATACTTCGTCGGTGCATGTAGACGAAGTGGCGCGCCGTGGCGCTGGTTAAGAGGTCTGCCCGCCATCTCGGTCACCAGGAGAGTCTGCGGATGACGGCACACATTTAAGTCATAGCCGACATAGTAGTCCCCGTTGGGTGTCTCCATATAAACGTACCGGGGCAGGCTGCCGTCTGGATTTTTCGCCGGTGGATAAGCATTTATAAAGTCCGCCATGCGAACGCCGCCCCAGTGGATAATCTGGCTCCAGCCTTCGATGCATTTAAACTGTGTCACCAACTCATACCGCGGCAGCTTCAGGATGTCGGCCATTGTCAATAACAACCCAGGAGTTTGGGTAACAAGCGTCGACCGGCTTAGTCCAGCCTCTTCCAAGCCGCGATCAACCTTACCGGCCCGCTCTCGCACTGGCTGATCGGTCTCAGACTTTCGTTCTGATCCGCGTTCAGCATCAGGATCAGCCACATAGGCATATTCCCAGGCAGTTACATCGTGCACGTACCGGGGATGCTGTGTTGCATTCTCCACACCCACCAATTGCAGGCGCCACGAATCTGCAACCAGATCCTGCTTGATGCCGATCACTCCATTGGTGCGCGGCTCCTCTGCCTGGCTGACATCATAGGTAGGTGCGAGTGCGCGATCGTCAAAAACCATTCGGGAAATTTCCGCATTCGCCTGATAGGCGCGGCGGCGCGGTAGCGGTTGGTCACCATCTGCGGCGCTGTAGAAAATCCATCGGCAGAAAGCATACCCGGCTGCTGCACTCAGTGCGGCGACAGTCAGACTGCGGCGCGTGTACTTACGGGATTTCGCCAGGACTTGTGCATTGTCTGCTTCTATTTCATCGAGCGGAAGCTTGTTCTCTGGAGCAGTCATCGCCAGCTTTTCCTTTCCGCATCGAGCGACGGATCGCTGGTATGCCTGATTTCATATCCACTGATCATGCTCCGAAGGTTATTCCATCCGGCAAAGGCGACCTGGAGCACATGTACAAGGAAAAACAGGCAGAAGCCCATGGTAAGCCAGAAGTGTTCCCAGCGCGCCCATTCATACCCTCCAAGAGCCGTCGTTAGCAAATGAAGCTGAGTAGGTTTGTAAATTGCAAGTCCCGTGAATAGACTCCCTGCACCCATTGCAATCACCGTGGCGTAAGCAATCCTTTGTGCACCGTTATATTTCTTCTGCATTGTCGGTTGCTTACGGATGTGAAGGGATGCCAGAACTACCTGGGCTGCCTCTTTAAGGCTCTCTCCTCGAGGAACGAGGAACCGCCATTCCCCGGAGACCAGCGTGTAAAGAACGTAGGCGATGCCGTTGATGGCGAAGATCCACATGAAGAAGAAGTGGTCGCCAAGGCCTTGCGTAACGTGCCAGGGAATATCCAACGTCTTCCAAAAAGATTCAGGGAAGAGCTGTAGCAACGTATATGAGCCGATGCCTAGGCGGTACACCGCATGCGGGTGCAGATGGGCATTATCTGTAGTGTTCCAATAAATCCGTATTCCGCTTAGGATCATAATGAATAGGACTGGAAAATTAATCCAGTGCATCCAGCGAATGGCAAGCGGGTGTTTCAATTCAAGCCGCAGTCTATCTGCTGTATCGGCATCGCGCTTATTGACTGAATTTAAAATTGCCAAGCTAAACCTCATTTACGAAAATCCTACAACTGTCAACGAATGCGATAACCGGCGCCTGGCACCTCAAGTCGGATGCTGTAGATGTTGGGCCCTGCTGTTATGTAGAGAGTCTTGTGATCAAGATCTCCCCACGCTAAGTTTCCAACGATTCCGAGCTTGATCGTGCCAAGATGTTTGAGTCCCGGCGAGAATATCCAAACTCCACCCGGTCCCGCGCTGTAGATGTTCCCGTGCTGATCGACTTTCATGCCATCCGGGGCCCCTCGATGAGCGTATATACCGGCGTCGCCAAAACGCTTGCCAATAATGAGAGATCCGTCAGGTTTGACCTTGTAACGCACCCAAAACATCTCCGGCTCGGAATTGTCGGCATATAAATACTTCTCATCAGGAGAAAACGCAATCCCATTTGGCCGAGGCAGATCTTTGACCAGCAACTGTAGCTGAGAACGATTGGGCGTAGTACCGGGCTTTTGTTCAAAAGCTCCTGGAATCCGGTAGATACCGTTAACCTGCAGTTCCTTCGCAAAATCCTTGTCGCTTTGAGTCGGGAGCCCGTAAGGAGGATCCGTGAAATAAAGTGACCCGTCCGACCTGTAAACCAAGTCGTTCGGGCTATTCAGCCGCTTGCCCTGGTACATATCCGCAAGCACAGTAATCGGCGCGTTAGGAGCTATGCGCTCAAGCCTCCAAACATCGCGTTGCGCGTGTCCCGCAACCGTGAGTCTGCCAGCGGCGTCCAGCGTCATTCCATTCGAGCCCGGCTCTGGGCCACCGTAAGGGGCAGATCCTTTATAACCACTTGGTTGCATGAAAATACTGATACCGCTGTCTCGACTCCAGATGCGAATACTGTTACTTGGAATCTCAGCGAACATCAGTTTTTCGCTTGGCAGCCAGAGCGGTCCTTCCGTCCACTTCAAGCCGCTTACTATCCGAAATGTCACAGACGATGGCGGAATCAATCGATCTAGCATTGGGTCCAGTCGCTCAATCTCGATCGGGATGGCGACTTCGCTGGATGGTGTGGACTGAGCCTCCACATCATTCCTGATCCCGATGGAAGGAGCGATAAACTCGGTGCAGGCGGCTATCACAACGATGCCGAGCAGTACATGAAACTTTCTGAAATGCATCACGGAAAGCCTCTCGTCGATTGAATTACCGCTAATCTTGCCGTCTTCTATTCATCAGCGTCGCGGTATATGCGGCGCCGAATCCATTGTCGATATTTACTACGCAGACATTGGGCGAACATGAGTTAAGCATGCCGAGTAGAGCAGCCACGCCTCCAAAGGAGGCTCCGTAGCCGATGCTGGTGGGTACGGCAATCACCGGCGCAGCGACCATGCCACCGACCACTGACGGCAATGCTCCCTCCATCCCTGCGCAAACAATGAGTACTGATGCCTCCTGCAAACGAGTGCGTTGCGCGAGGAGGCGATGAAGCCCGGCGACACCGACATCTGCGATCAACTCAACGCTGTTTCCCATGAGCTCAGCCGTCACTTGCGCCTCTTGAGCAACAGGAAGATCGCTTGTGCCTGCGCAGACAACAACGATCAGACCCGCCGCAGATTGAGACTCAGCCTGCTTTAGAGTAATGCAGCGACTCAACTCGTGGTAGATGGCGCGTGGCTCGACGGAGAATACAGCCTGGAATTGTTCTAAGTTGCTTCGAGTAGCGAGTACATTAACGCCCGATGCTGCCAAGCTGACAAAGATGCCCGCGACTTGCTGGGGAGTTTTGCCTTCGGCATAGATCACCTCCGGCATCCCTGAACGGATGGAGCGGTGGTGGTCAATCTTGGCATAGCCGATGTCTTCAAAGGGCAATGACTTGAGGCGCTCGCACGCGTCATCTGGCATAACTTCGCCTGTCTGCACGGCTTGCATCAATTGGCGTAGCGCGTCGCGGTTCATCGTTGCGCTTCCTGGTTCTGATAAACAGACATGACCGTCTGCATTACTTGCTTTAATGGAAGCGAGTACCGCTCGGCAACTGCTCTGCAATCGTCGTATTCAGGCGCAATATTAATGCATTCCCCGTCGCGAATCCCTAACTTGACTCGAATGTCGCCCCACTGCGTTTCTACTTTAATAATGGTGCGTGAGAGAGTAAATTTCTGCTCTTCTCGGTAGCGCAGTCCGAGAGTAGTGCTTTCATCGAAGAGTATTTGCCTGAGTCCAGCCGCCCTTGATGGAGTGCATAGCACAGTAAGCAACGTACCGATGCGACCCTTCTTCATCTGCACCTGCGATCTATAAACGTCGGAAGCTCCCGCAGCCAGGAGACGATCAGCTACGAAGGAAAGCAGTTCCGGGGTGGCGTCGTCAATTGTTGTTTCAATGATGCCGATCTTATCGCCGGCAGTCGACGGGCTTTGCTGCGCAATTGTGGATGTCGATTGACCCACCACCAGGCGTAGAACGTTCGGTTGACCGGGAAGATCGCGCATGCCAGCACCGTAGCCGGTGGAAAGCATCCGCATCGCGGGAAAAGTGCCGGAGGTAACTTTGAGTGCACGTAGCAGAGCTGCGCCCGTGGGTGTAACAAGCTCCTTCTGAACTCCCGATGAATAGATAGACAAACCTTGCAACAGTTCAAGCGTGGCGGGAGCTGGAACGGGAAACTTGCCGTGGGCACAGTGGATATGTCCCCCTCCTACGTTGAGCGGCGAGCAGATCCATTGTTCTATTTCCAGCCATTGGCAACCTGCGGCCGTGGCCACAATGTCCGCAATAGCATCGAGCGCACCGACCTCATGGAAGTGGATTGTTTCAACCTGTACATTATGGATCTTCGCTTCGGCAAAGCCGAGCAGTTGAAACGCCTCAAGCGCGAGGTTCTGTATGTCCAAAGGAAGCGTAGAACCGCCAATGATATTTCGGATAGTTGAAAGAGACCGGCCATGGCTGTGGTGACTCTCATGGTGTTTGTCGTGGTTGTGGCCGTGACTATCCTCGTGCCGGTCCCCGTGATCATGTCCATGAGTGTGGTCGTGTGAGTGATCGTCGCTGTGGGTGTGTTCGTGCCCGTGAGAGAGAACATGATCGCGCTTATGCCCAGCCGTAGAGTCGTATCCGTTATCCTGCCCTGCAGGGAGGACGTGTTGGTCTGATTCGGAGTGACCTTGATCCGCTGCACTGCCATCGGCGGTGAGCACGTCAACTTTTGCTGCGTCTATGCCGCTTCGATTTACGCGGTCCAAATTGAGATGTAAGCCTAGTCCCAAAGCAGAAACTGCATTCTGCAGAACAGAGAGTGGAACGCCGGCATCGACCAGAGCGCCAAGGAACATATCACCGCTAATACCTGAGAAACAATCGAGATAGGCTATCTTCACAATGCCGCCTCTTCTGCAATCGAGCTAGTGCCCCTTGTTTTTGAGTCCAGTTCTGAAACGGGTAGAAACGACCTAGTCAATAATGAGTTCATAGAGCCGCTACGGAAGCCCTCCAAATCAAGGGTCACAAACTTGTAACCTAGACGCTTAAATGCCGTGGTGATTTGATCGAATACTGAGAGCGAGAACGTTCGGTCTAACTCCCCACGCGCGATTTCGATGCGCGCAATTTCGCCGTGATGGCGGACACGGAACTGCCGGAAGCCCATTGCAGACAGGAATGCTTCGCCCTCTTCAACACACTGCAGGACTTCTGTCGTTACGGGTAGACCGTAGGCGATGCGCGAAGAGAGGCAGGCAGAAGCCGGCCGGTCCCAGACGGAGAGGCCTGCTTCCCGTGCGAGTTGACGAACTTCCGATTTAGAGAGGCCTGCATCTGCCAGCGGTGCGAGGACGTTGTGCTGTGAAGCCGCCTTCTGGCCGGGGCGAAAGTCACCGATGTCATCCAGGTTCATACCGTAAGCAACTGCTTGGAAATCCCGGATACTCGACATAACTTCAAATAACTCATCCTTGCAATGGAAGCAGCGTTCGCTGTCATTGCGTACATAATCAGAATTTGCAAGTTCGTTGGTTTTGATCACTCGGAGCGGTATGGAATTGCTTGAAGCAAAGTCAATAGCTGATCGTAGGTCAGCTCGCGCGAGGCTGGGAGAATCGGCAATAACAGCCAGCATCTGGTCGCCGAGGACCAAACGTGCTGCATAGGCCAGGTAGGCAGAATCCGTACCCCCTGAGTACGCGACCATCAAACGTCCGGTACTAAGCAGGCGATCGTAGAGCGCTTGACGCTTGTGATCGAGTCCTGGCTCGGCCTCGGGGTTAGGATCTTCAATTTTTGAAGTACGAGAGATTGCTGCCATGATTGCTCTACCTCTTCGAAACCGGCATCTAATGGTAACGCGCAGGGCGCGCTTGTAAGGCTAGGATAATGGCCATGTGTTTTTGTGTCTGCGACGTCCGATACTGGGTTTGACGGTGTCACATTTGATTCTGTTGCCAGACGCTTAGGACGGCTTAACAACGGGAGGCAAACCTCAGCGACTTAGCCGGCGCGATTAGATTGTACGGTCAGGACTTCGCGCGGTAGCGAAACATTTTATTACGACTGCCGCAGGTCTGCATTGAGCACCAAGTCTTTACGGCAGCTTTAGAGGCGTCGTAAAAAGAGGCCCGGCAAGTAGGCTCATTACAAAGCTTAAACCTCCTCCAGAAGCTGGATTGAATAGCACCCAGAGCTGCCAGGAGGAGGGCTGCAACCGGATCTTCTGGCTTCTCTACAACAAGGAGGATCTGAAGATCCTCGCCGATACGTGGATGAACCTGGTAGGCAGTGATGAGTCGGTTTAGTGCCTCGCGAGCTGTGGAAAGGTCCTTACTGTTATGCATGCTGCTGTTTTCAGCCTGTAACGATCGGAGTGCAGCGTGCAACTGCATCGCGCGATGAAACGCTTCTTCCCCTGTTGTGGAAGAAACATCTGGTAGCTTGCGGCGAAGCCATTTCGTCCAGTCGCCGCGACCATCCTTGTAGTCGTGCCATAAGAATGATTCCAAGCAGCGATATTTGGTGGGAGTCTCAGGACGCTGCTCGGGCACGATTATCCCTCACTTGCAAAATATGATGTTACCAGTCAAGCTATTTATATGGTAACACGCGGAGACGGGAATGTGAGTCGTCGGACGTTTGCCATTGCACTTCATTCAGATTTGGGAGCATTTCGCAGGATTGCAGTGGGTAAAGGAGCAGATCGTATGTCAGGAAAACCGTTTAGAGTTCATTTTGATAGCGCTCTCAGGTCGGATCTACTAAGTCGTCTTGCTGCGACCCGTTGGACCGATGCCGTTACTATGGGCTGGGATTACGGCATGAACAAATGCTTTCTCAAAGCGCTGGTGCAGCATTGGCAATCGAATTACAGCTTTGACACTGCAGAAGAGCGGATAAATGCGATGCCGCAGTTCCGCGCGAACGTTGCGGGCTTCGGCATCCACTACTTGTATGTGAGGGGGCACGGTGCAAACCCAAAACCGCTACTGTTGATGAATGGCTGGCCGTCAAGCTTCGTGGAATACAGCAGGTTGGCTCCGAGGCTTGCCGATCCTGCTGCGTATGGTGGTTCAGTCGATGACGCATTCGACGTCATCATGCCCGCGCTTCCAGGATTTGGATTTTCAGACCGGCCAACTCGTCCCCAACAGGTCAACGCGGAGTTTTTATTCCACACCTTGATGACCGAGCATCTGGGGTATTCATCGTATTTAGCATCGGGAACCGACATCGGGGCAGGTATAGCGACTCGTCTGGCACTGCAATATCCTGGTACTGTGCGGGGAATTCATATCGCGTCTGTTGTCGATCCTCCTATTACTACAGCTTCCACGCCATTGACTGATGCCGAGAAGGCATATCAAAGTCGTTGTGCGCAGTGGGAGGAAGAGGAAGGCGCTTATGAGCACCTTCATTACACGAGGCCTCAGACACTTGCCTTTGCCCTGACGGACTCGCCTGTAGGTCTGGCTAGCTGGATAGTGGAAAAGTTTTATTTCTGGAGCGATCATGGTGATGACCTTCTCTCCACATTTCCCTTTGACATGCTTATCGACAATCTCATGATTTATTGGGCGACGGAAACAATCGGATCGTCCATGCGTTTGTACTACGACCATCGTCACTTCCGGGCTCCCTTCAAGGCTACTGACCAAGTCACGGTCCCCACCGCGATCACAATATGGCCAAAAGATCTGGTCCTTGCGCCCAGAGAATGGGCAGAGCGTTTCTATAATGTTCAGCAGTTTTCAACGCAGATGAGAGGCGGGCACTTTCCAGCTTGGGAGGCACCCGATGCCTACGCTCACGATTTATGCGTGTTCGCGAGACCTGTATATAGAAGTTAGTTTCCTGGTGTCAGGACCTAGAAACGGCCAAGACTGCCTCGCGCGAAGGTAAGTGAGATTATGCAGATTAGAGTTGTGTAGAAGGAGCGACTGGACAAAGAGGTAGTTTCTTGACAGAGGAAATTCCTCGTCCCAAGACCAGTATTCGAACTGTCGGCTGGATAGCTCGCCACCGCGCCGTGCTGGATATTTGCATGCATCTCTGCAAGCTCCAACCTTGCAAACACAACGGTTCAGCGCCAAGAAAGTAGTCAGCGATTAGATAAGGCTTACTTGGCTACGCGGAAGAATTCCGAGAGGATGTAATAAGCCAACTACAGCCTGGTGCGGCTTCTCCCAAGAAGAAGGTAGAGGAGAATAATCACCAGTAGGAGGCTGAGTCCTCCGCCACCGTAGTAACCAAAGCCTGGCCCCATGTAGTAACCGCCCCCGCCAGCCAAAATGATAAGAACAACCAGAATGAGAATCAACGGCATGTGTAATTCCTAACTCAGGTCCTCTACTCAGGCCTGCGTGAGTTTGTCGAGTGTGATCGGAAAGCTACGCTGCATCCACAAAATCTGCAGATGTAGTTTTCAAGCGAATTTCTGCTAATCAGCTAGATGAGCCGCAGGGGCAAGAGGATGTATCTGTCCTGAAGTTGATTGCCTCTGGACTAAGGGCGTCATGATCGCTTCGTTGTGGTGGCTTCGTTTCGTGCTGTGGCGCAAGATCTCGCTTGCTCTTAGCTTTAACGCCGTCTGTAGCCTGCGATAACACGGATTGGTTTAGTTGTATCAGCTCATCGCAACGAGCTGCGAGATAGCCACTCTCAGGCGAACGTCGGTAAGGTCGCTTCGCGATCCTTCTTTTCATGCACCTACGCAGTCAACAGGGAACGGTCGGGTGCTTCGCCGCGATGACCGATAATGAAAATGGTAGTCACTGGACGTTCCGCAACACAAGTGTGCGTCCAGACCCACTGCGCATTTTTAGTTGCCCGTCTTGTTGCATTTGCCCTCAGTGGCCTATCGTCTTGAATCTTTTCCCATGACTGGAATTTCTCAATGGAACTATGGACGGAATATGAGGGACGTACGATTGATGGCGCCTTCCCTCTGAAAAAACTACTGCTCCCGGAAGGCCGGAGTGCTTTCTTTTCCACTTCGAATGCTACCGGTGTCTCGACGGTAATAAGACTTATCGCGGCTCACTTTGATGAAGAGGAAATCCTTGCCCGTTGGCGCGGAGCGGAAGCGCTCGGCCACACCAATATCCTGAAGACTGAAAAATACGGGCAACTGGTGCTGGATGACACCACGGTGGTCTATGCCGTATTCGAGCCGGTTGACGCTAGTCTGGCCGAGGTAGTTGCCCGACAGCGTTTGACCCTGGCCGAATCCAAACAGCTGGCGTCCAGCCTTGCTTCGGCTCTCGATGTGCTGCACAGGAATGGTTTTGTGCATGAGCATGTCGAGCCGGCGAATGTATTCGCAGTGGGTGAGGTAGTCAAGCTACGCGGCGACTGCATTCGTGAGACCCCGGAGGGCGAGAGCGGGCTAGAGGCTAAGCGGCGGGATGTGCACGATCTTGCCTTGGTGTTGCTGCAAGCGCTGACGCAGGCGGAGACGCTCGAGCTAGCAACTGGGCTGTGGCCACTGCCGACTCCGTTTGATGAGATCGTAAAAAATGGATTGAGCGGTGCGTGGGGGTTGGGACAGATTACTGCGGCGCTCGATGCAAGCGGACCTAATGCCTCGGAGGCGTCCGCTTCGCAGGCAACAGGCACTACGGCGGAGCCGAACCACTCCGCCAACGCCTCGGCAGGGTCACCTTCCGAGTGTGATACGCCTGCTGCAAGACAGCTGAAGGGGAAGTTTGTTCCGCCTGTGCCAAAGCCGCTTTTTGTGGTGGACGACCGAGGACGAAGAGGATTGCCGCCTACTAGCTGGATGGTGGCGGTGGGGCTTGCGATCCTCCTGGTCTTTTGGCTCGTCTGGCATGTTACGCACGTTGGGTCTGGGAATAGGAAGCAGATCGCTGCCACGCAGGGAAGTTCAGCGGGTGGTTCTGCACCGATCTCGTCTAGTTCAGGACAGGCGGCATCGGTGCATATAGGGACCGGGCATGCGGGAATGGGTTCCAAGGCCCAATCGACTGCGGCGGGGCCTTTTGTGACCGGGAAAAATCCATTGGCGACGCAAGAGACTGTTGGAGCGAGCGTCCGCGAGCAGTGGCGAGTGGTCGTGTTTACCTACAATCACGCGGACCAGGCGCAAAAGAAGGTAGCGACAATTGCACAGAAGCACGCTGATCTGCGACCGGAGGTATTTACGCCGACGGGTCGTTCTCCCTATCTGGTGACGGTCGGCGGGGTGATGAGCAGCGACCAGGCATCTGCTTTTGCACAGCGGGTGCGCAGGCTGGGTCTGCCTCGCGACACTTATGCGCAGAACTACGGCGGCAAGCGGAGATAATCTTATTGCCAGTACGAATTTCTCTGACACTTAGTGAGATGAATGGACCACAGATTCAAGCTTGGGATTGTAAACTTTTGATTTTATTGGAGCGGGAGACCGGGATCGAACCGGCGACATTCAGCTTGGGAAGCTGACGTTCTGCCACTGAACTACTCCCGCCCATTCAAATCAATTAGATAGATGGTTACCATCGCATCTCAGGTCATTCTACTTCAACTCACCTGAATTTGTGGAACGTCCTTTTGTCTTTAGCGAACCACCAATTCCGATTAATGCGTTACTTGCATGGTCAGGATAAGTTCTGCGCCAACGCCGAGGTGAATCTCACGTTCTGTGCTGGTGATCCTTGTGCTGCATCCCGGACCACCGCTTGGTTCTAGTTTAATTTTCTGAAAGCCAAATGCGATACCGGGGTGAACAGTGTGCGGGTTGCCACCTGGATTGAGGTTTTCGTCTACAGAAAGCGAACCCATATCCGCTGCGCTCTGTGAGATTGAGCGACCTCCGCCCGCGACCTGGGACGGCAGTGCGCTGTGCAATCCTACGAATTGATCAGGTGAGGCGATAAGCCCTATGATTCTAAGCGAAACTGACTTCTTTGTGCCACCTCCGCACTCTCCGTGATCGAAGACAAGCGAGAGCTCTGAAGAGTCAGGACTGCGGGTGGAGTTTACCGCCGTCACGTGGCCATACAATGTAGATCCGCTTGGCAGGCTGCATTCCGAAGACGACCATTCGTTCAGTACTTTAACGTTAATCTCTTTGCCGGGTCTAAGACGGGCTGAATCAATGAGGCCTGTTACCTTAGCTTCGATTGTGGATGCTATCGGCATGGCAGTGTCATCGCCTGGACCACAGTCATTCGGATGGTCGATCCCGCTGTTAACGGCTCCTGCGGCAGTCATGAACCTGTTGTCGTGTGATGCACCTTCTGTCCCAGCTGAATCAAATTTGACTAATCCATCTCGGTAGTCAAGATGCATGGTGAGCGAGTGCAGCATATCGAATCCCAGCATTCCTGCTATTTGAATGCCGGCACTCTGCTCAGTCCTCGATGTATCCAACTCGAGGATGTGAGATTGGTGAACCATAGAGAGATTTGCAAATTGAAAGTCGAAATTATCCCGATACACCTGTAGAGTTGAGCCTGAAATGGTCTGCACCGGATTGGTGAAATTCATCTTGAGATTAGAAACTGAATGTGCCGTTTCCGAAGTCATTGAGCTGAATCGAAGTCCAGTGTCCAATACAAAAAGTTTGCGAGATTTATTGTCGAGTGTGACAGGGACAAGCAGAAATTGCTGACGATGATAGACCGGCAGGAAGCCAGCAAGCTCAGGGGAGGTAATTCGATCTCCGGGGATGGCCCCTCGAAGCTTTGGAAGCGGTTCGAGAACCAACTGTGCTTTGGGATGATCAAGCGTAATTAGCCATGATGCGAACATATCGGTACCAATAAACCCATCCGCTTTGCCGGCAAATGGGGCATCACTGACGCCCACAACGCAATCGCGAAACTCCAGAGGTCCGATGTGTAACGTCTCAACATGCACGGTTCCTGGAGGGTCTCCGCTAGCGGGTTGGAATCCGTTTTCATCGGCGAGCGCGCGACTGATAAAGAGGCCTGAAGCTGCAGTATCCAGTTGCAAATGAGCCTTTCCCCTCGGAAAATTAACTTCGATACGATAGCCGTCTACGCGCTTGGCATCGAGATATGAGGGCAGAAGAGAAAATGTAGCTGAAGGGGTCGTAGGCAGGAGATGGCAGGTCTGGTTGTTCTCGGAGAGCAAGGTCATCATCGAGCGAACGGAGTCCTCAGCCCTTTCCTTGGTGTCGGAGTCCAGATCCTTCGTGGTTTGAAGGGACTCCTCAATGGCTTCGATATCGTGCGCAGGCGATACCGTGGTTCTCCACGCGTGCTGGATATCAGAGTCCGTAGGATTCAAGTCATACGCAGCTTGAATCTCTGCACGTTCCGAAGCATACATAGAGTCGAGGCGGAAGGCGCGGGCGCGGATCAGATGGGTGCGGGCATAACATGGATCGGCAGCTGACGCATCTTTTAGAGTTTCCAACGCAGACCACGGTTCACCCTCACGGAGTCTTAATTCCGCCAGCACTGTGAGGGATAAGGCAGACTGGGGATTCTCGGCTAGCATTTTGTTTACAACCGTCGTGGCCCGGCTTATCTCACCCTCGCGAACGAGTGTTTGAGCGAAAGCCGCCGAGACTTTGAGATCTTTAGGGTGTAGAGACAATTCTTCGCCGTACAGATCCTCTGCCCTGGAATATCTGCCTGCTGCATAAGCCTCCTCCGCCGGGGTTGGATTGCTGGCACCGATAGCCGGGCATGCAGCGTTTTGGCCTAGCACAGTAGTGGTTAAGGCCACGCATACGAAGCCCATCGAGACCAGGATAGGAACTACAGAAGGTATTCGAAACGGATGATAACCAATGCGCATAAGGTTTGATTAGAGGCAGTTGAGATGACAGCAGGAGTATACGCCGATTTCCAGGGTTAATTCAGGGAAGCTTTTCCAATAATGGTTTCGTCCTCCGCAAAAGGTTACTGGGGCCAAGTGTAGGAGATCTGGGTTAGACTCCTGTGGTTGGAGGAATCCGGTTGCAGCTCGTTCGCTACCTGTTTGTTTCTGCTATGAACGTGAGTTTAGTTCTGTCCAGCACTGGACTAGAATCCCAGTCTCCGTCTGCACCCGTGTCAGGCATGCAGCCCGATCCCGGAATGAGTGCCGTTTCCACCACG
>Ga0302140_10004625_pt1 | contig 17497 bp, 11 predicted proteins | sample I_Bog_E1_1_FD_202095 | JGI IMG/M metagenome (GOLD analysis project Ga0302140, IMG submission 202095) | Peat permafrost microbial communities from Stordalen Mire near Abisko, Sweden - I_Bog_E1_1 | ecosystem: Environmental > Terrestrial > Soil > Wetlands > Peat | place: Sweden: Abisko, Stordalen... | reverse complement strand
GCCCGCGCGCGCGCCCCCCCCCGCCCGCGGCCGCGCCGCCCCCGGCCCCCCGCCCCCCCCCGGGCCCCCCCCGGCCCCCCCCCCGCGGGCGGGCCCAAGCCCGGCGGGGTTGGAGCTCCGTGAGTGTGGGTTGGGCACTTCTGAAACACCATCATCTTGGAAGGCTTTGTGTCCTGGTTGTCTTGTTGCAGGTCATTGAGATCACCTGACATTTGGATGTTCTTTGCTTTTGTTTATATAGCATGGTCGGCACTTATGCGAAGCTTCAAATATGAGCCTAGCGGTCATCCTTTTTGCTTCACTCTAACGTCTTGAGAATTGTTGACTTCGCTCCCTGGTTTTCACAAAAGCCATTAAACACTTTTGCGAACCATGCATATAACATTTGTTGAGAGAACTCCTCGTTTAGAAGATCATTACTTCTTACATTATGTTCTCATGATGCTTAGTATAATAATTCGTTCCCTAGAAAGCCTCAACTAGTTCCAGACACTTTATCCTCTTTCTTCTCCATTATCTTTTCATCCATCTCATTACTGACCACGTTGTTCTCCATACAAAGACTGACCAGTGCAGAAACAGCCATTTCACCCATCGACAAATAAAATACACCTTTCAACGCCCTTAAATAAATCCTAACAACCTGCTCCTTCTCACTGCCTAAACTATTTACCGCCTCAAAACTTGCCCTTATCGCATTTAACACCTGCGGCTGCTCACCCAAGACACCCTCCAACTCGGGTAATGACAATTTAAGAAACACCGCACTGGCAGCTGTGATGCCCGTCGTAAAGCCCGTAATATTAATCGTCCACGAAGCCGCCTGAATCACAGCCTGCTTTTCGTTCTCTGCCGAGGAGAGTAAGCCCATGAGTCTGGTAACGTAGGAACCACCAGTTCCGAGACCAAAGAGTGTTAGGTAGAGATACGGCGCCACTGGAGGAGTGCGCTCGTTCATGGTGCAAATGCCTATCGCAGCCGCAAGGCATGAGGCTTGGATAAAGACGTTGATGAAGTAGTAGCGGCCGGTGATTTTGACCAAGTAACCAGCTATGAAGGAACCGAGTCCGAAGGCAATGGCGTAGGGGATAAAGCGGAGGCCAGTGGAAGTAGGAGAGTTACCTAGGATTTCGAGATAAATCGGTACATAGAACGAGATGCTGCCTGAGGCGGCTGAGTTGAAGAAGAAGGAGAGCTGGGACGAGGCAATGGTGCGTTGCGTGAGATCACGAAGAGGGAGGACCGGGTTTCGCGTGTGGAAGAGATCGTAGTAGATGAATGCTGCGAAGCTCGTGCCAGCTATAGCAAGCGATGAGATAGCAAAAGGTGCGTCCCACGACGTGCTACTGCCGACGCTTAGACCGGATTGAAAGAAAGTAATGGCAATGAGTAGCAGAATACAACCGATATAGTCGATTGATCCCTTAGATCCGGCTTTAGCTGGTTCGTTCGGGATACGGAGTGTTGCCAGAACAAGGATGGAGTCAATAACAATGAGTGGGACTTGGATCAAGAAGGCCCATTTCCAACCTATGGCTTCATTAATGGGACCTCCATAGAGCCCACCCAGAGCAAGAGTCGCTCCATACATAACGTTACCAATACCCTCAATCAAAGCTCTCTTCCTAAGAGGAACAAGATCTGATTCAATAAAGGAAGTGATAGAGCCGAGGGCGCCGATACCTATACCTTGACATATGCGCCCAACGAGGAACAGCCAGAGATGCTTAGCCAGGCCACAAAGGAGGTTTCCGATAGCGAAAAAGGCGTAGCACAATATGAGGCCTTTTCGGCGACCAAAGATGTCGGTCAAGTGGCCTGAGAGGGGCCTATAACATCCAATTTTAGCATTTCATACCTCAGAAGAACCAGGAGCAAGTGGAAGCTTTTGGGGGCAGATTATGTTGGATTACATAAGATAAAACAAGATTGTTTTTAGGTACTGGAGGCAAAATCAAAGAATTTGTTTGTCCTTACGTTGAAATTGCTGAGCCGATGCTAAGGGTGGTTATGATCCAGGAGAGCTGGCCGAAGGCTCCGAAAGAGGAGGATATTTGAGAGCTGATTGTAGCCAACATAGTTTTGTCTTGACAAAAATATCAGTGAAGCTCTTCTGTGAATCAAATCTTGTTTGTGTAATTTCTAATTTCATGAACAGTTGTTCCTGAATTCTGTTCAATACGGCAGAAAACTTGAAGGTGTTACCTAGTGCTGATAATAAGACTCCGAACTACAGTTTTATTAGTTAAGGCAGATATAATATAAATAGCGATGTAGCGAATCGTTGACCTACCCAGAGTGCAGCTAATATCAGGACAAGTCGGAAAGTAGAGAGCTCTTTTCCCGATGTTTGATAGTTTTGCATTTTCGGTCTAGTCTCAATAACAGTGGTATGGAGATTGGACGGTTTCTCTGATTGGTAGTCGACAGAGCGTTCTACTTCCGAGGAAGTGGTTTCTATTACAGGTGTTTCCATGTTGAAAGAATTGGTAGCTCCGAAGGGGAAAGAAATCAAGTTTGATAGCACTTTTACTTGTTCAAGATATAAATGGGAGGATAGTCCGAATTTGGGGGTGTGATAGATATAAGCCAGTGACGCACATGAGAGTCTTATGAAAAAATGTTACTTCTGCATTCCCTGGTCATAAGGGTGCTGCAGATCGATTCCTCTTGAGGTGAGGAAGGTAGGCCGTGCGCCCGACCTTTCTCGAATAGGCCAATGAACCTATTCATGTGACCTAGTGTTGGTAAAGCGGATTTTCTGCATAGGTTGCCATCCTGCCGGCACTTTCACCTTGTTCATGCATGAGAAGGATTTGGCTTTGCTACAAGGTAAGATTTCAAATGGGATACTATCTCTAGTTTGTGGTATATTCCTTGGGTAATACATGGCTTTCATATCTAAATTAATCATGTCAGAGCTCGTACCTTACGTTACAGGTTAAAATTTCCAGATAATGAAGGTCAACTTCAAACGCCCGCATCCGATTGAGGAGGCCACGGGCTTTGTTACTCGTAGAATCATATCATTACACATTCCGCCCGTGATTCTGCGCGTATCACGTGTTATTCCTCTCCCACTTATCTAGAGGTTTAGCTGCTGCGATCCTGGGGCACAAGCTTCAACGACCAACTAATAACAGGGTTTCGCTTCCCACAGGGGCCGCAAGTCCTTGTTATTCCTCTGCCACTTGTCCACACGTTCAGCTGCTGCGATCCTGGGGCACAAGCTTCAGCGACCAACTAATAACAAGGCTTTGCTCCCCATAGCGCCCGCAATTCCTTGCACCACCTCGAGTCCTAGACCAACCATTTTAACCAACCAAAGTGACTCTACGCCGAACCTACGCCGAAGGAATGGGCACTTAGTCTCGGTGTCTGTTGGTGTTGGTGTTGGTGTTGGTGTTGGTCCTTTGCAATCATTTCAGCGCCTTACTACAAGCGGCAGGTCGCACCAATAAGTACCAACAACTTCATTAGTATGAACGAAATCTTTCCTGTGCCGCACATCTCCTTGCGCTCGAGCCCCTGGAGCAACAAAGTCTAGGGGATAAGCGTTTGCAGCCGTGACTCATCGCCCTTTACATTCAACGGCCATGGAGGGCGCTAACCATGGCTCATCACAATCTACAGGATTGCATAAACAGGAATTAGACACGAACCCGCTTACCTGCATCATCCCGAGGCGTCAAAGACATGTGAAGGAATGGAAATCATGCAGACAGGAGGTGCGTTGCCATGTTGGATTAGAACCAGACCCTGGGGCCGAAATAGACTATACCTAAGATACGAGAAGGTCACGAGGTATTTTCTTGTGCTCATTCTCAAGGGCAGCCCGTAGCCTTTATCTTTGAGCACACTTGCCAATCTTCTGGCATGATCAATACAAGCACTTGATATCAGTCAAACTCATACAATGCATCCTCTTCCCTTCCCTGACGACATCCTCCATTGGGAGTCATCCATGCCAACTATGTACGGAATTTGTAAGACAAGTTCGCTTGGCAAAGTTATGAACACAGTTCATAATACACAACGTCGAGAAAACAATTCTCAGAAGATGTTGGATGTGAATCATGACCTCCCTGAAGCTATGGACATATGCGCCCATGACTTGATTGCGATGCAAGCAAAGGAGAATTACAATCTTCTAGCGATCTACTCTTGTATGTTCAATAGTCTCATTCTTGTAATTTCAATTTTTGTTTTTGATATTCTCTGGGGACTTCAAAGCCCGTTTCTTCGAACTCGGCTAATTCATAATAGGGGATGGTAATATGACTTACGCTGAGCTTAACACCCTCTCCTCGCGTCTGGCGAACTATCTTGCAAGCAGAGGGGTTGGTCCAGAGGTTACTGTTCCAGTTTGTTTTGAGAAATCACGTTGGGCCATCGTGTCTTTATTGGCTGTGCTCCGAGCTGGCGGCACATTTGTCCTCTTCGACATTTCCCAGCCAGTTGCTCGCTTGAAGTCTATTATTATGCAGACAAACGCAAAGCTTGCCCTATCATCTCTTGGGTATAGCAAAACCTGCAGAACCCTCATCAATGAGCTTTTTGTAGTCACTGCAACGAGCATTTCTGGTCTTGAACCTGGCAAGAATTGCTCTTCCGGCAGTCCGCAAAATGCTGCATATATTATCTTCACATCTGGAACCACAGGTGAACCAAAGGGCGTCGTTATTGAGCATTCACAGCTATCTACAAGCTCCAAACAATCGGGACAGGCGATGGGCTTTGGGATCAATACACGAATGCTCCAATTTGCTTCATACGCATTTGACGCCAGTATTCTCGAGATCATAACAACGTTAATTTTCGGAGGCACTATATGCGTTCCATCGGAATGGGAGCGTCAGAACGATATCGTTAATGCCATGAAAAGGATGGAGGCCACTTGTGCTCTGTTTACGCCGTCTCTTTTGGGCAACCTCGGCATCGAAAATGTTCCGACCCTCATTACGCTGATCATTGGAGGAGAGAGTATTCCCCCAAGTTTGGTGGACTTCTGGGCATCAAGATTGAAAGTATTTTTGGCCTATGGTCCCACTGAATGTTGCGTTGTCTGTTTTATTTCGGACACCAGCCAGTATAAACCTTCTCCAGCAGAAATTGGCTTTCCTATTGGATGTCGGGCATGGATCGTAAAAGAAGATAATTATAACGAGCTCGCCGAAAGTGGGCATTCTGGTGAGCTTCTCATTGAGGGGCACATCCTGGCGAGAGGATACCTCAATGATATTTCGAAGACGGAATCTCAATTTATTCGGAATCCGACATGGAGGAATTCTCTCGCGAATGGAGTCCATTGCCAATCTCGATTTTACCGAACTGGAGACCTGGTCAAACGCAATGATAACGGAACGTTCTGTTATGTAAGTCGTATTGATAGCCAGGTGAAAATTCGAGGTCAAAGGCTCGAGGTCGCAGAGGTAGAGAGGCAGCTATCTCATTCATTTTCCGAGCTTGGCATTTCAAGTCTAGAACAACCATTGGTGGAAGCAATTATGCTTTCGCCATCGAAACCATCATCAATATTGGTTGCTTTCATCGGAAACAGCGGACCCGAGTCGATTGGGAGCCTTGATTGGGATAATGACGATAATCCTATGCCAACGACATCGAATCGTGAAAGAGAAAACCTTTCATCAATTATCTCAGAATTAGAGCCTAGGATGAGGCTTAATCTACCATATTACGCTATTCCGTCTTTTTACGTTCCTATTCGTCGGTTCCCATTAACAATCTCTGGTAAGGCAGACCGGAAGCGTCTCCGCAAAATCGTTTCTAGGCTCCCATTAAAAGAATTGGCTGCCTTCTCTGGTACACTTGAGGCGACTTCTTCTTTCAAGGTGCCCACAACACATATGGAAGAAAGTTTGCAGGCTTTGTGGGCTAAAGCTTTTGGCACTGCTCCCTCGACAATTTATGCGGACGACAACTTCTTTTCTCTTGGTGGCGACTCGATACTAGCTATGAGACTTGTTGCTGCTTCACGCGCAAAAGGGCTAGATTTGACGTTTGAGACCATTTTCAAGCATCCGAGGTTATCGGAGATGGCATTTTTCACGCATGAAATTCAAGCTATCCGGGGCCACGTGTGTATTCCTCCATTCACACTACTCCAGGACCCTTTAACAACTTCTCGGCTCAGGAGGCAGGCAAGTGAACAATGCTCCGTCGCTGAAAGCTCTATCGAAGACATTTATCCCTCCACGGCAACTCAGTCAGGACTCTTGGCCATCACAGCAAGAGATCCAGCTGCCTATATTATGCAGTTGATATATGATCTACCTTCGACTCTGGACGAAAATGTTCTCTTCAATGCTTGGAAAGCTGTATTGGCACGTAACACAATCATTCGAACGCGGTTCTTCGAGGGTGACGAGGGCCTGTTGCAAGTGGTAATTAAAGAACACTTTTGTTGGCGAATTGTCCGAGACAAAAGTCTGGACTATGTACTCCGAGAAGAAAAAGCCAGGAGAATTTCTCTAGGGAAATCTATGTCCTGGCATACTCTCTTCCAGTCTTCTACTTCTGGGGAATATCGTTTGATTTGGACAATACATCACTCCCTAATGGATGGACACTCAGCATCGAAAATTTTATCTGAAGTCGAGGAAGAATACTTTGGCCTCCCAGTTCAATCCCACAGCCAGAGCTTTAACAGATTTATTCAACACATTTCTACTCAGCCAAAGGAGATGCAAGAGATGTTCTGGAGCGAACATTTGGCTGGAGCTCAGAGGCCCTCGTTTCCACAACTCCCCGCATCGTCATACTCGCCCCATGCCGATGTTGTTTTGGAGCACCAAGTTCCAATGTTCAGCCGGCCCAATATTACTACTGCTACAATGCTCCAAGCTGCGTGGTCATTACTATTAGGGATGTACTCAAACAGCTCCGATATCGTCACCGGTGTTACTCTAAATGGCCGTACCGCACAGCTTCCCAATATCGAGAACATAATTGGGCCAACAATTACAACGGTGCCTTTCCGTACTCAGTGGCAACCGGACTTGCCTGCTATTGATTTCCTCCAAGTGGTTCAGAATCAATATCTCAGCATTATCCCACATGAACAATTGGGTCTCCAGAATATCAAACACCTAAGTGCCGACGCAAACATAGCTTGCGATTTTAAAAGTCTATTAGTAATCCAGTCCCGTGATGATTTTGAGTCGCCGAGAGGACTACTTCGAGGAAGAAAATGCACGTTTTCCTCTCTAGACTGCGCACTCATGATGGAGTGTGTGCTCGGAGAGAAGGCTATCCACTTTCGTGCTACATTTGATACTCAAGTTCTGCCACGTTCCCAAATCGAAAGAATCTTCAAACAACTCGAACATATCTTATCTGGTTTATCCTCCAGCAACTCTGCAACCAACATCTCCCATATTCAGCGAATTTGCCAGCAAGATGTCCAAAACATACTAGCATGGAACAACGCCAATCCTCTAAAAGTTACTCAAACTTGTGTTCACGATCTTTTTAAGCGACGAGTGGAAACACGGTTCGATGCTCCGGCAATCTGCGGTTGGGATGGAAATTTGAGCTATCGAGAGCTTGACAAGTATTCTTCACAGCTCGCATCATACTTAAACATCCACTATAACATCAGACCAGAATCCTTTGTTGGCGTCTGTTTTGAAAAGTCTATCTGGGTCGTTGTGTCCATGATGGTAAGTCCCAATACCTTCTGTATCAATTGTAGAGCTTGTCCAATTATTGAAGAACTCCTTAAATGAATGGCTCTCAAACAGCGAAAAAGAAAAAACTCATGCTGACTATCTTTTCTTTGGGATAGGCTATACTGAAAGCTGGCGGCGCATGTGTGCCAATGGACCCAAAGAACCCCCTTGGACGCCTACGAACAATTTTGCAATCTACAGGGGACCATAACGCCAATCTGATCATTACTTCAGCTTTGCACGCGGATAAACTGCAGGTTCTTGGATCCTCGGTCTTAATTGTCGGCCCATCTCAGTTTTTAAGTCTCTTTCCGAAAGATTACCCATTTTCTTCGCCTGTAGAACCATCGAATGCAGCGATAGTTGTCTTCACCTCTGGGAGCAGTGGCACGCCGAAAGGAATTGTTATTGAGCATACTTCACTGTCCTCTTCCATTATTGAGCACGGCTCATTCATACGACTCTCCCCAGAGTCCCGCGTTCTCGCCTTCGCGGCTCATTCATTCGATATTAGCATCGGAGATATATTTGCTACTCTTGTTCACGGTGGTTGCATTTGCATTCCTTCAGAACACGAAAAAATGAACAATCTGAGCGGTGCTTTCAATAGTCTCAGGGCAAATCACGTCAGTCTTACAGCCACTATTGCTGGCTATCTCCAACCCGAGGACGTTCCTGGCTTAAAGGTGTTGGTTGTTGCAGGAGAACCTATAACAAAGAAGGTCATAGAGACTTGGGCAGATCACGTCAATCTAATAAATATGTACGGACCTGCGGAATGTACAATTTACTGCATCGGGAAGGCCGAGATTAAAGGAGGGAACCATTGCAGTGACATCGGGCAGGGAGTCGGTGCACGAGTTTGGATAGTAGACCCAAGCGATCCCAATCTTCTCATGCCTGTTGGAATGCAGGGTGAGCTTCTAATTGAAGGACCAACTATAGCGCGGGGCTATCTGGACCAGGAGCAAACAAATTCCTCGTTCATTGAAGATCCAGCTTGGACGAGAACCACCGATTCTACATCAACTCGCCCTCGTCGTTTTTATCGGACCGGTGACCTGGCATTCTATAACGAGGATGGATCAATAGCTTTTGTTGGCCGAAATGATGGGCAGATCAAACTACGAGGCCAGCGTCTTGAGATTAGTGAGGTAGAATATCAGCTACGAGAATGCTTGTGTGCCTCTGTGGATGTCGTAGCATCAACTGCAACACCCAGAAATGGCGAGAAAGTCCTAGCTGCATTTTTGGTGGTTCACGATACTCCGGAGCAACAGTCGAGGGATGAAATACTTGCAGTGTCACAACTATCGCTAGCCCGCTTCCGATCTTTAATGGTTGGTTTGGAGTCTAAGTTGCATTCGATCCTACCATCGTATATGGTCCCATCAGTCTACATTCCTATATGTAGACTTCCCCTTTCAACATCTGGAAAGATTGACCGAGAACTCCTTCGAAACCTAGCTTCAAGTCTGTCTTTCGACCAGTTGTCAACTTTTAGAGGGACAGAGATGCCTCGATCCATGCCTCCGTCCACTAAGATGGAGCAAAAACTGTGTAACCTCTGGAAAGCACTTCTCAACACAGAAAGAATTGGAGCGCAAGACTCATTCTTCCGACTAGGAGGCGATTCTGTGAAAGCTATGCGTCTCGTCTCGCTTGCACGCAAGGAGGGTATTGCCATTACTATCAGCCAAATCTTCAAGAATCCTGTTTTGTCGGAACTGGCTTTGATAGCACGAGAAGAGCAAGCGAAAAGTATCACCACAATTGCTCCTTTTACGTTACTGAAAGATTATGACGTTGGAAACCTGGTAGGAGAGGCAGTTTCTCTTTGCAAAGTGCGCGCCGATCAAATCGAGGACATATACCCTGCAATCCCGAAGCAGAAGTATTATATTCTCCCCAATCTTAGAAAGATTCATAGCGACGTGAAGGAATCTAAAGTGCAGATTGTCTTCTCTCTTCCCTCGAGCTTGGATATGAAAAGATTTCAAGCTGCTTGGGACGTCCTTGTTCACTCGATCCCGACACTACGCACTCGCCTTTTACAAACGCCTTCTGGTATTTTCCAAGTCTTGGTCAGTGAACCTTTGCGGTGGCGGAAATCGACATCCTGGAAGAAATACCTACAAGAAGAAAGCACACGTCTCATTGGATTCGGAGATCCTTTATGTAGTCTCTGCGTCGTCGAGACCAGTCCCAAGGAGCGCTATTTCATCTTCTCGGCAAACCATGCTGCATATGACGGTTATATGCTGAGGCGACTTTTCAAACAACTCGAATGTACATATCTTCAGAGACCCTTTCAGCTCGGCAATCCTTCACCGATTGCTTTCCTTGAGTATCTCCAAGCCTGCGATTGGATTGCCGCGAGAAACTTCTGGGCCACGCATCTCCAAGGCGCACTTCCAACACGGCTCTGCGTTGTCCCAGATAACTACAAAGCGCTCCAGGTTACAGAGAGGGAGAAGACATTCCATACTCTTAATTTTCAGAGCGGCAATACGGATGTCACCTTGGCCACCCTGATCTACGTCGCATGGGCTCTTGTCATCTCCCACGCCGTGAAAAGTAACGACATTATTATAACCTCCGGCAACTCCGGAAGGGACATCACTGTTCCTGGTATTGAAGATATCATGGCCAATGTTCACAGCACAATACCTCTACGAATTTCCATTAATGCTAAAGACACTATCAAAGGGCTACTACAATTGTTGCACGACTTTAGGATCGCAAGCATTCCATTTCAGCATATGACGCTCCCGGACATGCAGGAGATCAGTCCAGAGATCAGAAGTGCTCTTGATCTGTCGCTATACGTGAGTATCATGCCATTCCTAGACACCGACGAGTTTGGCCGCGAAATGGGAATGAAGGTTGTGAAAGGCTGGTACTATTGGAACACTCCGTTTTGGGTTGTTTGTACTCCCAAGGATGGTGAAATGAAAGTTACAGTTTACAGTGATGATGTGATTATTTCGGGCGAGAGGGTCAACGGAATGATGTCTCAGTTCCAATGTGTATTGGAGCAGCTTATGGAATCTTTTTTGACGGAAGGCAAGCCGCAGAAGCTGGAGGATATCTATATTGATGGCGCAGGTGAGATTCAAGACGGCTTTTAAATAACATTGCCTTATACTAACACTTATTGCAGAAAATGATTCAAGATTCTTGGGAGATATAATTGTGACGCAGTGTGGATTGGGAATTTGAAGAAGGCATAGTTCAAAGTCAGGGACGAAGTTTGACTCGTTTATTACGAGTTATAAGTTCATGATTCTCTTGGGTACGGAGGATATTATACATTGCTTTCGATAGTCCATTTTAAGATCTTTATATTGTAGTATTCTTCCTTAGCTTAAGAGATATATAAATTTTTTATATTTTCGGGACAACCGCTATCTAGTACATCTTCTTATGCCTTAATGTCCCAGAATTGATAGCCAAGGATACTTAATTGCTGCTGTTGGCTTGATTATGAGATTATCTCAAATGCTACAAGTAGGGATATTAGTTTGAAGTTGTTACAAGTGTCCTATTTAGTTAAGCAAAGATAGTGAAGCTTCTCGCCGGAAGGAGAACACTTAATATCAAAATGGGACGTGTTGTACATCCCCCCTGAAAGCAAGAAATTTCCATCGCCTAAACGTATATGGTCTCCAAGAAGAAATTGCTCGTAGGATTTGAAAATTGTTTTAGATCGTTGTAGCTCCCCTGCTTGCCTTAATTTCTTTTAGCCACACCTTATAATGGCACCAGGGATTACATGCTAAGTAGAGGCATATAATAGTGCGTGCAAGAGTCTTGTAGGATCGATCTCATAGGCTAGCTACGAAAAAAAGAGAGAATATAGGAAGAGAAGGAGATAGAAGCCGAAAAGAGAGTTAATAACCTAGCGCCGAGCTTCTAAAGCTAAGCTTAGTTGAGAAGCCCCCTACGTAGCCAAGCACGTGACGTGATTAATAACTCGTCGTCACTATAATTAGCTCTAATAAGATATAATAATCCGAAATTCAAAGATAATTTGTGGCTTAATAATAAAAGTCTCTGATTACAACTGCTAGAATACTTCACGATTGCTATCTTCTCTTAAGATAATTGTTTTAGGTTAAAACTCAATTTCTATGGCATTTAGACTTGAGTTGTAACCTCGTTGTCAGGACATTGTAATAGACCCACCGCAGCACTTTACTATCCTTTGCATTATAAGTTGTTATTAATGCACGATCTGGGGTATTGATACCAATAAGAAAGGCTTCTAGGTTAGTGGAGTCACCTTAAGCTTCCTTAAATAATAAGGCAGATACGTATCTAGACAAGCCGCAAGTTGCCTCCGGCACTTGATTGGCTAGAGAAGAGTAGAAAATCATTTTTGTTGGTAGCATAAAGGTGAAAGAGAGCTGACACTCTTGCATATTTATCAGAAATGTGCGAGCCAGTAGTCTGGCGTGTGTGTTGGTCTTCATGTCTCAGTGGAAGCTAAACACTTCCAAAGATATTAAGACTTTGACTGATCTTTTGTCGAAGTATTCGACTGGATTTCGGAAAAACTTGAAGTGAAATACTGGAAAGTCCCTGTATTCCTTAAAGGTAGCGAGCAAATGCTTGCAATCGAGGAGTTCTTTTCGCCTAGATATGTCTTAACCAAAGTTGTCGCTGTGATTATGTAAAATTTACTCGATGACCAAAGTCTTGATCCCACTCAAGGGGTTCTCCTTTATATTCTCCAGTTCATCTCTTGGGCATTCAAACAATACGTTTGCGTTCACCTTCCTGAAAGCCTTTAACGGCTGGACAAACAGACTTTCATAGCCTTTCAATGTTAGCAAAAGCCCAGTTAGCTTTCAAGTGAAAGTATCATGTAAGTATTCCTCAAATATCAAGTCGCGGATCTCGACGGGAAGCTTGTTCAGTGTTGATTTGGGAGAATGGAAGGCAAGCACTGAGATGAGACATTTATTGATTGTGCTGACGCCCCAGAGGTGGCAGTTGACGAGAGTTGACGAGGTGATGGTGCAGTTGTAGATGCCGCAGCCGATCAAAATAGAAGAAGTGATGACGGACTGATGAAGAGACTCCTTGATAAGCCTGCGATTGGTGATCGCTGGGTTTGTTGATATCGGAGAACGAAGGTCAGATTTCGAAGGCTTCACCTGAGAGTCCATCTTGGTAGACGGGAGGTGCAATCTGTGATGGTTGCTGAATAATCCGAAGTTACTGCGCTCGCAAAGAGGTGATTTCATCTGGAATTGAAGTTGAAGTCGAATGGAGTAAAGGTGGCCAGGTAGCCGTGGATTTAAGACCCAGATTAAAGCAGCATGCTTTTGGTCAGAGTGAATATTGGCACTAGCACTGGTGACAAGTTGTGACGCAATGCTGGTTTTCAATGCACTCTGAGTCGAGGGATATTAGATTTGCGAATGATTTGTTCTATGCCTTATGGTATGTTAAAAGCTACCCTCGCGCTACGAATTCTTAGATTTGGTAAATTTTCGAATCACTTGATCTCTGTACAGCAAACAGGGCTTCAAGGTGGTTTATTATTATACGATGCTTGTGAGGAAGCACGATAATATTGTGTTAATAGTGAGATTTCATTTTTGGAAGTAACAGAAACACTTCTGAAGGAAGGAACTGTCAAATTCGCTTGAACTAAAAGTTCTATTCATGACATTGCCCCACCAAGCTTCTCTTCACGAAAGAGGTACCTGAAATTCCGCCACAAGGGCGACAGCTGTATAGCGTCGTTGACATTCGCTCTCAATAATCCTTCCATATTAAGACTTCCTCAGCCTCCGCTTCCCAAATCCACAATCTGGATGAACCATTTGCAGATAATATCAAAACCTCCTTTGTATCTACACTCAGCTTATAAGAAAACCTTTCAATTATAGTTGCAAATTTGAGCGTTGAACCTTTTAGGCTGCTCATCTCTGAAACTTGTCGCCCGAGGCGAAAGTTTGCCGGCCGTCCGACTTGAGAGGATACCATGGCGAATTTCTTGAGGGATCTGCATTGGTGGAGAATTGAATAAGCCCAGTAATACGTTAAATCTGTCCTATTGAATATCAGCTCTAAGATTTCATGTATCTTGCACAATGATCGGGGAACTCACAGCCCGTCAGCACTTAAGTTGCTGTTAATAACAAAGCGCAAGTCTGTCAGCCCCTTGCAACCCTCGAAACACTCGTTAAGATCAGTTATTTGAAGATAATCAGAAGAAATAGACCATTTCCTGGTAATACATTAGCCATGACCCTCGAGTTTCGTAATATATTGATTCTTTTTGGGAGAAATCATCATTCACTCACGGGATTTCAGATTCTCCAATGCTAAGCATTCTGACGTTTGATAGTACTTTTTCTGGCATGGACTTGAACAGCTTAAGTTGAGATATGTTTGATAAGAAGAACCTGTTCGACTTCTGGAAGATCTCCAAAGCTTGGCAGTACAGCTCTTCCTGGCCCCTAAGAGCAACAAGCAAACCCGGAGTCTTTCCATGCCAAGTTCCCGACAGCGAAAGCTTGAAGATCATCTCCCGAATTTCGACCTAGAGCCGAACGTGTTAATCTCGCTGTCCTTTAAAATTCAAAGACCGGCGAGTGTAGAACTATGACCCAAAAAGGAATTGCACCGTAGGTTCAAGTAGCAAGAAAATATTGAAAGGTGAACGTACCGGCAATTTTGACAGAGTTGGCTGGCTTGGAAGTAGCTCGAATCCTTCGAATTCGCATCTCAACATGAATTTGTCGCCATAGATCTTGCAATCGAAGAGCTTCGAGGAGTTGATGACACAGTCGTGAATGATGCAATGCTTCAAAACCGAATCAGCCACATCGGAGCTGTACAAGGTGACGCGGATTAGGATGCAGTCTCTTAGTTTGGACTTATGGATTGTCTTGGAGTTGAGCCTTGATCCGGAAAGCTGAACTAGGTTGAGAGTCGCCATCGTGCCAGTGTGGCGTGGTGTTTGAGGTTCTTGATGGGTGCAGTGGTCCTGAGGGATGTATATTGATCGGAGAGGAAGTCGAAGGATTAGGTTTGACGAAAAGGAGCTATATTAGTCGCAAATTTCTTCCAATAATTTACTCCTAGGCAGTCGATGACGCGGATGCGAAAGGTGACCCGGCGCCGCCAAGCCCAATGCTTGTCAATTTTCTAGGCAAGATGAATATCTGAGCCCGTTAACTTGACTCCCAGCCAGTTGTTACGAAATCTCACCAGTTTATAAAATATCTTCGAGTAATTCCACATATTTAGCTGTTTCTTGATTCTCGTTTGACGTTCTGTCTGCTTCATTGTTTATCGCTTAGCGAAAAGGGGGATAACGTGGTGATGCTCAGTCTGCGTATCTGCTTCATTTGTTCATTTGCCTGCCCGTGGATATTTGTCTTCATGCTTCTCGTATTTTTCACGGGATTTAAAAACCATAGATCTGAAATTAATTTGACTTGACCTCTCGTGTCATTACCTGACAGCCCGTCTTCCTTCACTTGCCTCATTTCAATTATCTAAATGGCGAATGGTTTGATGATCAATAAAACTCAATTCCCTCCAACAATATCCACAAGAATAACGTTTCCTCAGCTCAGAATTCTTATCTCAACGAGCTGTTACCAACTCTCAGGGCCCAAACGTGACCCAAACAACCCGAGCCCCGCGTCATACCAGGCATCAAATTCCGAAGGTACAGGTTCCGACCAATCTCCTAGCTCAACATTGGTATCATTTTCTCGCTAGTATATTGCAGCAGCAACTTTACGACGTATTGCTTCCTCAATAACCTCGTAGCTTTCCGTACCGAATTGGTTGCACGGAGTCCGAGGGTGAAGGACATTAGCATTCTCCTCTCGCCGCACTCGCGCTTCCTGTAGTCTCGTATGCAACTGCAAAATAAAATAATCCATGTTTATGTCGGCGCTCGACAGTTCTGCGCGGTCTTGTCTCTTAACCCATATAATCTTGATAGCCCTCCATGTTCGCTTGACGCGTGCCCAGAATGCCTTCATTGTTCGGAATAGGTTGATGTTGGCCTCGAAGAAGACTCGTCGGTGTTTGATTGTGTAATGTCAGATATTCGAAATGCGTCGAAGAAATTTCCTTCGGTTCAAGGTTGGTGGGGGTTTGAAGTGTCGAGTGCGATATCTTTGTATTTATCAGTCTCACAATTCATTCTGATCTAACTTGATCGTATTTAGAATCGGACCAAAGCATCTGTTAGCGGACGTACCACACATAGTTAAATGCGAGAGTTCTTTGAGCTAAAGCCCTAAACCTTAGCTTACCGTATGTAGGGAAGTTTTATATGAAACAAGAATTGAAGATCGACGAAGTGTCTGAATTTCAATACAGTCTATTGTGGTATCTCTCTATCTTCTAGATATGGCTATACTTCATGATATACCAGGTAACATCAAATCCACGGAACATTCCTTTCGTTCACGACCTCCCAAGCCACCACACAGCGTGGTGCCCCACTTCGATGCCCTTGCATCAGATAATGATCTGGCTGCAAGCCCTTCAGACGAAGGACTTCGCAAACCTTTCCAGGTTGTTTTTGCGAATGATGACGAGCGAATAGTTCACTTAGTCATTTCGGAAGCCGCCCTCCTGCTCGTCATGCATCTGCAGCGTACGATCGCTATCACTCCTCGCACTCCCACTCTCCATCCGCTCTCTGGGCTTCTCTTCGTCCCCACTCTTCTTTCCCTTAACATCAACGATCTGTGCAGGCTGACCCCCAACCTTCTCCTCTTCATCACTGTCCGCGAATCCATACTCCCTCGCCATAGCCTCCACCTCCCTATCGGTTAAGAAAGGCATGTCAAAGCTCGCCTTGACATAAGAGATCTTCTCCAGATATCCCTTCGCGAAGATAAGATCGATTTCCTCAAGAGAGCGCTTTTTCGTCTCCGGATAAAAGAAGTAAATGATAGGAAGGAAGCAAGCGTTCACGACAGCGAAGAAGAGGTAAGTTCCCCATTGGATGTTGGCGATCATGACCGGCGTGACCATGACGATGAGGAAGTTGAACAACCAGTTAGAGCAAGTCGAGACAGCATTGGCCTTTGCGCGGGTGCGGAGCGGGTTGATTTCGGCGGGGTAGAGCCAAGGGAGTGGAAGCCATGTTGCGCCGAAGAAGGCGATGTAAGTAAACAGACCAACTCCTGCGCCTTTAGCGGAAGGCCCTTGTCCGCTGTTTGGGATTAGGCAAGCGAAGACGAGGACCATGGAGAGGCATTGGCCGACCGTGCCAATGAGGAAGAGCTTGCGGCGGCCGGCTCGCTCGACGATAAACCAGGAGACGGTGGCGGAAATGGCATAGACTATCATGTTGACACCTCCGAGGAGCAGAGCGAGGTTGTGAGTAGTGCCTATGGACGTTTGGAAAAGAATTGGGAAGTAGTATATGACGGCATTGCATCCTCCCAATTGTTGGAAAAATTGCGAGGAAGATCCGAGGAGCATGCGACGGAAGTGCTGGGTCTTGCCACTAGTGAAGAGTGCGGACATAGGCGTCTTGCCTCCAGCGTGGCCACTAGCCTTGATGCTGTCGATGATCAAGGAGTGCTGGAGTTGTGTCTCAGGGTCAGTGGTCTCGAGACCCGACAGAGCAGCGATGACGTTGATACCCTCTTCGTTGCGATCTTTCGTGAGAAGCCATCGAGGAGATTCCGGAAGAAACCATGTTCCCACAATGAGAATGACGCCAAAGACAATTTGGAAAGCAATTGGAAGTCGCCAGGTAAGGTTGTCCGGTCCGTATGACGCGCCGTAATCGATCCAGTAGGCAATCA
>Ga0302140_10004621_pt1 | contig 17503 bp, 10 predicted proteins | sample I_Bog_E1_1_FD_202095 | JGI IMG/M metagenome (GOLD analysis project Ga0302140, IMG submission 202095) | Peat permafrost microbial communities from Stordalen Mire near Abisko, Sweden - I_Bog_E1_1 | ecosystem: Environmental > Terrestrial > Soil > Wetlands > Peat | place: Sweden: Abisko, Stordalen... | reverse complement strand
GGTAACCGACATCGCCGGTCACGTAATCGCCGAAGATCTGCCCGGCAGGCCAATCGAGTACCACGGCGCGGCCTTCCGCGTCTTCCGCAAATCGCCCGCCGACGAACACTATTTCGGCCTCGGCGACAAGCCCGGCCCGCTCGACCGCCGCAACGAAGCCTTCGTCGACTGGAACACCGACTCCTTCGGCTGGCAGGAATCCACCGACCCAATCTATAAGTCGATTCCGTATTTCATCACCTATCGCAAAGGAGTAGCTGCAGCCACATTCCTCGACAACACCTGGCGCGCCAGCTTTGAATTCAACAAGGAGTATCGCGACGCCTATTCCTTCGGCTCCGAAGGTGGCTCTCTGGATTACTACATTCTCTATGGTCCCGATCCCAAAGCCGTCGTTGAAGACTGGGCCTGGCTCGTCGGCACAACACCTCTGCCTCCTCTCTGGGCGCTCGGCTATCAGCAGTCCCGTTACAGCTACTATCCTGAAGCCGAGGTCCGCCGCATCGCATCCCGTCTACGCTCCGAGCGGATTCCTGCCGACGTAATCTGGCTGGACATCGACTACCAGCAAAAGAATCGGCCCTTCACAATTGATCCCGAAAAGTTTCCCCACTTCGATCAGATGATTCAGGACCTCAAAGCCGAGCATCTGCACACAGTAGTCATCACCGATCTGCACATAGCCGACCTTCCCAATGCCGGCTACAAGCCCTTCGACGAAGGCGCTGCCGGCGACCACTTCGTCAAGAATCCCGACGGCTCAAACTATGTAGGCGTAGTGTGGCCCGGCAAAGCTGTTTTTCCCGACTTCACACAGAAAGCCTCGCGCGATTGGTGGGGCACGCTCTATTCCGACTTCGTTTCCAAAGGCGTCTCCGGCTTCTGGAACGACATGAACGAGCCAGCCATCTTCGAGGTCCCTTCGAAGACCATGCCCGACGATGTCCAGCACCGCATCGACGAGCCAGGATTCGCCCCACGCACCGCCAGCCATCTGGAAATCCACAACGTGTTCGGCATGGAAAACAGCCGCGGCACGTTTGAAGGACTGCTCAAGCTCGCTCCAGATTCACGGCCATTCGTAATGACGCGCGCCAGCTATGCCGGTGGCCAGCGCTATGCCGCAACATGGAGCGGCGACAACTCCAGCACCTGGAACCATCTCCGCCAGACCACTCCGCAACTCATCAACCTCGGCCTGAGCGGCTTTGCCATGAGCGGTGCGGATGTGGGTGGATTTGCCGGCTCTCCTCAAGCTGAACTGCTGACCCGCTGGCTTGAAGTAGCAGCTTTCCACCCCATCGACCGCGATCATACCGCCATCGACACCAACCCCCAGGAACCCTGGGAAAACGGCTCGCAGGAGGATGTGGACCTGCGCCGCCGCTACATAGAAGAGCGCTACCACCTCATGCCGTATATCTACACGACAGCCGAAGAGATGAGCCGCACCGGCCTGCCCATCATGCGGCCGCTCTTCCTTGAGTTCCCTACCCCAACCGCCGACGGCAGCCCCATCGACCTCGCCAGCGGCAACGTCTTCATGCTCGGACCCGACCTCCTCATCGCCCAAAGCCCCTATCCCGACGAGGTGGACAACTACTCCGTCGCCCTTCCACCAGTAGGTTGGTACGACTACTGGACCGGCTCACTCGTTGAAGGAGCAGCGGGCAGAAAAGCAATCGACAACACGCACGTAATCCAGCCGGAAGTCAAGATTCATCGCAGCCTCGACACGCTGCCCGTCTTTGTCCGCGCCGGCGCCATCGTCCCCGAGCAGCCGCTCGTTCAGAGCACCGACGAGAAGCCCCAAGGACCCTTGACCCTGCGCGTTTACCCATCCTCCGTTCCCGGACTGGACTGCGGCGGCAGCCTTTATCTCGACGACGGAGCCAGCTACGCCTTCAAGAAAGGCAATTTCCTGCGCGTCGGCTTCACGTGCCACTCGACCGCGCAGGGCCTCACCGTTACAGTAGAACCTCACCGCGGCAGCTTTGCCCCGTGGTGGAATCTAGTCTCGATTGAAGTGTATGGCGCGTCCCAACCAGCTTCCGGAGCCAGCGTCGCCCTTCACAAAGCGTCTCCCACCCCGGTCATGCCCGGCTTCGACCCCGAACATCACCGAATCACCGCCATCATCCCCGACGATGGCAAGGGACTCGAGCTGCAAGTGGCATACTGAGGTCGTGTTCACCCTTACCAGACCCTCGGCGGTCGCAGTCGATCAACAGATTGCCGCCGCTGGGAGGCTTCCCTCCGCATCTCCGCGATTTCTATCTCTGAGCAGCAATCTTGATCCGGCAAAGCCGCTCCCATTCGGCTTCGTACACGACTTCAAGCGCTCAGTCATTGGCCATGGACAGGCAGAGTTTGCCGCGGGAAAATGGGCATTCCAACAATGGACAATGTTCGATCTCGGCTGGGCGCGCGTCGTCAATTCCAAGTCTCAAATCGAGCCAAAACAAATCGTTGCCGTCGAAGTACATTCGCTGGGGCTTTGGACGGTGAATTTGAGCCAAATTCTGGAAATGGTTGACTCCCCAACCAGATTTGGCTTCATTTATGCCACAACCAAAATGCACGTCGAACAGGGCGAGGAGCGCTTTCTTCTCGACTTTGACCCAAACACCGGCGATCTCCACTATGAACTGGAAGCTGTATCCCGGCCCCGAAACCTATTCGCTTGGATGGGATATCCGGTAACACGCGCGTTCCAGCACCGGTTCGCACGGGATTCCCACCGGCGAATGCGAAGAGATGCCTCTTGCAATTCCCCCAGATTTTAGCTAAGATCATCTCACCTAAGTTCCCCGGAGGCTTCCATGATAGCGACGATGCACGAAGCAAAAACGCAGCTATCCAAACTGGTCGAGCGCGCGCTGGCTGGCGAAGAGGTGATCGTCACCCATGGCAGAAGCCGCACGCCGATTGTGAAGCTAGTCCCAGTCAAGGCCTCAACTTTGCGCGAGCGCCCCATTGGTCTATACAAAGGGCAGATCGACATCGGACCCGAGTTCTTCGAGCCATTGCCCGAGGAAGAACTTGCGTTGTGGGAACACGGTGCGAATGACGACGTTCTTCTAGGCTCAAAATGAGACTGCTGCTGGACACCCACACCATCGTATGGGTGATGAACGATAACCGCCAGCTTTCGCAAGCTGCCCGCTCCGCGATTGCGTCACCCAGAAATCCAGTCTACGCATCCGCCGCATCGATATGGGAAGTGTCCACCAAGTTTCGCCTCGGCAAATTCGCTGACGCCGCACTCCTGGTGGACAATCCTCGCAAGGTTCTTGACTCACTGGAAATCGAAGTGATTTCCATTTCTCTCGAACACGCGAACCTCGCAGGCGCCTTTGGTCACCCGCACAAGGATCCCTTCGATCGCATGTTGGCCGCGCAGGCCCTGCTTGAGAGGTTAACCCTCGTCAGTGCGGATAAAATCTTCGACGAGTACGCAGTAACTCGTCTCTGGTAGCTTCCAAATTAAACCAGCCCCAACCCGCCATCCACAGCCAGAATCTGCCCCGTCACAAATCGCGGTCCAGTCGCGAAAAAGACCACCGCCTCAGCAACATCCACGGCTGTTCCATTGCGGCGCATGGGCGTCTTCGCAGCAAATCTCGCCCCAGCCGCACCTTCCGAATCATCCACCTCGATAAACCCCGGCGCCACGCAGTTCACTGTGACTTCCGGCGCAAAAGCCTTGGCCATAGCTTGCGTCAGCATGTGCAGCGCAGCCTTCGATCCGCAATAGTGCGCATGTCCAGCCCAGGCATGACTCCCCCCCAAAGAACCGATATTGACGATCCGTCCCTCAGCCGCCCGCAGATGGGCCAGCGCCTCCCTAGCCACCAGAAACGGACCCCGCGCATTCGTCTCAAAGACCGTGTCCCACGCTTCAAGGCTGATCTCTTCCAGGGGAGAAGCTTCAAACACAGCAGCATTATTCACCAGCAAATCCAGCCCGCCGAATATCGCAGTGATTGCCTGAATAGCCGAACGAACGGAGTCCTCAGAGCGCACATCGCATTCCACAGCCAGCGCTCTGCAGCCGAGCGACCTGATCTCCTCAAGAGTCTGGGAGGCCTCTGTGTGGGAATTCCGATAGGTAATCGCCACTTCCGCCCCGGCACGAGCCAAAGCAAGTGCGATTTCCCGTCCGATGCGCCGCGCACCCCCGGTTACCAGCGCCGATTTTCCGTGAAGAAGACGATCAGGCATGACGGCTCAAAAACCGCCTTTTTTAAAAATAGGCGTTGAAGAGGTTGCGGGAAACGTAAGGTCTTGAAAGGGCAAGACTTTACAGCTTGCGGAAAAAATTAAAACGTTGAAGGGTACGGGCTTTAGCTCGTACATGTTCCCTGCAATACCAAGGTGGGCTTCAGCCCCTGATGGGTGGTTTCATAGAAGTTTGCCTGCAACCAAGCCTTTTTCCGCAGCCTGTTTAGTCGTGTCGCAAGAAACTTAGAGTCAGCGTGGGCTTCAGCTCCTGAGGGATACCTCCCTCAATTTCACCCGGAATCCAGCCCTTTTCCGCAATCCGCAAAAGCCACACCCGAAGCTTCCACCCTAATTCGTCTGCGGCTTTGTATCCGGCGAAGTCGACTGCGGAGCAGCGTTAGCCGCCGGAACCGCATCCTTAGCAGGCGCCGCATCCGTGCTCTTGGCCGTAGCATCCGCGCTCTTATATATGGAGTACTGCTCACCCGGCCGCTTCATCCGGATCTCGATCCCCATATCCGCCTTGTCAATCTTGTAGTCCTCGCCGTAAGTCTGAAAACCGCGCGCGATTACCTGCAGCCGCACCACGTCCCCAATCGGCAGCACATCGATGATGGTCTTGCCATCTTCGTTGGTCTTCAACTCCATATTGCCTTTGTCCTTCTCCCCTTCCATGGGATGAAAGACCACTGCGGCATTCTCAATAGGCTTGCCATTCACATCCTTGAGAATGGTCACCTCGATCCGCGCAGTCGGTGGAGGCGATTTATACTTCCGCCCACGCTTGGTGGAATCGTCCTGACCATGGGCTGCAAGCGAAGAAGCGACCAGGCCCAACCCGGCCACGAAGACAATGAGAGGAAACAGGGAGCGGCGCAACATACCCTCCATTGTAGCCCATCCAGATATCCGCAGCCGCGAGTGTAGCGTCTCTAAAGTTCATAACAAAACGCAGGCTGTCATTAATTCATGGCAAAACATGGGCTGACATTCTGAGCAGCACGACTTGAGTCCGCAAGTTACGGCAAGCGGAATGATCGCCGCAGTACAAAAGCTCCGTTCCCCATTTTTGCGAGTTTTTTTTTGCCGCAAGGGCCGGAAACCTCAAAACTGAACCAGTCCCGTTCGTGAGGAGCGAATGGGGCACCGAACGTTCTTCAGCTCGGAGGTGGTAAGTCAAATGGCTGCCCTGAGCGAATTCGAACGGAAATCTGCTTCTATGTTTCGTGAGTTCTACAACGGACTTTAGAGACAGGTAGCTAATCTCACACCGTCAATTTCCGCAAATCCTCTCGTGCCGCGACTTCCCCATCCCTCGCTGTGTCACTGCGCCGTGTAGACGTAGTCAACAGATTCAAAGGTTCCATAAACCAATGAATAGAGCCGCGCATAGATCTTCTTTCCGTTGGTCGGAAGCCCAAACACGCTCACAGAAGTACCTTCAACTCCGCCCGAGCTATACAGATCGGAGCCACCCGGCCCGATGGCACTAAGGTGAAGATCGTAAAGCGGCACTCCTGCCACGGCCGACCAAGTGAACGTTACACTAGAGCCCGTCAACGTTGAACCTGGGGTTGGCGAGGTGAGTTGCGCCAACGTTGCCGCGGTGTAGGTGCTGTCGGTATGTTCCCAGGCTCCGTTGAACCATGAATAGAGCCGCGCGTAGATCTTCGCTCCGTTCACCGGAATCCCGGTCACGTTTATAGAAGTACTTCCCACAAGCCCAGAGGAATACACGTCACTGCCACCCCACCCGATGGTGCTCAGGTGAAGATCGTAAGACGGAACCGGAGTCACGGGAGTCCACGTAAACTCTAACGCCGAGCCCGTCAACGTTGTACCTCGACCCGGAGAGGTGAGCTGCGCCGGCCCTAGCTCCGTGAACGTGGTGTCGGTATATTCCCAGCCTCCATTGATCCACGAATAGAGCCGCGCGTAGATCGTCGCTCCGTTCGCCGGAACCCCAGTCACCTTCACAGAAGTGCTTTCTACAATGCCTGAAGAATACACATCGGAGCCACCCGCCCCGATGGCGCTAAGGTGAAGGTCGTAGAATGGAACCCCTGCCGCTGCCAACCATGTAAAGTCCACGCTGGTGGCCGCAAATGTGCTACCCGGGATTGGCGTGATGAACGTCGCCGGCTGTGCGGACCCGGTCGCAAGTACGTAAGCCGCGCCTTGCGCGGAATTGGTGCCAATCTGGTGCTCGGGAGCTCCAACCACTGCAGTCGTCCCGCTCATAGCGACGCTGCTCCCAAACTCATCGCCACTGACTCCGTCAGACGCAGTCAGTTCCTGCTGCTGAGTCCAGGTGTTTCCGCTTTGCACAAAAACGTAAGCCTTGCCCTGAGACTGCTCGGGAATCCCAAGCCACTCCATACCCGGAGCTCCAATGATGGCGGTCGTGCCGCTCACCCCGACGGAAAGCCCAAATTCATCGGCGCCCACCCCGTCGGAAGAGATCAGCTCCTGTTGCTGGGTCCAGGTGTTCCCGCTTTGTACAAAAACGTAAGCCTTGCCCTGAGAATAAGTGCCATTCGTATCAGCAAATGGAGCCCCGATTACGGCGATCGTGCCGCTCACAGCGATGGAAAGCCCAAATTCATCAAGACTGGCTCCGTCGGGGGCAGTAAGTTCCTGTTGCTGCTTCCAGGTGGTCCCGCTTTGCTCAAAGACGTAGGCCGCACCCTGTTCAATATCGCGACCGGGAGCTCCAATCAAGGCGATCGTGCCGCTCATCGCGACAGACCCCCCGAATCCATCGCTATCGGCGCCGTCGGAAGCGGTCAGCTCCTGTTGCTGGCTCCAGGTGGTCCCGCTTTGCTCAAAAATGTAAGCCGCACCCTGAAAACGATCGCCCGTCCCATCGTGACCCGAATCTCCAACGATGATGGTCGTCCCGCTCACGGCGACTGCGCCTCCGAAATCATCGTCTATGCCAACGTCGGAAGCCGTCAGTTTTTGCTGCTCGGTCCACGTGCTTCCGCTTTGCACAAAGACGTAAACCGCGTTACCACCGCAAGCTCCAACCAGCACAGTTTTTCCACTCACTGCAACTGAACACCCGAAACCGCTGTCATGGGTCAAGTCAGAAGCGGTCAACTCCTGCTGCATCGTCCAGGTGTTGCCGCTTTGCACAAAAACGTAAGCCTTGCCCTGGTCGAATGTACCGCCGGGTACATCGTAGAAGAAGGTTCCTCCAATCACCGCCGTCGTCCCGCTTATCGCCACCGAAGTCCCGAATTGATCGTACGCGACCCCGTCTGAGGCGATCAGTTCCTGATCCACGCTCCATGTTGGATCAACCGTCAATGGGTACTGTGCCTTCTGGTCTTCTACTTCGAGCCGAATCTCGTTGTTGCTCGCTTCCATATGCGCAGGGATCGCACGGCCGAGCGCATCCCGCGCCGAAAGCCCTCCATACCGCAACACCGTCGATTTGCCGGACTTCAGCAGCACTGCCCCGTCCTGCTCACTCAGCGCCAGGGTGCCGGTTACTCCGAGAGTGATCGTGAGTGGCTGCCCCTTACTGATGCCGGCAGGTTTCTGCGCCAAAGTAAATCCCTGCTCCAGGCCTTGTCGCCCGTTCACATACCACTCAGTGAAATCGCCGCGACGATACTCCAGCCGCGTGCCGTCACCAGCCAGCTTCGGTGCTGCGGGGGTCTTGAGTCTTTCCCCGTATCCATAGCCCGATAGATGAAAGCCGACACTACCCTCCGGATGAGTCAGATGCACTCCTTGCGCATTCCACTCCATCGACAGCTTCTGAGCATCATTCGTGCCGCTCCAGCTTCCATGGCTGGAGTCCTTCAGGGTATAGATCGCCTTTTCGAAGGCCCTCTGCAAGCTGTCGTCCGCGCCCGCCTGCTTCCAGGGGTCCTGTTTCTGGGTTTTCTGTGCGAGGACGCTCGTGGAGCAGAGTGCGATGAACATCACGATCAGCGTAAATGATCTCTTCATAGAGGGGCACTTCCCTTCTGTGTTGAGTTGAGCAGTAAACCGTTGCTCCCAAATTCCTACCGATTATCTGAAATGTCAACAATAAAATAATTAAAATTACCTTTGAGAAAAGTCTCTGACGGCGCCGTGCCCGATCGGGGTACCCTCTGGGTCGGCTTTCTTCTGGCGAAGGGTGCGATGCCTCAAACCTCAACCGAAATCAATCTCAACAGAATCCCACCAGAGATACCCGCTCCATCCCGCTCTCCCTCCTTGCTCGAAGACAATCACCTCATTTTCGGGCCGTGAATCCGTGGAACAGTACTTAACTCATCCACAATCAACACCCTAATCAGATAAAACCCCCAGAAACACAGACACTGTGGAGATCTGACACTGTGGACCGCGACGATTGCCTCGACGCTACGCCCCAGGACCGCATCCAACCATACATGGATGCAGCTCCAATCCCCCCGGCGCCGACAGCCCCAAGCCGTTTCCCGTTGGGGACACTTATCCTCGGGATCCTTCTCGGATGCGTGCTCCTCGTCGGTTTTGCCTACATCATGCGCGGCCGGGTAGTCGGCTTCCTCATGGGAAACCGCACCAGCTTCGACATCTCGTCTCCAGCCGTAGTCGACAAGATCCGCCAGCTCTCGCGCCTCGAGACAGTTGACTACTCCATGGACAAAATCGTCGGCGGAGAGCGCCAGAACGCCTACCTGCCAGACTTCCTGGTAGGCGACAAGCTTCTTCTCGTAGCCCACGGAGAAGTCATTGCCGGTGTCGATCTGGGCCAGCTCAAAGCGGGCGATGTGTATGTAAAAGGCGATGCCGTAAAAGTCTTGCTGCCGCCGCCTGAGCTGCTTACCACCCGCATCGACAACGGTCGCACCCGCATTTATTCGCGAACCACCGGCCTGTTTGCCAACGCAGATCCGAACCTTGAATCTGAGGTCCGCCTCACCGCCGAGCAGCAAATTACACAGGCCGCGCTCTCCGACGGCATCCTCGACAAAGCCAAGCAAAATGCCCATACCAGCGTTACCGCCCTTCTTTATGGGCTTGGATTCCACACGGTCGATGTGCAATGAGATCAAAAAAGCTCTTTGAACGTTTTCTGAAAGAGGCATAATATGTCAGCAGGTTCGAATATGTTGGAGGGAAAAATGGCCGCGTGCGCTCATTGTCATAGCGTGATTCCTCAATCGAGCAAGTTCTGTTCAGAGTGTGGCGTGCCCGTTGGCTCCGCTCCGCAGATGACCGGAGTCACGGGCCGCCAGGTTTCCGCGTACGCCACACCTGGCACAACCATGCCCGCGAATCCTGCGCACCCTCACTCCGGCTTCGCCCAGGTATTTGGCCTTGACCCGCGTATCGCCCTTCTCACGGTCGTAGTCGATACCATGCTTTTCGGCGGCCAACTTGCCACACTGGGCGCAAGCACAATCGTCTCAGTGCCGGCAGGAATTGTGCTCGGCCTCATCACCTATAGAGCGCAAAGGCACTGGTACGGAGACGACCGCGAATCAGCAATGCTAAAAGGCCTCATCGTTGGCCTGCTGACAGCCATTCCCACAAGTCTGCCCGGACTCCTGACCATCCCTTCCGGAATCGTAGGCCTCTTGCATATGCTGCCCGGAAGACGCAAAAACCGCGCTCTCCCCTAGAGTTCGCAATTCTCCAGGAATTTCACCACTTCTTCTTGATGAGCGCATCGAACGCAAAGCCTCCGTTCGGGTCTCGTGTCGCGCTCACTGATACCTTCGGAGAGATTCGGTACTGCCCCTGAATTGTTTGGCTCTGCGTAGAAGCGACGTTGGTCGAGAAGTTCACAAACAGGTCGCCAGTCACACGCTGTTGGATTGTAATAACCGCCCCTGGCGGCCCTTGACTGTTGCTGCTCGCCAACACCGGACTGATAGAAAGCTGTGAGATCCCTGCAATCCTGGAAACTCGACTCGTCACCTCGCTCGATACCTGCGATGCCACCATCGATTCTGCCGCCTGATTCGCCGGCGTCGCATTCATCGCACTAGCCTCCGTCGTCTCCCCAAAAGCCAGCAGATTGATAATGTCAGCCGAAGGCAGCGCCGGGTCGGAACTATACTCCGTGTGGAGCTGATCAACCGGCCCAGTGAAGCGAAGATTAATACTGTACTGCTGGATATTTGTGTCCAACGCCAGCTTGACCACAGGCTGCGTCTCAGATGGGTTGATGAACTGAATGGTTCCACCATCCAGAACAAATCTGTTGCCGTTGAGAATGATATCTCCACCATTCAGATTCACCCGTCCCAGAATCACGGGCTCCGCAGCAGTGCCACGAACCTGAAGATTTGCCGATCCGTTAATGCTCAGCGCTCTGCTAACTAAGTTCACGTCATTCGTCGAACGCAGCGCTATGTTGAGCTGCATGTTCTGCGCCAGGCCCTGCGAAGGAGGCGCAGCCACACCGCCAGAAAACTGGCCGATAAAATTCGTTAGATCAAATGCCTGTGTGAATGAAAGGTCCGACAAGTTAACTGACCCTCCAAGGACCGCGTCATCTGTCGATCCCGTGAGCCGCAGATTCGCATCCACACTCTCGCGCATCCCCTCCGGGTAAAGAATGCGAATTCCCTTTGCAGCCATCCCGAGATCGAATTGAATCCCCGGCCTGTACGCAACCCCACCCTGCGCCGTCACCGTCCCGCCCCCAACTGTCCCCTGAAAGCTGGAAATATTCACTCGGTCCTTAGTCAGTTTCAGAACGCCATTGCCATGCTGCAAACCAACCGGTAAGTCGACCGAGGAGTAGTTAGCGTCCACGATTTCGATCTGCCCACCAAGCTCAGACCCGTCCGCGGGACCATGCGAATCTATATTGAACTTGAGTTGACCGGAGGTCTTAACATCAGGATCAAATAATTGCGCTAGTTGCAGGTTCACCGTGCCCATGAGATACAGAGACATCGGCCCAGTACCTGACGTAGGTATCGAGCCCTGAAACTGCACATCCGTATCTGTGCCGCGAATGGAACCACGCTGGATATCCACGATTCCATTCTTGTAGTCGGCATGAATTGGGGATGCCGCGGCCATTTCTATGCTATTGCCATACGCCACCTTGAAAACAGGAATGCTAACGTGAGCCTCAACCAGTTCTGTCTTCTTAAGCGGACCATGCAGCGTAGCATGAACCTCCGTCTGGCCAGTAACATCGGCAGCCTGGTCTGGAGCGTAGATTGCCAGTAGTGGCTGCAGAGGAATGCTTTGCGTGTCCAATGACGCGTCTGCAAGGTAATCGCCAGTCAGGTCGACCTTTGCCCGCGCTTGTATCGACGTATTTACCGCTGAAGATGTCAAAACTGCATTGGCAACGTGATCAGCCATGTGCAGTTGCAATTGAATTCCAGTAACCTTCTGAGATTGGGCAACAAGCGTCGGAATTTGTATCGTAGCGTCGGCCTGGGGATTGTCGAAGCTTCCCTGCCCTTTGGCATTGAGCGCCACAGTGCCCGAAACATTAACATTCCTGGCTTTCAATGCCTGCAGCTTATCTAATTGAATCCCATTGGCAGTGACTTCTGCCGCATAAGTCTTCTCTCCGGGCCGGACTGTTCCCTTGCCTTGAAGATTCCCGTCAGGGAGTTGGATCGATAAGTCGCCCTTTACTTCCTGACCGTCGCCGGCGAATGTGAGCTTTGCCGAGCGAACCGGCTGTTCGTAGGCATTAACATGGGTCAAGTCCACGCTACCGCTTCCAACCGGATTCAATTCCGTCCCATGAAGTGTCACGCTGGCGTCGAGCTTGCCTGTAACTGGTATCTCCTGGTTTGCGAGCTTGGTAAGATCGGCGATATTCATTTGCGAGGCGTGAAGATCAAGCTTAATTGGGCTGGTATTCGTGAACGACCATTTCGAAAGCCCAGCGCTTGCGCTGAAAGTAATGTGTCCACGAAGCGCAGGCTCGATATCCCCGTTTTGAAGACTAACCATGGATGGGCTTGCATCAACATTCGTACGCATCGCCTTCCAGGTCGTTCCTTCGAATTGGAGATTCTGACCCGATAACTGGCCCGTCAAGTGCGGAGCTTTTGTAGAGCCTTGGACCATCCCTTGGAAAGATGCACTTCCGGCAAGACCGAGCGGTTTCACTGGATGTTCGGGCGTATTCGACTGAAACAGGTCCGCAATAGTTTCAACTTCGCGAAGGTCATTAGATTGAAGCTTCAGACTTAGACTCGAGTGCGTACTCACGGAACCATTCATGGTCAGATTAGTTTGTGGAGTACGTAGATAACTCTGCTCCAGCGTCAACTCCCCATTCTTCGCAGCATAAGTAGCGTGGATCGCACTGTCCACCGGAATAGCATTTGTTACTGCATGAGTGCTGCCAACCCCGGGAGCCGTGACATCAGATCCCTGGCTGCCCTTAGCTTGGCCGCCCGAAACCTGATTCGAGACTTGACGCGAGACCTGACCATTCACCGTCGCGTCTGTGTGTGCGACGAGATCGTCAAGGCTCTTTCCCCATGCGGCCGTCGCCTCCGCGTCCAGTTTTCCAGTCACAGCCACGGTGAGTTTTGAAGCTGAAGACCCCGAAGCTCGCACCAATTCACCGAGAGACAACCCGCGTAACGCTGCGGTCACTTTCGTACTTGAGTTGCCGCCCAGGTTCTTCATCGTCCCCTGAGCTGTTACTCCGCCACCAAGAAGATCAGCGTGGAAATCCCGCAGCGTGGCGTCGCCATTCGCAAGAGAGTATTGTCCACTCAGATTCGACACCACGGCCCGAAGTGCCGCTGTCTTTACGTCCAGACGTTTGCTGGCCAATGTGCCGTTCACTACAAGTGCTTCGATATTGGTTCCACTTGCCGCTTCTCGAAATTGAACTGATCCAGAAGTCTGGATAGTTCCCGCAGGTACCGACGGATTATGCAAAACCGCAGCGATCTCTTTGCCATCGGCCGCAACATCATAATGAGCCTGTAAGTCAGGGTTGTTGTAGTCGCGCAACGTTCCATTCAGAGAGACCTGTGAAGCGCCGACGGTAAGCTTGCTCCGAGTCAATTCGAACGCGTCGGGAGTTGCCGAGAATTGGGCCTCGAGACTATGAGTTAAAGGCTGAAAATCCCCAAGCACGAAGCGACCATCGGAATACGTCAGATCTCCCGAGTACTTTTTCAAAGCATTATCAAAAGATGACTTGACCACCAGGTTCCGTAAGTCGACAGCAAGCGCACTCGGCTGATTGTTGTAGTACACTTCGCCTTGGTCAAGCAGGGCATGACGAATTCCGAGATCGAAGACACTGGTGCTGTTGCTGTTGTCGGTCTTCTTAAACACAGGAATGTTAGAAACACCATGATCGTCAACGAATACGCGCGCGATCGGACGATCGATCCGAAGGTTGTCAAAGTACCATGCTTTGTGAAGGATTGAAACAACGCGCACTCCTGCTTCAATATGATCTACCTGGAGAAGCGGCGGGTTGGCATACGGGCTTGCTCCATCGACAGTAATTCCATATAGGTCAACACTCAATGTGGGCAGGTGCAAAGCAAAGTTTTGTAACTGTACGCGAACTCCGAGGCTATCGGTGGCGTTGGCTTCTATTTTTTGAATAACATATTGGTGAAAGCGCGCATTATTAAGCAGGATTGCAACAGCACAAATCGCCAACACAGTTACAACGGTGAGGCTGATCCACATCCATCCAACGATCCGCATCCAACGCGGTCGCGGCGTTGCACGGTACTTATCGATCCGATCGCGCCAATCAGGTGGTAACCGAGAAATGCTCATGAACAACCTCGCTCAAAACGCTTGTCCGATGCTGATGAAATAATTGGTCGCCTTGATTCCCGAAATTGGGTTAAGATTTTGCCCCAGGTCCACGCGAATGGGACCTACCGGTGTCGCGTACCGCAACCCAAGCCCGACATTGTTACTGTAGAGTGAGGTGAAATCGTGAAACCCCACGTTGGGGAACGCGTTGCCCCCGTCGTAAAAGACGACTAACCCCAGGCCCTTCTTTATCGGCAACGGAATTCGAGCTTCTGAGTTAATCAAGAGTAACTCGTTGCCGCCGCTGGGAACAGTGATGGGGCAACTCGGAGTGCACCCGTTTCCCTCGATCAGCACAGTGCGTTGCGGCCCGGCGCTATCGAGTGGAAAGCCCCGCAACGAGTTACCCCCTCCGGTAAAGAATTCCTCACTAAGCGGAACAAAGCTGTTCGCAAACGGCTGCGCCAATCCTATTCTGATGCTGTTAGCCCACACAATATTATGAAAGCCTTGCTTGTAGTAAGCCACTTGTCCGGTGACCTTTGCAAAGTCGACGCTTGACCCAAGCTTGGTGGTGTTGAAATCCAATTCGAGCGACTCAAGAAAGCCCTTGTGTTCATCCATAACGTTGTCGCGAGTATCACGCGTAAAATTCGCGGCTAGTGTCGAGAGGCGAACGTGCAAATCCCGCGTAGGGACAAGCGCTTCAATCAAAACTCTGGTCAGATCTGTCTGGGCAAAGCTGTAGCGCAAAAACAGAGTATCCTTTTTCGCTTGATCGAGTGTTCTCTGAATTTGAGTGGTCGCGAGCTCCTGCTGTGACGAGAAAATAGGGTTCTCTTCGTCACGCTCGGCAGAGAAAGACGTCGTAGCCTTCCACTGCGACCACAGGAAGTCCGGGACAATATAGTAAGCCGCCCCCCTTTGGTCAAGCCTCCCCGCGAATCCGGTGAACGAAAGCGAGTCGCCCTTTCCACCTACATTGTTTCGTGTGTATTGGATCGTTCCCCTTGGCCCGTAGAAGGTTGTCTGGCTGGTCTTGAAGCCCGAAGGAAGGCCGACAGGAGGTAAATTCGGAAGGGCGACTGTGCCGCTCGGTATGCTTCCGCCTCGATTGATGACTTCAAATCCAAAGCCATACGTAAGTTCGTTTCTACTCGCCTCATGCACCTTGACTAACACGTCCTCTGCGGTTTGCGTCGTTATATCGCGCTTAGGATCGACCTCCGCCCAATCGAACACCCCAGGGTGATCGTACAGTCTACTTCCCGCGACCAGGAGTTCCGACTCAGTAAGGGGCATTCCAGTCCTGATTCCAGATACGTCCTGATCTATCAATCGCTGCTGTGTATGTTCTCGTCCCAGCGTAAGCAAGTCCGCTGCTTCTACCTTTGGCCCTTCATAAATGTGATACACAACATTGATGTGATGCGGATCTGTCTTTGACACCGCCGCTGCAGTTTCCCGAAAGCTCGAGTTGAGATATCCCGCTTGCAAATAGTGCGAGATGATATTGGCGCGATCCGCCTTGACGTGCGCCTGAGAATAGGGCTGCCCCGCTGCCAGCTTCAATCCACCAGGAGCAAAGTCCGCTTCAGGAAATGTATCGGCACCGTCTATCTTGATTGAACTCACGATGTCGCGCGGTCCTTCCGTCACGTGGAAAGATACTTGCACATCTCCACCGGTGTTCATCACTTTCGATGTAACGTGGACACTGCTGAAACCCTCCGAATGATATACCGCAATAAGGTTGTTGACGCTCGACTTTACGAGCCGTTCGCTGAACTTCCCCGGCGAGAACAAGTGCGATTTCTCCACGGTGAGATGCGGCGTCAGATCAGAACTTGATAACTGCGAATTCCCTGAAACCTTAACCTCAGACACCTTGTGCTTCTTTTCCTTTGATATCTGATAGTCGATAGACTTCCCCGTATTAGCCGTTTTCAGTTGCGCATCAACCTTTACGTCAAAGAATCCCTTCGCCTGGAAGTAGGACATCAATGCCTGCCGACCTTCTTCCACGGACTCATCGTCAACGCTCACTCCCTGATAGAAAGGCAGCAGAGACTTCCGAGTCCAACTCCACACATGCGCGCCATCAACCGCAACAGCTGTCGCGGGCCCAGTCTCCACAGCGAATTGGATATCAGCACGGTTGGTTTCCGCGTGATACTGAGCTCCGGCCAGCTTCACCTCGACCCCCAGAAATCCTTGCTTCTGTAATTGAGACTGCAAGTACTGATTCGCCTTTGTAAGCGTGGAGGAATGATACACATGGCCTGGACGGATCGCCGCGCTGCGCAACCGCGCCGTTAAAGTTTGCAGGCTATGAGTTAGCGGTGCAGCTTGCTCTGGCTTGTTATCTGCAATTTCAATATTCCCGAATTTCGCCTGGCGACCTAATGAAACGTGATAAATGATGTTGGCAACTCCGTGTTGAGAGTCAACCTTGACCTCCGCTTTGACATCGGCCTGGAAATAGCCCTGCTGCTGAAAAAATGTGACCAGAAAATTTCGATCCTGTTCCACGTCGTCCGTGTTGAAAGGCGTTTGAGTCGGGTAGTTAGCGACCTGCACGAGCCTGGAATAGTTGAAGCGCTCGGCTCCGGGAAATTGGAATATCCCGAAATAGACAGCGGGTTCCAGAACAAAAGTGACACGCGCCCCCTTCGCTTCAGGTTCAACCTGGATCCGAACGGAGTCGCAGTTAGTGGCGGCTTTCAGTGCGGCGGCGGTCCGATCTACATCCTCATTCGAGAACGGCTGACCCACTTTCTGCGCAAATGACGATGCGTACTGAGAAGAGTCTAGGTCCGGACGACCAGCGATCTGAACAGCGGTTACGTTTTGACCTTCATAGGAGGAAAGGGTTTGCGAGGCAGTTGAAGCTGCCGAAGACGCCGGCGAACTAGCAGCCTGCGAGCTCTGTCCTACCCCCTGTGAGGAAGTTAGAGAAAGAAGACCCAATCCATACACAATGAGCACAACATACCATTGCCCCCGGCGCCGTTTAACACGGGGTCGGGCGGTGCGGGATCTGATGCTGAGGGGCCGTACGGCTGTCCATTCCACTGTGTGCTGAGATGCGCAATAAAGCTCATTGGTTGACAGTGCCTGGAATTGCTCTGGTCCCGGAAGCCGCGCAGGTCTTCACTTTCACAAGCCATGACATCACTTGCGCGACATACCGCATCTATCTAATCGGAGCAACTTGTCCCCGGGCGAATCATGACCAGCAACAGTTCCCCGATTGCCGGCGCCGTCTCAACCAGCGAAGGGCGGCTGAATCAATACGAGCAGAGAATCCGCGCGCTTGTTTCTCTTTCTCCTCTGCACTCACTCTGGAATCTGCGCGGCATCCCCGTCAAGGAATTGGCGGTGCGAACATGGAAGTCCATGATTGCCGACCGGCTGTTTGGACACGCCGCGGAGCTAGGCTTCTACTTCCTCTTCGCGCTTTTCCCGACTCTCTTGAGTGCCAGTTCCATCCTCGGTCTCGCGGCTCGATCCGCACACCAGATCTACGACAGGCTTCTAGACTACCTCGCTATTCTCATCCCAA
>Ga0302140_10004619_pt1 | contig 17505 bp, 17 predicted proteins | sample I_Bog_E1_1_FD_202095 | JGI IMG/M metagenome (GOLD analysis project Ga0302140, IMG submission 202095) | Peat permafrost microbial communities from Stordalen Mire near Abisko, Sweden - I_Bog_E1_1 | ecosystem: Environmental > Terrestrial > Soil > Wetlands > Peat | place: Sweden: Abisko, Stordalen... | reverse complement strand
GAGCTGCCCCGAAGTGCAGCATGGGCTGAAGAAGCTGGACTTTGAAAGCCCGATGTTGAAATAGGAGAGTTCATCCAAGCGCTTACGATCCCGTAGGGATCAAATATCGGTAGAAAAGAAAACGAACCCGATAACCGTGCCGTCAGGTACGGAACATCCACCTTGCACGGGCGCCAATGGCGCGTTGTTAGGTTGCGTACCTACGGCACGCTAATCTTTTTTGGTTGTTTTTTTCTACCGATATTTAGCTCCTACGGAGCTGGTTCGAATATCGATCAGTTTGTTTACGACGTTCATATCTAGCTTGTCATTTGGATTGCTAACTGAAATATACATGAAATACAATGTTTTGTGCCGAACTAAAAAAAGCAAAACCGTCGGCAATGAAATTTCGGATTTGGTTGTTTTCATGAACAGATTTACCAATCCATCTTTTTTATAATTTATGGAAGACACCCTATTCCTTAAATAATACGCTTCAGCCGTATCGTTTTTTATAATTGATCTAACCGAATCGCCGTAAAGGTTTAATGAAAGATTTGTCGCAGACAATGTGTCGAGAAAATACTGAATTTCTGAATAGTCCGAGCGGGAAATCGCGCTATATGGAATATCATCGCTCGTTCCTGTTTTGTCAAAGTGTAGCGTGATTAATGGAATCGAATTTAGGTTGGTTGCGGTTTTGATCTTTGTTACGTATACAACATATTTATCTTCGAAAATAAGATCCGAGACCCCGTTTAGGTTTTTATTGTCATCAAAATGCGTTTCCTGGTAGGTTTCATTTGCGTCATTTTTAAAGAGATTGCAATACTCGTCGGGGACGTTACTAGTCACAACCATTTTTGCAATTCCGCTCATCAGTCTATAGGTGGTGTCATAAAGCTTATACCCCACGTACGAAATGATTGCAATTAAGATAATGGCACCGGCAATTCTTATTCCAATGTATTTTTTTGTTGTATTTGGCATCATCTAAGGTTTGTTTTTGCCATCTTGCCAATTTACAAATTAGCGCGGACTTTTAGTGATCAATTTTGATAGGTATAAGAGAAACAGCAGTAAGGAGACCGGCGTAAATAGCTGACACGCAGGGACACCGTTACACTGCCCCGTAGGGGCTATCTATTTGTAGCAACAAATACCCAATGATATATTGCCCCGTCAGGGGAAATTTTTATTTTAATGGGGTTTTCTACAAATATGTAGCCCCTGACTGGGCAAAAGACCGATTCCGACCGTTCACGCCATGAACCAAAATGAACGCTTTTTAAAACCCGCTAAGAATTTTCGGCACCATCTCGTACCCTGTTTGATACTGTTTCGAAACCTGATTGGCGGCTTTTGAAGCGCTTTTGACGGTCGTTTGAAGCCCTGTTGGAAGGTTACAAATCCTGTTTTTAGTTACCGAAACTTATTATCTTTACCCAAAACAACCGCTTATGCTTTTTCTCGTCATCCTTATCCTGTCCTTTGCAGGCAGCTATTTTTTGCCCTGGTGGGCGGCTGCGATTATTGCTTTTTTAGCGGCGCTGGTGATTGGCGGAAAACCGGGAAGATCATTTTTATCCGGCTTTGCGGCGCTGTTTGTTGCCTGGACGATATTGGCCCTGATGAAAAGCATCCCTAATGATAATATCCTTGCCGGCCGGGTGGTGCAATTGTTTCCGCTGCCCAATAACTGGATTTGGGTGCTGGTGGTTACAGCCGTTATTGGGGGAATTGTTGGGGGGATGTCGGCCCTATCGGGTGCATTGCTAAAGCGGGCTTTTAGCAAATAAAGGGATAAATAGTTGTAAACTCGCTTCAGAACTATTCGCGAGAAGTGTCAACTTTTTTCAGGGACAGACACAAAAAGCCATTTAAAAGCGTTCATTTCAGTGTTCACGAATGAACGCTTTTTTGGAATAAAACGATCATTTCTGCAGTTTTGTAAAATACACAAATGGCTGATTATAATAAAGTTAGTTGTGTTTACTTAAAGTGTTCACCGCGTTCACGGCGTTCATTTTTCAAGCCGCATGAACACGTGAACGCTAACTTTTCAGTACACATCAGGCGCTGAAGATTATTGCATACCCTTTAGCGTCTCTTTCAATTCCTTAACGGCATCTGTATTGCTTTTGGCCATGCCGAAAATATCCGATGAGCTGATATCCGAACCATAATATTCGGCATTGGCTTTTTTGTCGATCCCCAGGTTGGAGCCGTTTATGCTGATGCCGGCAAACAGGCCGCGGCTGCGCGAGTAGGAGTAAACTTCAGCTTCCAGCTTGTAGTCGGTATTGGCCGAGGTGCTGCGGCCAACCGGACCGGCTGCTGCCGACGCGTCCCCACCGATGGTGAAATCGCCATCTTTAACCTTGGTAAGCACACCTTTGTGGCGGAATACCAGTACCAAATCTATCGATTGAACGCCGATCTGCAGGCCAAAGCTGCCGCCGGTAAGCGTAATGAATACCGGGTCGCTCCAGGTGCCGTCATCAAGTTTTACCAGGGCAATTCCCCGGCCGCGTTTGCCGCCGGCCACAAAGCCGGCGTTAAGCAAGTTGGGTATTATCACTACCCCCTGGCAATTGTCAATCAGGTCATGCGGAATGCTTTCTTTCATTTGGGTAAAATCCTTCAGCACATTGATGGAGCTGTGGATCTTTTCAGTTTCCTTGCTGCCGTCTGTCGTTGCAGACGTGGTGATAAATAGTAAACTTATTAAAGCTGGTAACAGCAAAAATTTTATCGTTTTCATGGATGTGGGTTTTTTAAAAATCGCGGCAAAAATAAAATGCCGTATCAATTTATCAACCCTAAAAACGCCAACTTGTTTATTTTATTGGCATAAAAATGCCAGCCCGCATTTGCGGCAGGTTAAAAATTTTCAATTGCCTATCTTTGCGGCAATGGATAAACGACAGGTATTTTCGATCAAAACTGGGCAGGGCTTCAATGCGACGGCGCTGGAGATATTCCAATACCAGGCGAAAAACTGCGTCGTTTATAAAGAATTTATCGAAGGTTTGAATATGGATGCATCGATGATAAAAGCCATTGCGCAGATACCTTTTTTGCCCATTGAATTCTTTAAATCACACGCAATTTTGAACACTGCTACTCCGGCGGAGGTCGTTTTTACCAGTTCCGGCACCACTGGGATGGTTACCAGCAGCCATTTCGTTAGCGATGTGAGCTGGTATATTGAAAGCTTTCGAAAAGCCTTCGGTTTGTTTTATGGTGATATCCGGAATTATACCATTTTGGCGTTGCTGCCTGCATATTTGGAGCGTGAAGGTTCATCCCTAATCTATATGGCTCAAGACCTTATCAAGCAGTCTGAAAACCCCGACAGCGGCTTTTTTTTGTACGATCATGATAAATTATATCAGCAGCTGAAAAAGCAACAAGCGGCGCAAAAACCTACTATATTGATTGGTGTAACGTTTGCCCTGCTGGATTTTATTGATAATTATACCCTGGATTTTCCGGAGCTTATCGTGATGGAAACCGGCGGCATGAAGGGAAGGCGGAAGGAAATGATACGCGAGGAGCTGCACGACCAATTGTGCCGTGGATTTGGGGTAAAAACGATCCACTCTGAATACGGCATGACCGAACTGCTTTCGCAAGCCTATTCAAAAGGCGATGGTATTTTCAATTGCCCGCCCTGGATGAAGGTCATCACCCGCGATACCAACGATCCTATGGCTTTGATAGAAAGTGACAGGGCAGGAGGGATCAATGTGATCGACCTCGCAAACATTAATTCCTGCTCTTTTATTGCCACACAGGATTTGGGCAAAGTTTATGTCGACAATTCGTTTGAGGTGCTGGGCCGGTTCGACAATTCCGACATCCGCGGATGCAATTTACTGATCGCATGATTGACACTAGTTGCACGAATGGATTCTAATTACACGAATTAAAAGAAACGACGATCAATTAATTCGTGTAATTCGTCATAATTCGTAAACATTCGTGTTATATAATATTGTTATTTTTGCCTCCACAATCAAAATAACGCCATGATAGAAAAGTTTTTGACCGAAGAGCAGGACCCCAAAGCAGTCGAAAAAATATACTTACGCCTTGCCGACCTGCTGAGCAACGGCGAGGAGATCATATACATCGCCGTTCAAAAAAAACCCATCGTAAACTTATTTCCTGATTGCGTTGCGCTTACTAACAAACGTGTTTTGTTTTTTACGCCGGCAAACCTGGGGTTAACTATCAAATTTCTCGATTTTGTCTGGAAGGATATTGTGGAAGTATTCACCAAAGAAGAGATCATCGGCGCTGTTTTTACTATAAAAACAACCAATGGCGCCGAAATGGGCGTAGACTATCTGCCAAAAGTTCAGGCCCGCAAACTATACCAATATGCCCAGGAACGTAAAGAGGCCGAGCGCGAAGCCCGCCGGCTCCGCGACCTGGAAGAAAAACGTGCAGAATCGGGCGCTGTTCAATTTGAAAACGCCCCGAGGGTTGCGGCCCAACCTTCAGTAGAACCGGTTATTGCAGCCCCGGAACCGGAACCGGTAGCGCCGACCGCGCCTGCCCCCGTCGTTCAGGAGGCGCCAAAACCAGATGAGCTTACCGAAAAGCTAAAAAAATTACGAATGCTTTTTGATAACGGCCTCATCTCGCAGGAAGAGTACAACATGAAAAAGCTGGACCTGCTGAGTGATTTATAGTGTTTCGCGTTAGCTGCCCGGTATACCCACCGGTTGCATAAAATATTAAAATAATGATCGATCAAATGACAAACCTGGTTGAGCAACCTTATTTTAATGAAATACTACGGTCGATTGATAAGGGCGAATTTACCATCCCGAAGGAATACAATTCAGAATACTTCCCGGAGTTTATTACTAAGCAGTTAGATAAATACGTAAAATATTACGAAGAAAACCGTCCCCTTATTTTTAAATGGGTCCCGCATCTTACAGAACCGCATAACTGGGCAAACATGCTCGACAGCATAAAAAACCTTTCGCAATCGATAAAGGAATCGGTTGATCTATATTTTAATGGCGACATTTTCCGGGCCTCCCAGGTTTTTAATAATTCTTTAAATTTTATACTTTTCCGGGATTTTAGCCCGATTTACGATGTCCCCAAAAATACCGTTTTTTACCGGTCAAGGCGGGATGAAAAGCGGTCCTTCGATAAAGGCGATATGTTCCACGTCAAATTTGAAGAACGGAACAAAATCTCGACTAACCGGTATAGCATACCCGGTTTCCCTGCATTATATTTAGGAGAGACCACTTATGTGTGCTGGGAAGAATCGGACCGGTACCGGTTAAGGGACCTGTGGTTTTCAAGGATTGAGAACAAAGAAGTGCTGCGCGTAATAAAAATCCAGCGGTTTGAAGACCTTTTGGATGAAATAGAAAAAATGGATAATGGGGATGACGAAAAACTTAGCCATTTGTGCAAATACCTTATCATTTATCCTTTGATAATTGCTTGCACCGTAAAAGTAAAAGATCAGAAAAATAATTTTACACCTCAATATATCATCCCGCAGTTGCTGCTGCAATACATCGCGACGTTTAAAGATGCCGGCGAACGAATTGACGGGATCATGTACTTATCATCCCAGGTCGATTATTCCAAAATAAACGGCGTAAAGTGCTACAATTACGTTTTCCCGGTTAAAACCTCATTGAAAAACGGCTTTTGCGATCAATTATCCAAAACCTTTCATATTTCTGAGCCTACGTCATTAGAAATAGAAGAAATCATCCATAATCCCAAATATCCAGAAGCTTTTATTCAAGAGGGCAATTCAACTGATTCTATCGAATTATCAAACGGTATAAAAAGTATTTATGCCAACATGTCTTTTGGCCGGATAGAGCAAAGCCTGGCAATGAAGCCGGTTACCCTGGTTGTTGATCCTGGCGAAATAGTTTAGATGAGCCGTTCGTCAAAGCTAAAAGGCTCCTGCCGCAATACTTTCACTTTTTTCATGTCCCTATGTAAAGGGTTGACCAAAAAATTAAACTCGGCCGGCACAATTGCCGAGGGCAGTTGCAGCATCAAATGTTTTTTCCCGCGCAAAAAATCGTCGCCTATTTTTTTTACCGCCGCAGGTGAAGAAATGTCTTTCCAATTGGACGGCAAATTGCTGATATCAGTTTGTTCGATGCTGTCCGCAGGTACTTCAATCTCGATCAGGCAAAAATTATCGGGAATGAATAGGGGTTGCAAATGTACCAGTACTTCGAGTACCGCTAAAGCTCTTGAAGACGCGAGGTAAACTCCTGGTTTGCCTTTGCTGCTCCACCGGCCGCCAAAAATCCGTGTGCCCGTACCACTCAAATCATTAACATAGTTGCAATCGCCTATGCGGTAAAGTATCATCAGGCAAAAATACCGTGTTCAATACGGCCTAACTCGGTGAAAACCATATCAAAGCCCGCAGAAGTATCCAGCAGAGATACTGGCGCTTCGCCATTGAAAATCAAGCTTGGGGCTTTTATCCATAATTTAAATTTATCCATCGAGCCAAATACTTCCTGGCCGCGCGTGTATAAACGCGCAAGCTCAACTGCCTTTTCGGCGTATTCAGTTTTAATAATGGCATCGTCTTCATAGCGTTGCAGGGTACGCTCGGAAATATGAAGGATGGTAGCTAACTCCTGGAATGTTAATGAGATTTTTTTTGCCAATGACAGCAACGCCCGTTTTGAAAACCCTTCTCTGGCCAGGTTTATAATGTCCCAATCAGTTGAAAAAGTGTTTTTAGGGCCGCCGAGCAGGCTATAAAACGGGTTTAACGAGCTACCTGTAATATAAGAGACCATCGGCTCGCTGGCTAAGTTTGTACTTTCGGATTTGTTTTTGCGCGACATATATACAAATATATGTACCATTTGTCGCATTTGCAAATTATTCAGCAATAATTAAAAAGTAATTCTTCTTGCCTTTGAGCCATGGCCCTTCAACTATTTATTAATGACCTAATTCGGTTAATTTCATCGCCGACTGGCACGCCTTCACAGAAGTCAACAAGAATCCCTTTGTTTTTCCCCTTCTGTACATACAAATATTTTCCTGTTTTAACATTTAATTTAAAGTCAGACAGCTTGGATTCCAAATTGATTTTGAATTTATTTATGGAAAGACCATTGTTTTGAATCAACCGCTTTACCTCGCCTTTCGATTCGAACATCTTTACAATTTTTTCTCCGTCGTAACTGGTTAGTTCAGAAAAGAAATCGACTATATTGCTAAAAAGCGGTAGAAAGCCCGATCCTGCAAAAAAAATAGATGTTGCAATAGAATCTTCTCCGGAAATAAACATTTTTAAAAAATCTTGTTCTGGTAAATGAAAGATATCGACCCACTTGACTTTCGGATTAGTGGCGAATTCGCTTTTTAACAAAGCCTGTTCGAATGCTTCCTTGCCATGTACCCGTATTGTTATATCTTTCGCTAATTCTTTCTGCAAAAGCCATAGATGGGGTGCAGCATCGTGTTCTTGCTCTAATTCTTCAATTTTTTGACGATCAAATAGCGTAAAGATTCGGATATAGCTCTTTACATCAATATCATTTACAGTGCGCCAAAATTGATAAAATTGATATGGTGATGTTTTGTTTGAATCCAACCAAATATTTCCTCCCTCGCTTTTGCCGAATTTGGCCCCGTCAGATTTTTTGATGAGTTGGGTCGTAAGCGCAAAAGCCTCACCGGCATCTTTGCGGCGAATCAGTTCGGTCCCGGTAACAATATTCCCCCATTGGTCTGAGCCACCCATTTGCAGGGCGCAATTATGGTGTTTCCACAAATAGTAAAAATCATAGCCCTGTACCAGCTGGTAACTAAATTCGGTGAACGACATCCCCGTATCCCCACTGAGCCGGTTTTTCACCGAATCTTTGGCCATCATGTAGTTAACCGTAATGTGTTTGCCTACATCACGGATAAAATCAAGGAAATTATAATTTTTAAACCAATCGTAATTGTTTACCATTTGGGCGCTGTTCGCGCCGCAGTCAAAATCAAGAAATTTTTCCAGTTGGCCTTTTATTCCTGCCAGGTTCTGCTGTAAATCACCCTCCGACAACAGGTTTCGTTCGGCCGATTTGCCGGACGGATCGCCCACCATGCCGGTCGCGCCCCCCACCAGTGCAAAAGGCTTATGGCCAGCTCGCTGAAAATGGATCAACGTCATGATCTGTGCCAAACTGCCCACGTGCAACGAGTCGGCGGTCGGATCAAAGCCAATATAGCCGGCAACCATGCCCTTATTCAGTAGTTCTTCAGTTCCGGGCATAATATCGTGCAGCATGCTCCGCCAGCGTAGTTCTTCAACAAAATTCATTATCGTTTCAAAAAGTGCCAAAGATAGTGATTTGTGATTACACCGATTAGCTTGGGATTTCACCGATTGAAAATTGATTTCACTGATTGGCCCGGGCTACAACGATTTAGCCTGGGATTTCATTAGTTGCCAATAAGTATGCAAACAAAAACGGCTACCACCCAAACAAAAATCGGTGCAATCAATTTTCAATCGGTGAAATCCCAGAATAAAATCGGTGAAATCACAAGCAAAAATCGGTGAAATCACAAAAAAAAACTATTTTGCAAAAAACGCCTATGAACTTCCTCTCGCATTTTTATTTCGACAGGAATACCACCGACTGCTACCTGGTATTAGGCACTGTTATGCCTGATCTTTTAAAAAATGCGGATAAAAATGTGATCATTCACCCTGAAAAGCTTGTTCATACCAATGGCGCGGTAAACTCCATTATACGCGGCTGGAAAAAACACCTGGAGGTTGACAGATATTTCCATTCCTCCGATTTTTTTCTCACCCATTCAAATCGCTTAAAAAAACTGCTTCTGCCGGCGATTGAAGGCTCGCCGGTGAAGCCGTTCTTCCTGGGTCATATTGCACTGGAGCTTATCCTGGATAATCTTTTGTTAACTACGAAACAAATCACAGCCGATGGATTTTACGAACACCTGGATGGCTGCAGCGAACCTGTTGTGGACGAGTTTTTGACTTTTGCGGGATTGAAAAACACCACTGTTTTCTTTAAATATTACGACGATTTTAAAAGAAGCAAGTTCTTATACACCTATTCCGAAACGAAGGAGATTGCCTACGCACTAAGGCGGATATGCATGCGCATTTGGAAAGATCCGTTGACCCCGGAGAACGAGTTTAAAATGAGCGCTATTTTGTTGGATTACCGGGCGGGTTTGCGGGATAGTTTTATGTTGATATTTAATGAGATAGAAAAAAAGTTGACTGTTGTTTAATGTTACATCATTCCGTTTTTTCTGAGATAAATTGAATTGTAACAGATTGTAAAATAGTTCAATACATATTTTAGATATTTGCATATTGAAAAATAACCCATACATTTATTGTTGAATATTGCTTGAATAAGTCTATATAAGTAATTAAAGAATTCGTTTCTTCGCGTATGTCTTGATAATACGTTCAACAAAATAGTTGTTTACATAAGCGGTTATCCAACTAATATAATAATAGAAGACAAAGAATATGAGTTTCTTAGTAAACTTTTGGAAGCGGCTATTCGATTCGCCCGTAAAAAGACTTCCGTCAACTCGAAGGCAGGCAAGTATGACGCCCATAGCAAAACAACCCTCCTTTACAAGCTCCAAGAGGTTTGAGAAAGAGATCGAACAATCCAAGAGTCCACAAAACATTCAGAAGGAACTCTTAACTCGCTTAACGGAAACTGCATTGTTGGGCCCTATTAATAATAGTGATTATATTTTCGTTGAAAATCATGATCGCAGAGTAGCGGACGCCAAGGCCCAGCTAATAAGTTTACTCGTTGAAGAAGAGGAGGATCAGAAGATTCTTTTTCATATCGCGACCACGCACCCAGTTACTGCCGTCCGCCTCGCTGCCGCCAAAAAGCTTCCCGACCAAACTTTTTTAATAAACGATAGAGATTGGTTTGTCCGCAAATCAACAGCCGAAAAGATAGACGACCAAATTTTGCTCGCGAAAACGGCACTTCATGATGAGAACAAAGATGTCCGCAGAGTTGCCACAAATAGGCTAACAGATCAGGTCGCACTTGAAAAAATTGTGGTCTGTGACAAAGATTACTTCGTCCGTTGGGACGCTGTAAGGAGAATAGAGGCGCAGACAGTGATTGCAATGGTTGCAGTAAATGACAAGGAAGAGTTTGTTCGAAAAGCTGCCTTTGACTATCTGACGGACCAGATCTTAATTGCAAAAATTGCCGAGGATGAGAATAATGAAGATTTGGAAGCACTCACTGCAACAGCTTATAGAATCCGCACGGATTTGAAGAACCGTGGTCCGGCCTTAACGAAGCTTACAAACCAAACTTTGATTTCCAAGTTTGCAACTGAGGGCCAGTCTAAAATTACCCGCCAAGCTTCAGTCGAAATGCTTGATGACCAGATTATTCTGGCAAGAATTGCTTTAGATGACAAGGACGAAATTGTTCGTTTCGCAGCCGTCTCAAAGATTGATGATCAGACCGTTCTGGCAAGAATTGCTTTGTGGGATGGTGCGTCAAAAGTCCGTATATCCGCAATTAATAAGCTCTCGGATAGCGGCGTGCTGGAAAGAATTGCTTTGGAGGACAAAATTGGGCTTGTCAGCCAGTCCGCCGTTGAGAGGCTTGATGATAAGACTTTATTAACCAATATCGTGTTAACGTGCAAAGACTTCGATGTCCGTCTAGCCTCGGTCAAGAAACTGGCTACAATCGCCAAGAATACAGGCGATGGCAAGGAATACGCCAACCAGACCGCATTTGTTAAGAACCTTGAAAATCAAGCATTAAATGCGAAAATAGCAATTGAGGACAGAGATTCACGTGCAGGACTTTCTGCAGTTAAAGAAATTTGTGATCAAGCATTGCTTGCGAAAATCGCGAATATTGCCGCACATTACTGGGTTCGCTGCGCTGCCACTGAGAAGCTCGCGGATCAAAGCAAGATAGCTAACATTGCTGCTACTGATAGTGAATATATCGTACGCCAAACCGCGGTCGAGAAACTCATCAATCAAGAAATACTTGCAAAAATAGCACTGGAAGATAGGAGTATTTATGTTCAATATGCCGCTGCCCAGAGGCTCACAGATCAAGTATTTTTGTCCATGTTTGTAGAGAAGTGTCAGGATAAAAACGTTCGGCGGGTGGCCGTAACTAATATCACGGATCAGGCGTTCCTAACGAAGATCGCCCTTGAGGACAATGATTACACGGCGCGCGAAGTTGCCGCCGCAAATCTCAAAGATAAAGATATGCTAAAAAAAATTGCGGTAGATTGTAAAGGGAGCAACCTTGGTACTGTCGCGAAAAATCGTCTTGCCAAATTGCGTGCCGCAAAGACCTAAGGTGAATGAGTTGGGCAAATCAATAGATTTTAGCTTTCAATGAAAAGTCAGCAAGTAAAAAAATCCTTTATAAGATTAATTTGATTCAACTAAAGTGTTATAGATTTGAATTTCCCGTTGCGTAACCATGTGATGCGATTTTAAAAAATATCCATTATTGCGCCACAACGCTAAATCATGAAACTAAATCCCCTAAAAATCACCATTTTCCCCTAAATTAATTTCTTGCATATAAATTATATATCTACCTTTGCAGTCCCAATTAAGAAATTGGGAAAAGGAGAAAATTTATTTAATGGCAAAAAAACAGGAAGCAGAAAAAGAATTAAAAGCTAAGGAGGCTGAACTCGACGTAGTTACCCTTCCTCAGGAAAAAGAAACGATTGAATCGGAAGCGGATTCAATCTCGATCGAAGAGATCAAATCAAAAATTACAGCGTCGAACGACGATTTCGACTGGGACGCCGATGAAAAGAAATTTGGCAACTACAGCGATAGCGACCGTGAGCAACTCGAGAAAATGTATGATGGTACTTTTAACTCCATCACCAAAGGCGAGATCATCACCGGTACCGTTGTAAACGTTAACAACAAGGATGTGGTATTAAACATCGGCTTTAAGTCGGATGGTTTGGTATCGGTATCTGAGTTCCGTGATACGCCTGATCTGAAGATCGGCGATACGGTGGAGGTTTATGTTGAATCGCAGGAAGATGCTAACGGACAGTTGGTGCTTTCGCGCAAACGTGCCAAAACCCAAAAATCATGGGAGCGTATTAACTCTGCATTGGATAATGACGAGATCATCACCGGTTTTGTTAAGAGCAGGACAAAAGGTGGTTTGATCGTTGACATAATGGGCGTTGAAGCCTTTTTACCCGGCTCGCAGATCGACATTAAACCTATCAGGGATTATGACGTTTATGTGGGCAAAACAATGGAATTTAAAGTGGTTAAGATCAACCACGAGTTTAAAAACGTAGTGGTATCGCACAAGGTGCTGATCGAAGACGATTTGGAAAACCAAAAAACCGAAATTGTTGCCAAACTTGAAAAAGGCCAGGTACTGGAAGGTACGGTTAAAAATATCACCGACTTTGGTGTGTTTATCGACCTTGGCGGCGTTGACGGTTTATTACACATCACCGATATTTCATGGGGCCGCATCGAGCATCCGCGCGAAATTTTAGCATTAGATCAAAAGATCAACGTTGTTGTGCTTGATTTTGATGACGAGAAGAAACGTATTGCCCTTGGCCTGAAACAATTAACGCCTCACCCATGGCAGAGCCTTTCTGAAGATATCCAGATCGGAACGAAAGTTAAGGGTAAGATCGTTACTGTTGCCGATTACGGTGCATTCCTTGAAATCATCCCTGGTGTTGAAGGTTTGATCCACGTATCAGAAATGTCGTGGTCGCAAAACCTGCGCAACCCACAGGAATTCCTGAAGGTTGGTGACGAGGTTGAAGCACAGGTATTGACCCTGGATCGCGACGAGCGCAAAATGAGCTTAGGCATTAAGCAATTAACGCCTGATCCATGGCAGCATGCTGCTGAGAAATATGCCATCGGCACCCAGCACCTGGCTACCGTTAAAAACATGACCAACTTCGGCGTGTTTGTTGAACTGGAAGACGGCATCGACGGCCTGATCCACATCAGCGACCTTTCATGGTCTAAGAAAGTTAATCACCCTAACGAATTCACTAAAGTTGGTGAGAAGTTAGACGTGGTTGTACTGGAACTTGATGTTGATAACCGCAAGCTGAGCCTGGGTCACAAACAACTGGAAGAAAACCCGTGGGATACTTTTGAAACCATCTTCACCATCGATTCGATACATGAAGGTACCGTGATCAAAGTAACCGATAAAGGTGCGATTGTAGCTTTACCATACGGTGTTGAAGGCTTCTGCCCGACAAAACACCTGGTTAAAGAAGATGGCAAGAGCCTGAAAGCTGAAGAAGCTGCAGAATTTAAGATCATTGAATTTAACAAGGAAAGCAAACGCATCGTTATCTCTCACTCACGCATCTGGGAAGAAGCCCGTGCAGAAGCAAGGGTGCAGGAATTTGAATCCCGTAAAAAGGAAGCAAAATCAGCCAGCAATGCTGTGAAGAAGGTTAAAGAATCGGTTGAAAAATCAACTTTAGGTGATTTAAGCGTACTGGCCCAGCTGAAAGAACAGATGGAAGGCGCTGAAAGCAAAGCCCGCAAAGCGGTTAAAAAACCAACTTCTGAAGAAGAAGCAAAATAAGCTTTAAATAATTTTTTCCATAAAGCCCTTCCCGACAAATCGGGGGGGGCTTTTATATTTACATGGAATTATGAGCGGAAAAACTGATCTCAACGAGTTATTAAAAACGATGCAGCCCCTTTTAAATGAGGGTGAATATGTTTTTTGTACAGTAGCCTCCCACCAGGAGGTCGATCAAACAAAAATTATCGCATCATTTAAAGAGAAAGAAGGTTTAACCATTATTCTTGAGAAGCAAGTAGCCGACAGTTTTGGTTTGCAGTATACTTACGTTGCCGCCTGGATTACTTTAACCGTGCATTCATATCTTGAAGGGGTTGGATTCACTGCTGCATTTTCTAAAGCCCTTGCCGCCGCAGGTATCGGTTGTAACGTAATTGCTGCGTATCATCACGATCATATTTTTGTACCGCAAAAAGATGCAGATAAAGCGACGCAAGTACTTGAACAAATGTCAAAAACCTAATGGACTTTATTTTTAAAAAAGGTTCAATCAGTTTCCCGGCAGCTGTTATCATTATTTCAGCGTGGTTTTAGTAGATTTGAAATAATGAAACATCACATCGTAAAAATATTTACTTTTAATTTGTGCTTAATACTTACGATAGCGTCGCTGGCCGTTACCTTCTTTATGTTTGGCGTTAACTTTAATGCAATGGCGATGCCTTACCAGATATTTGTTAGCGTAACACTATTGTTTTTGTTTATAGCTATCGTAAGTCTGTTGGGGTTTATTTTGCGGATTATCTTTTTGTGGAAAAGTTTTTCAAAACTGCAAAAAATAGACAATCCTTTTCTTGCAATTGTGTTGGCTTGTATCTTATCTGTCTCCATGTTTTTGTCGTTAGGAATGATTTTACCTGGTTTGAATTATCCTAGATAGAATATCTTTATACGCCTAGAAAAACATTCATTTTTTCTTCCGGACTTCCGGACTTTTCGGACTTTCGGACTAAAATACTACCTTTGCCCAAATCCACCCTAACGATGCAAAATCCGGTACTGCTCGACGGTAAAAAGTTTCAAATCACATTACAGCGTTTATGTCGTCAGCTAATTGAAAATCACAATGATTTTTCAGGCTCGGTCTTGATCGGCATACAGCCACGGGGCATTTATCTCGCCAGGCGGATTGCTGAAGAGTTGCGCCGCATGCTGCCCGACTGCAACATTTTGCAGGGCGACCTGGATATTACCTTTTATCGGGATGATTTCCGCCGCCGCGAATCGCAGCTGGTGCCCAATCAAACCAAAATAGATTTTATAATTGAAGGTAAAAAAGTGATCATGATGGATGATGTGCTGTGGACAGGCCGCACCATTCGCGCCGCGATGGATGCACTGCAGGCATTTGGGCGGCCGGAGAAGATTGAACTATTGGCATTGGTTGATCGGCGCTATCAGAGGCATATCCCTGTTTCAGCAGATTATGTGGGGATTGAGGTGGATTCTATCGCTTCGCAAAAGGTTGTAGTGAGCTGGAAAGAGACGGATGGTGAAGATAAGATAGTATTGTTATCCGATGCTAAGTAAGCCACTGTGTCATTGCGAGGCACGAAGCAATCGCGAAATTTGCAAAGCGGTAATGTACAATTCGCGATTGCCACGCTGCGCTCGCAATGACAAATAGAATAATAATCAAAAGGTAAATCCGAAATTAAAAATATGGCAGGATTGAGTACACGACATCTTTTAGGCATTAAGGATTTAAATCCCGACGATATTCAATTGATCTTCGAAACCGCTGATGGTTTTAAAACGGTTTTAAACCGGCCCATCAAAAAGGTGCCTTCGCTGCGTGATGTAACTATAGCCAATATATTTTTTGAAAACTCCACACGCACCCGCCTATCGTTTGAACTTGCTGAAAGGCGTTTATCTGCGGATACCATCAACTTTGCCGCTTCTTCCTCTTCGGTAAGCAAAGGCGAAACGCTAATCGATACTGTAAACAATATACTTGCCATGAAGGTGGATATGGTGGTGATGCGCCATCCTTATGCCGGGGCCGGTATTTTCCTGTCGAAACACGTTAAAGCACAGATTGTAAATGCAGGCGATGGCGCGCACGAACACCCCACACAAGCTCTGCTAGATGCCTTTTCCATCCGCGAAAAGCTGGGTGATGTGGCCGGGAAAAAAGTGGCCATTGTTGGCGATATCCTGCATTCCCGCGTAGCATTATCCAATATCCTTTGCCTTAAGCAGCTTGGCGCCGAGGTAATGGTTTGCGGGCCGACAACACTCATCCCCAAATACATTGGCTCACTGGGCGTTAAGGTGGAACATAACTTGCTCAAAGCACTAAACTGGTGCGATGTAGCCAATATGCTGCGCATACAACTGGAGCGGCAGGATATTAAGTACTTTCCTTCCCTGCGGGAATATACGATGCTCTACGGGCTTAATAAGCAGATACTGGACTCGCTGGATAAAGAGATCATTGTAATGCACCCCGGCCCCATTAACCGGGGTGTAGAGATCACCAGCGATGTGGCCGACAGCAAACAATCCATCATCCTGGACCAGGTAGAAAATGGGGTGGCGATCCGTATGGCTGTGCTGTTTTTGCTGGCAGGGCAAAATCCGTAAAGAACAATTCAATGAGCGCGAATTTTAGAACCTATTTTAAAAGCGCGAGCAAGCAATTTTTCATTTCGTTAATCTTCCCGTTGATAGTGTATTTTATTGTTAAGGATAAAGTTTTTATTATCCCATGGATATTGCTGGACTTTTTTGGTTTATTTCCAGGATATTACAAATACAAAGACCGCATTTTATTTGAGAAGCGGTTAAAAGCCAGGGGACTTACCATCGAAGACGTTAATAATATTGCGTTTGTAAAGCAATGGGAGGAAATAAGACAAAAAGGTATTGTTAAATATACAATCATAGACGGCGGTGTGTTCTTTGGCTTTTTTTTGAGTCTGTTTATCGGTATAATTTCTCTTATTATATACCATGGTACCATCGATTATTTACAGGCGGACCCATCGCACTTATTTAACTTTATTGGTTATAGCTATTTGGCCGGCGCAATGAGTTCGGTGGTCATTTATAGGGTCTTGTGGGTTCGCAACGAGCAAAAATTTATACGATTGACAGACCCTTTGCATTAATTGGCCGTTTTGTCCGTTATATTACATCGTTAAATATGAAGCCAGCATCAATTTTATTTTTATTCATCATATTCTCATTTATGGCATCTGCCCAGAGCCGCCAGCAGCAAAAGGTGGATTCCGTTTTCCAGGAAGTTAAAAAATATTTTAACCAAAAAAATGCCGATGCTATTTACAATATGGCCGGCGCTGATTTCCAGAACGAACTTAGCATTGATGCTTTTAATGATGTAACCGGTAAACAGCTCTTTCCGCTGGGCGAAATAAAGGAATCGTCGCTGATCAGTTTTGTAAACAACAGTGTGGCGACCTATAAACTGAAGTTTGCGTCCATCACGCTCCAGCTGCTGATGAGCCTGGATAAGAAAGACAAACTTCAGCTGTTTCTTTTCCAGGAATATCGTGAACCGCCCGCCGATAAAACCGCCCTGGCCGCTACCACAAACCCGCTCATCAGCGATATGGACAAAAAAGTTGATTCTGTTGCGCGTACTTATATACAAAAATCCAATACCGTTGGGTTGCGCATCGGTATCATTCAAAATGGGAAAATAAGCACCTACGGCTACGGCGAAACGGTTAAAGGCAATGGTAAAATACCCAACGACGATAATTTTTTTGAGCTCGGATCGATCACCAAAACATTTACGGCTACGCTGTTAGCCTGGTATGTGCAGGCCGGAAAAGTTAAACTGACAGATCCGATCATTAAATACCTGCCCGATTCCGTTGCAGCAAATCCTGAATTGAAATCC
>Ga0302140_10004613_pt1 | contig 17516 bp, 14 predicted proteins | sample I_Bog_E1_1_FD_202095 | JGI IMG/M metagenome (GOLD analysis project Ga0302140, IMG submission 202095) | Peat permafrost microbial communities from Stordalen Mire near Abisko, Sweden - I_Bog_E1_1 | ecosystem: Environmental > Terrestrial > Soil > Wetlands > Peat | place: Sweden: Abisko, Stordalen... | reverse complement strand
CTATCTCGGCGGCCCGATGCAGCCCGCCGCGCTGAGCTTCCTCCATACGGACAACTTCCTGGCCGATGCCGATGTGCTGCCCAATCTTGCCCTGGGCCATTCGCTGGATGACCTGCTGGAAATGGGCGAGGCGCTTTCCGCCGGCAACAAGGTCCGCCTGTTCGCCGGGTATGCCGGCTGGAGCCCCGGACAGTTGGAAAGCGAAATGAAGCGCAAGGCCTGGCTCACCTTCCCCGCCACCATCCAGCTCGTGTTCGAGACCCCGCCGGACCAGCTCTGGAAAAAGATCCTGCTCGACAAGGGCGGCTGGAAAAACAAGCTGCTGGCCCAGATGCCGGAAGATTTGTCCCTCAACTAAATTCCTTGTAACCCGGCTTTACCGCCTTAACCTGTGCCGGTCGGGACGCACCGCATCGCGGGGACATGATTATGAACTTCATACGCAAGCTGCCGCTTTTATTACTGCTGGGAACCGCGCTGGGGACATGGGACCATGCCCAGGGGCAGGCCATGCCCAAGTCGCCAACCTTGCCCAATTACCAGTTTACTTACACCACCAATAACGGCGGGATCACCATTACGGGCGTTACCGGCAATGATGCCGGCCTGAATCTGACCATTCCCAGCACCATCAACGGCCTGCCGGTCACCGTCCTCGCCAGCAACGCCTTGGCGGGCGGCAATTTTAACATCGTCAGCGTGCCTGACAGCGTCACGAATATTGAGGACTCGGCATTTTCCGGCTGCACCAATCTGGGGATGATCACTTTGGGGGCAGGCGTGGTGAATCTCGGCCAGAAGGCCTTCTACAATTGTTCCAAACTGGCCAGCATCACGCTGCCCGACAGCCTCACCAGCATCGCGGATTCCACGTTCTTTAATTGCCACAACCTGACGCAGGTCACGCTGGGATCGCAAGTGACCAGCATCGGTGACAGTGCCTTTGTTCTCAGCGGCCTCACCTCCCTTTCCGTCCCCGCCAGCGTTACGAGTATCGGCTGGCGCGCGTTTTACAACTGCGCCGGCCTGCTCACCGTCTTCTTTGCCGGCAATGCCCCCGCCATGGGGATGGATGTCTTTTACGGCGACAACCAGTTGTCCGTCTCTTTCCTGGCCGGCACCACCGGCTGGAGCGCCACGGCGGCGCTGCAAAATGTTCCGCTGAGCGAATATCCGTTGATCGTCGCCCAGGGCAGCCTCACCTTTGACCCGCAAACCGGGCTGTTTTATCAGCCCATGACGGTATCCAATTCCAGCAGCTCCACCCTTTCCGGCCTGCGATTCACCGTCTTGAATCTGGCCGGCCTCGCGGCCAACAACAACACGGTTTATCTGGTTTCGGCCACCGGCACCAACGCCAGCGGCCTGCCGTATGTGAACTACGCCGGCTCGCTGCCAGCCAACAGCTCCACCCCTTTCACGCTGGCCTATTACAGCACCTCGCGGCAGGCCCCCATCGGCGTCAATGTGCTGGTTGAAACCGTCAGCATCACCGCGCCCACCAACTATTCCGGCAGCCTGGTGTCCGTCCAACCGCCCTTCGCGAGGCCGGATGGCAAGATGGCCTTTGAATTCAAAACGGTTGCCGCCCAAACCTATGCCATCCAATACAGCAGCGACCTGATCACCTGGAAACAGGCGCAGGGGCTGGTGACCGGCACCGGCACCGCGCTGATCTGGGTGGACGCCGGCCCGCCCGACACTGAAGCCAGCACCGGCTCGCGGTATTATCGCGTGGTCCAGGTGCCGTGAGGCGCTCTTCCACATTGTTTTTCCGCGCCATGCCATCGGCAAGGCGGCCCATGGCCTCAATGCCCCACAACGCTCAATAAGGTCGTCTGCGGAGTGGCGCGGATTACCGCGTTTGTGACGCCGGCCGGAATCAGGCCAAACTGCCCGGCCGGGAGTTCCACGGCAAGCGGGTTGTCCCCCCCCACAATCGTGACGGTTCCCTGAACCACTGCGAGAATGCGCAACGCTGGCGCGCCCAACTCAATGGGCGCAGCCGTTTTCACCTGGATTTCATCCACGGCAAACAGTGGGTCCTGCACCAGCTGCCGGCGCTGGTAATTTCCGTTATCCGCATATTGGGCGGGTGCCAGCTTTGGCTCGAAGTCGTTGAAATCAATGCTCGCGAGCGATTGCTGGAGGTGCAATTCGCGCGGTTTGCCGTCCAGCCCCACGCGGTTCCAGTCGAACACCCGGTACGTCGTGTCGGAATTCTGCTGGATCTCGAAAATCACCAGGCCGTCGCCAATGGCATGCACGCGGCCGCTGGGCAGAAACATGGCGTCGCCGGCGTGCACGGGAATTCGGTGAAAGCAGTCGGCCACGCTGCCATCGGCGATCTTCTGCTCAAATTCCGCGCGGGTGACGCCCCGCTTCAACCCCACGTACAGGCTCGCTGCGGGCGCGGCATCGGCGATATACCACATTTCGGTCTTTGGCTCGCCCTTCAGTGCCTGCGCCTTGCCGGCGGGCGGATGCACCTGGAGCGACAGCTTTTCGCGCGCATCCAGAATTTTGCAGAGCAAGGGAAAGCGTCCTGCCGCCGCTGGCTTGGCGTCGCCCAACACTTCCGCCGAGTGATGCTCCATCAGCCAGCGCAAATCCTTGCCGGCCAGCGGACCGTTGGCAATGACACTGGCATCGCCCGGCCGGTCGGAGATTTCCCACGACTCGCCAATGGGTTGGCCGGCCGGAATGGCCTTGCCGTAAAGTCGTTCCAGTTCGCGTCCGCCCCAGATGCGGTCCTTGAACCGGGGCTGAAAAGTCAGGGGATACAGCATGGGAAAGAATAGCAATCAAACTTCGGCGGCGACCGGTTCCACCTTGGCGGCCTTCATTTCAATGGTGTCCTCGGATTTTTCAAGGAACTGGCCATGGGCGCGGAATTTCTTATAGCGCGCCTTCAGCCGTTCGGCGGTGGGCAGTTTCAGCAGTTCTTCCAGGTGCTTGAGCAGATGGTTTTTCAAGTTCAGCGCCGTGACCGCCGGATCGGTGTGCGCGCCTCCCAGGGGTTCCGGCACGACCGCATCCACCAGCTTGAGCTCCGCCAGATCCCCGGCGGTGATCTTCAATGCCGCTGCCGCCTTGCCGGCGCTGGCGCGGTCTTTCCACAAAATCGCCGCGCAACCTTCCGGGCTGATGACGGAGTAATAGGAGTTCTCCAAAATCAAAACGCGGTCGGCCACGCCGATGCCCAAGGCACCGCCGGAACCGCCCTCGCCAATGACGGCGGCGATGATGGGCACCTCCAGCAACATCATTTCGCGCAAATTCACGGCAATGGCCTCGGCGATGTGGCGTTCTTCCGAGGCCACCCCGGGATATGCCCCCGCCGTGTCGATCATGGTGATGATGGGCAGGCCGAACTTGCTGGCCAACCGCATGAGCCGGAGGGCCTTGCGATAACCTTCCGGATGGGCCGAACCGAAGTTGCGCAGGATGTTTTCCTTGGTGTCGCGTCCTTTTTGCGTGCCGATGACCATGACCCGATGCTCGCCGAGTTTGGCAAAGCCGCCCACCATGGCGTGATCCTCCGCAAACATGCGATCCCCATGCAGTTCCTGAAAATCCGCGAACGTCTGGCGCAAATAATCCAGTGTATAGGGTCGCTTGACATGCCGGGCCAATTGCACCCGCTGCCACGGGGTGAGATTCAGAAAAATTTGCCGACGGGTCTCCTCGATCTTCTTCTCAATCAGTTTGATTTCTTCCTCAAAGCTGACGCCAAGGGAATGCTTCTCCGGATGCGCCCGCAGGTCATCCAGCTTGTTTTGCAATTCCGTAATCGGCTTTTCGAAGTCGAGCTGATGCTTCATGCGTCGGGGATTATAACCGGCTTTTCGAGTGAATCAATGCACAACTGGACCACAGGTTCCAGCAGGTTGAAGGTTTCAGGTTTCAGGCTGAAGGTCCAGATGCTGCGGGTTTAAGTTGGCGACGGTCGATGAAACGATCAAGGCAACATTTTGAAATGAGGCAACGGGCTGGACAAGTTTAATTGTCGTTTGCCAAAACCCGGACACGCCCCTGCTCGCGCCGCGATTCACCACGTCATGATGGCGGGGGCGGGGGCGGGTTGCCATTGGCTGCCGGTCCAAAACTCGGCTTGCTGCCGCGAATCCAACCGGGCGGGCACCCCCACGGAACGGAGGGCGGCCACGTAAATGATCTGAAAGCCGGCCGCGTCGGTGAGTTGCCGCAGCCAGATTTCGGGGATGGCGTGCGAAAGGCCGGGTTGGGCCAGGACCGTCACGCGTTCGCGCAGGTGGCGGACGACGATGCAGGCGGCGTCTTCAGGGGTGGATTCGTGGCGGATGCGGGGGTAAAATTCCTCCCACAAGGGACGACGCCAGTTATACTGTTCATCCGGGCGGCCGGTGATCGCGGGTTGCAATACGTAGTCTTGATAGTTGGTGTTGTCCAGGGTCCAGTTGATGAGCGTGCGGTTGTAGCCGGCGAGTTCGACGTGGTCGAGCAGGGTTTGCAGTTTGTGCCTCTGCCAGATTGGCCAGCCAGCCAGGGCCTCAAAATCCGGGCGTTCCTTGGGGGGCACGGAAAAACGGCGGGCCAGGGCCAGGGTTTTATCGCTGACGAGAAAGTGGGGCGGCACCAGGTGCAGGGCGGTTTCTGTGGCCGCCCAAATCGCGAGCACAGCGGCCAGCCACCGCAAGACAATCTCGGGGCGGGTAAGCCGGTCTGTTGGCCCGCTGCTTGTCGGCCGACTGCCCCCAACCGGCGATTCCCCGCTCCCTGTAGGCCGACTACCCTCAGTCGGCGTTCCTCTTCGCCACCGCCTCCAAATCCAGCACCCCACCCAGCCCGCCGCCGGAATCCAGAACCACAGCAGCGCCGGGGCCTCAGCCTGCCAGCGGGCGATGGAATGGTAGTTCTGCCAAACCGAGTCTCGGTTGGTGTTGCCAGATAGGTGGGTCAGGCAATACTCGCCAATGGCGCGGTAAACCACACCGCGTTCCGGCTCCAATCCATGCGCCAGACCCGGCAGCAGCTTCAATTCGACTGGCACGCCATTGGATTGCAGCCTCGCGGCAAACCGCTCCGTGTCCGCCACCGGGAAAACCTCATCCTGCCCCCCGTGAATGAGCAGCAGCGGCGGGCAGTGAATGCTGGATGCTGGATGCTGGATGCTGGATGCTGGGGCATCGTTGCCACGCCCGCTGATGAGCACGAGCAGTTTGGGTGGTGCCGGGGAAGCCAAGGCGAGGTCCCACAGCCGGTTTGCGCCAAGACTAAAGCCGACCCAGGCGATGGCATTGGTATCGGCCCAGGGTTGCCGGGCGAGATAGTGCTGCAAGGCAATGAATGCCGGGGCAAAGGCGGTGGCGTTGGTCTGCTCATATTCCAGACTGACCACCGCCAATCCGAGTTCCGCCATTTGCCGCAATTCAAAGCCATCGGTCATCAAAGAGCCGCCGGAACCGTGCAGGTAAATAATGACCGGATGCTGCCCTGGCGGCTTGGGCAGAACAGCAACGCATTTGCACGCTTGGTTGCCGGCAATAACCGTGAACCATATTCGAGAAAAGGGATCTTGTTGTTTGGCCCAAAACAATGCGCCTAGGAAGAGAAGAGAGAGCAAAACTGGAAAGAACCCGATGCACGGGCGAAAAAAGGCGCAAAATCCAGGAAAAAAGGCCCATTTTTCTGCACGCGCTTTGTTTGTTTGCGGGTCAATCATTCGAGTTAATTCGTGTGCATTCGTGGTGTACATTGCCCAATTCCAGCAAAATCCAAAACGTTGCCGCGGTTGCAAGTATGAACAAGCCACCGTCAAACCAAAGACCAACCAACAGCACGATGGCCCCAGCGCGACAGCTCTTTTGCAACCAGTTCATTTCTACAATTTCCGACTGCCAATTTCCAATTTCCAATTTATTAGTAAACGAGAGCCACAAATACATTCCAAAACAAAACAGTGCTGGAATGCCCAGCGTGGCCCCAAGCATGAGATAATCATTCATTTCAATGGCTGCGCCCTCGATTAATTTCGGGTGCAGATAATAATATTCGTACAACAGTTCCGGCTGGTTCCAGCCAGTGCCAAACCAAGGATGCTCCGCGATCATTTGCCAACCACCATCCCAGGCAGTGATACGGTTTCGCCAGGAAAAGTCAACGGGGTTGACTGCTGAAGCGGCCCGCCGCGCCGGATGCCAGTCCGTCTGACGAAAATACGAGAAGATCAATACCGCAGCGGAACAAAAAACCACCAAAAATGGAAACCTGTTACGTTGTAAACGGGAAATAAGAGAAATACGAAAAAAAACAAATGCCTCAAATAATTGCAACAGCCTACACGAGATGGATCTTTTCGTTCTCGCTCCCTGCTCCCCGCTTTCGACTCTTGCCGCCAAGGCCTCCACCTTTTCGACTTCCGCTTTCTGCTTTCGGAGGGCGGCTTGATAAAACAAATAACTCAGTCCGCAACTCGTGCTCATCCAGGCGCCTCGGCTGTAGCTGTTTAACAATGCGCGACCCATCAAAATGACCGCCAAGCAGCACAACAAGGTGCAAAAACAATACATGGAAAGTTGTCGCGCCAGTCTGTGATCAACGCCAACTGGATAATTGAAGGTTTGATCAAGGCGACGAGCATAGTGTGCGGCTAGACCAACGACCAATACGATGCCCGTTCCCATGAGCAGGCCAAAAATGTTTGGATTTTTCCACGGCCCAGTCCAGCGCGTATGAGCTTGATACGCATAAATGCGGCCGTCGGTGCTCCAAACCGAAGCCAGCAACAGCAAGCCAATTAGCAATACAACACAAATGTCTAAGATTCTGAATTGTCTGTTTTTACTTTCAATGTCTGCCCAGAGCATCAAGCCTTTACCGACAACTACGCCGGCGAGCAAGGTGATGGCAAGGCTGGAGGGTTGGTAACGAATAGCGTAAATTGCGGAATTTAGAAACATGGTGCAAGCGAGCCAAAAGTTGCGAGCATAGCGCGATGACCAGACGGCGTAGCCTGTCGCCCCTGCCAATGGATTTGAGATTCTGCAATACATCGTGGGCTTGCTTTCCATCACGAAGCCAAGAAAAAGGAAGATATTTAAGTAGATTACCAGACAGAGGAAAACCATCCATTGTGTATGTTCATCGTGAAGGACGGAACTGACTTCTAGCTGGAGAGAGTCGAACATGCCGGGGTATGATTGATAACTACCACCTGCAAAAAGCAGCAAGAAAAACAAAATCGCCAAGCCACCACCTTTAAGAAGTGGAGTAAATGATTTAAAGGGCATTCTTAAGGGATGCCAGATTGTAAAGGGTTACAATACTGACTTGGCTTCCCCATCTGACAATGTGGTTCCAGAAGAAACCGTATGGTTTTGCCGCCAAAGCCAAAACAAGGAGGCATAACTGCCTACGAGCAGATACGCCAGAATGACTTTCATAAATGTGTCAGCGGTTTGCGGCGAAATGTGAAGTGATTCTGTAAGAGTTCCAAGACAGCTACAAGGCTTGCCCCAACTGACCCATGACAAGCTAAAACGATAAATCAGAAACATAGTTGCTAGCCAAGCGATTAAAAGTGACTTGGTAATCGCATGCCTGCTAAAAAAACATGCCAACGACACAAACATTTCACAAATTCCAACAAGCAAGAATAAATGGTTGTATTGAATTCCCAAAGAGGGGTCATAAGCCTTTAAAATATGAGCACGGCCACTGGCGCTAACAAATTTTGCAACCGCCGTGAATAAAAGCAAAAATGCCGATCCTAAAGTAAATCGGTGAATTAGTTTCAGGTCCATTTTGTTTGCTATAAAATCCGTCAATTATTGAAATCAGCTTAAAATGTGTTGCCACAATTGTGCTCCGATCGACTTGTATCTTATTGATTTGGCATCTAAATTTGAATAAATTTTCACATCTGAAAAGTTTAATCCTTCCAAAGTTCGCACTTCGGAAGGATTAAGAATTAACAGCCTGCCAGGCTGGCTTGATCTGGCTGTGGATCCAACAGTGTCCCTGATCCAGACGCAGTCCCACCGCTGCAAGTTCCGTAAGTTAGCGGAGGCCCTGCACTAAAACCGCTACAAGTTCCGCCAGTATACGAATAATTGTATTCGTCTGATAATTTCTGCGGACCTTCATTGCAAATACTCCCAGTAGGCGAAGTACTGGTAGAGCATATTGAATATGTTGGACTCACACAAGTGTAAGCACAAGCATCAGACTGACAGTTGTTATCGCTTGACCCGCTGTTTACTGTTGTTCCGTAGCATTCTTTAGCCACGACACCAGCTACTCCTGTTATGAGCACCAAAAACGATGCTATTACTGCGTGTTCTATTTTCATTGTTTTGTTTGTTTTGTTCGTTCTTTTTTATGGTTCTCGTTTTTGCGTTCCCTTGAAAAGAAGGAATGCAAAAATTAACGTAGAAAATGATAGGATACACCAGATTAACGTCTTTACCCAGGGCTTAGGAGCACTTGGTTGCGGAGAACCGGCCAAATTTGCGGCCAATGCTTTGTCCTTATATATTCTGGCTACCACGGGATTTGTAATGGCTGGCCACCATGAATTGGTTGCGCTATATTGAATGGAAGTTACTGATGGAGTGACAACTCCAAATCTTCTGTCATCAATATATACAGGTGGTATGAGAGTGGGCGAATATTCGGTCTTTTCTTTGTGAATTGAAACATTCGTCACAATACAGTCGTATATGCACATAATGGAGATTTCATTGGTTGATTGACCTCCCGGGCTCGGCCTAAAGCGGGTAAAAGTAAAATGTTGGGGCAGCGCGATGTCATAAACATTTGTGAATTCCAGACAAACATACTCAGCGTCCAAAAAGCCATTTTGATAAGGAGAAGGATAGCTTCCTATTCTTGAGTTGCCATACCTGTCCGTGAAATATAGTTTCCCATCGTTATAATAAGACAAGCGTTCTGGCAGGAATGGTGAATTATCATGTTTCACCAACCTACCAAGTAGCGAATGTCTTTTATTTCTAATGGAGAAATCGCTTACATGCCATACGGGTTGAAACATGCTGTTTGTTATTTCGTTAAAGTAGCACGAGGAGCCCAAAGCGATCCAAATTGGAACGGCATAAAATGATGTTTCTTGCGGGACATTGTTGCTCTCGATTATACCAGACGGATGAGCTTTTCCTGACTTATCAATAAATGTTGTTAGGGCGTATACATAATTGCCATCGTAAGAGTCTTCGTATGGTTTTATATCCGGCCGCTTTTCGTCAGTTGATTGTATAAACCATTTGCAGTCGTCAACCCAAATTGTGAAGGTAAAATAGTTCGTATTTAATCCGCCATATCCGTTCATCACGGCATATGTCATTCGCCCATCTGCTCGGTAACCTCCTGCTAAAACGTTACTAGACAGCACTTCAAAGACTAAAAGTGCTGCTGCTGCGAGGCATAAATTTCTAAGAAACATCATATTCTTGATATCATGATTTCACTCGTGAGGCCAGTTCAAATAACGATCATTTGAAGACATCAATTATGGTTTACGGGCGGATTGTGAGGAGCCTGATGGAAGCGAAGTCATGGAGGGACAGATGCCTGTCTGTTTTTTGAACTGACGACTGAAATTGTTGGGCTGCATGTAAGCAAGGCAGGCCGATGTTTCTTTGACAGAGCAACCTTTCGACAGTAATTCAAGAGCGTTGCGCTGGCGCTGTTCGGCCAGCCAAGCCTTCGTATTTTTACCCGTTTGTTTGAGCCAGTGGCGGTGCAATGTGCGCACAGAGACGCCACATTTCTTCGCCATTGCCGAGGCCGACCATTTGGCTTCGCGCGCAAGTTCGGACCAGTTTTCGATGTACTTTAGTCGGGAGTTCTTCATGCTGGTTCCTTCAAGGTGATATCCATATTGCAATGCGGGCAGGGCATTTTCTCGCCAATGGCGTGGGCGGGAAACTCAATGTGCGCCTTGCAAAAGTAGCAGGCCATTTTCAAAAGGTCCGGTTTGCGCAGGGTGAGGCTTTTCTGGCAATGCGGGCAGGGAATTTTCTGCCCGAGATTGCGTCCGTCAAACCGGATATGCACCCCGCAGGCGGGGCAGGACATTTTGTGGAATTGGGCGGCTTTGGCCTGGCGGGCCAATCGCCAACTCCAGAACATCGCCGAATAACCGCCAAACAACAGATATAAGGGCAGACTTCCGGTGAGGATGCCGCTCGTTCCGCGCGCCAGGTACAATGGGTCGGTGAGGCTGCCGATGCAGGTGGCTTGCGGATGGCCGTGCATGGATAAGAGGCCAATATAATAAACGACGTAATTGGTGGCCAGCCACGCCACCCAGCCCAGTTGGAGGCTGATTTGGCGGCCAAAGAGGCAGATAAGCGCACCGATCAGTTCCAAAATGGCCACCGCCAGCACGGCGTAACGCAAGGGAATGCCGAGCATGGGCTCCGGGAGGGCCAAGGCTTGGACATGTCCGGTGGCGACAATAAACCGCTCCAAGGCGGCCGCCAGCAAAATGGCCCCGGCTGAACCGATATAGAGTTTGATCCACTTCATGCTGTCAGTCCTCGAAAATAAAGTGCATCAGGTTCCGTGTGCGCTCGAGCCGGGCCGTGTTGCCAATGATGTGGTGGGCTTCATCGGGATGAATGACCACCTCCACCAAGCTGCCTTGATCCAATGCTTCTTTTTGAAAGGACTTATAAAATTCCGGCCCTCGTCCGTCGCTGGATTCCTCAATTAACAGCCTGGGCCGGTGTTGCCCGATGGGAGATTTTGAAAAATCCGGCAGCCCGGTTGGGCCAATCAATGCCACCCCACGCCACAAACCGGGATGTTGCTCAATGAATTCGCTGACATAAGGGGTTTCCGCGCTGGAACCCGCCAAAAACACCCGGCTGGCGTCAATGGTCGGATCGTGAATCAGGTTTTGGTAGGCCCCCAGCACGTTTTCGCCCCATTGCTCAATGCCGGCATACCACTCGTCGCGGTTCAAGATCAACACATAAGCCCCGCAGGCGGCCGCACCCCGCACCCATTGCTGTTCGGGTTCGCCGTTTTGCCGGACCAGGTAGGTCGTACTCAGTATCACCAACGGATATTTTTTATGCGGGTCAAAATTCAAGGGCGGGTAAAGAAAGGAAAACACCTTGCGACCAGAGGGCAAGCACAAGTTGCCACACGACGGGAAATTGTTACGGGCATAAATCGAAGTGGAATTGGCGCAAGGCACCACGGCCTGCAACTGTTTGGTTGCCAGATCATACTGCCAGATGCCCGCCGAAGGCTCGTTGCTGACGGTTCCCAAGGCAAAGATTTGGTTGCCGACGGGTGCGGCCGCCAAGTATTCCACGCGCCCATTCGCAAACAACCGGGCTTTCTCCTTGCCGGTGCCATCGGCCCAAATCACCCCGCGATGTCCCGGTTTGTCGCTCAAACAGACGAAATCATCCGGCCCCATCCATTGGGGATTTCTGAACAAGCTGGATCCAGGCACCTCCGACATCCGGTTCGTGCCCTCGGCCTCCGGAATAAATCGCCAGAGTGAATTTTGCCCATTATCGCTGCGGCTGATCAAAAACTGACCCGTTTTCGTGGAATAGCTGAAGCTGGAAAGCCCCGCCATCTGTGGATCCTGCCAGACCAATGGATTTTGCGGTGCCAGCCATTGGCGGCCAAGCCATTTCCGGCCCAGGTAATCCTCCACCTGCTGCCGCTCACGGTCCGTCAATGCCCGGTCATAAATCAATAGTTCCGCGAAATCCCCGTCCGAGCCCACGCCCTGATTCCCCGAGCGCCGACCAATCTCCACTTCCTTGTCGGTGGTGTTCAACCCGAAGGTGCTGACCCGCTTCAGCATGCCATTGATGTAACCTTTCTGGCTGGCTCCATCATAGACCACCTCCAACAAGTTCCAACCGTCGGCGGGGGGGGGAACCGTGCTGTCGAGATAATCCCAGCCGGCGGGCAGATAGGCGGCATCGCTCTGGTCAGAAACGCCAAAATACGTTCCATGCCCGCCGGCTTCGCCGAGATGGACCGCCATCACGGTCACGCCCGGCCCGCGATCGCGGCTTAACACCGCAAAGACCGTGCGCGGCATCGTGTTGGTGATGCCCAGCGGGCGGGCGGTTTTCAAGCCCGCAGAATTACTGATGATGGTGTCCGAGGTGAAGTGGATCGTTCCTTTTCCCCCCAGGGCGCGCCTGCCCTGCGGCGAATTGTAACTTGGCGGAACGCTGTTGGGAACGAGATCGTTTCGGTTCAAGCTCTGATCCGCCAAGTGTGACACCGGGGTTTGATCCTCCTGTTGCAGCTTGGATGCATCCACCCATAGCGCGAGGCCATTGGTGAGTTTCAGCGTTTCCGCGTTGCTAGTGGGAATGGCCAGCGGATCGACGGGCGCCGTATTGGTCAGGCTCCAGCGGCAGATCAAATTGTCTTGCAGCCAGGCGACGTCGTTGCTGGAAACCGCCGTCAAGCTGCTGACGGACTCCAGGTGTATGAGGGATTCATGGGTGGACCAGGTGCCATCCGCCGCTTTTTGCGCACAACAAATCGCGCCATGATTCCGATAAGCAATTTCCTGCGGATTGAGCCAGACGACCTCGGCCACCGCATCGCCGCTCACGATGAACTGGGCGGCAGGCGGGTGCGCATCCGCTGGCTGGATGACTAGTTTGTCATGCAAAAAGTAAATAAACGCGCTGTCATCCGGAGCCCAGGGACCGGCATGCAAATCCCCAAATCCATTCCAGCCTGCGGTGTCGTTCTCAACCACTTTTTCCCGGTGACCGGTCGAGGTGTTGGCCAGAAACAGGGCGGCCCGGGTTTCCGCCGAGGCAATATAAGTAACGTAACGGCCATCATGACTGGCTTGCGGCGGGCCGGAGAAAAGGCGCACCGAGCCAAAGGCCTCGGTGATTTCCGATAGGTGCGCCGGGTGGCGTGCCTGCAGCCAGGCCAGGCGCCCGCCCACCAAAGCGAGCACGACGAGCACCACCCAGGCTCCCGACGGCAGCACGGACATCCAGGCCAGGCTTTTCACGCAACGCGCGCCATAAGTCTTCCAGATTTGGGTTAGCCAGTTTATTAACACGTTAATTTTGCTTGTTCATGCTCCAGATCCCGGCGGAAGTGTCCAACCCGCCGGTCTGGAGCGGTGCCAGCGCCTCCACATGCCCGTCCGCCATGAGATAATTGAATTTTCCGTGATGGAAAGACGCGCCGCCATTGGTGAAAAACTCCAATTGCTGGGACGCGCCATAAACCGTGGCCTGCCAGGTGTTGCCGACCGTGTTTTTGGCATCAATGAATTCGGTCAGCAGCACGGTGCGGTCAGGATGGGGAATATCCGATAGCTTCACGACCGGCAACTGATCCATCTTGGGCTCGACCTTGTCTCCCAGCAACGGTGGCATGGTCCAGTAAATCCACCACAGGCCCACGCCAGTTGGACTATGGGGGCCCGGCGGCCAGTGGTCGGGCCACATATCGTTGCCGGCCATCGCATAGCTGCGCGGGGTCCCGCTATGCGGGAAGTTGTCTGAGGGGCAAAGGAAAAAACGCGGCAGGGAGGTGAAATACTTTTCCGTGCCGGCCTGGCCCGCGTGCAAATACGGGCGCAAGGCCGTATCCCAGCTCAGATGATTGGTTCCATAATCAATGCTGGCGGCGGGCAGCGCGCCATTATGTTGATCCACATAGTCCTGCATGGCCCGGCCCAGGACGGACAGGTTCGCCGCACAGCGGCGGCTGCGCCCCGTTTCGCCAAGGCAAGCCTGGCCCAACAAACCACCTAAAATCACGACCACGACGACGATGGCAAGCAAATCGGTGCGCGTGAAAGCGTGCTCACCGGCAAATCGGAAATGACGGCGCGGCCTCAAGCCACCCGCCCGCAGGTTCGGTTTGTTGGCCGGAGCGCGGCCTGTCCGTGCCTCCTTTTCCGAATGGTTAAAGCGCGGTTTCATGGATTGTTCCGCATTGGGAAATGCATGGCCACCCAATACAAGTCCGCCGTGCCATTTTGCGGATCATTGGCAATTTGTGCCACGTAATCATTCGCTTTGCCTGGATCCAGGCTCTTGGCGAAAAACAGCGTCGAGGCGTTCAGCCACTTATGCGCCTCGACATGGCCGTCGGCAAAACTAAACGTGCTGGTGGTGCCATGATAGGCCGCCGGCGAATCCACCCATTGGGGCGCTTGGGTTTTAAAGTTGTCTTGCGGCGAGCCCGGCTGAAAATCCCACGACCCGAGATTGTCCCCCCGTCCGTCACATTCCTCGACCCACAGTATCCGCTCCGCCGGATGCACCAATTGCGTGGATTTAAAAATCATGTTGCTAAAGCTGATGGCACCATAACCGGCCTCGCCATTGATTCCGAGCACTCCGGAATAACTATCCCAGGCAAAACCGCCGCCCGCTGGCAACGCCGCCCGCAGATCGCCCGGACAATGAATGACATGGGCATTGGGCGCATACGGAAACAACGGTCCGCTGATGACCTTGCCCGCCGCGTTCATGGGCTGGCGGAAACCATTTTCCGTGGCTTGAATGACGGCCGCCTGGCTCGTTTGGGGAATGGTCGGTAATACAAAACGCACATCCGTGCGCCAGTCCATCGGGTCTGGCGCGGTGATTCCGGGGGTGCCGCCGTCGGGACAGGTGCTGAAGCCCACCGCCCGGCTGGCATTATCATTGGCGTACATTTCCCAGGCCAGCGCCAGCTGTTTCTGGTTGCTCAAGCAAACCGTTTGGGTGGCCTTTTGTTTGCCCTTGCCGAGCACCGGCAGCAGTAACGCCGCCAAGATGGCGATCACGGCAATAACGACCAGCAGTTCAATCAGGGTAAAGCCCAGCCTTTGGCCCCAAAAAAAACGCCTTTTTGGACCATCCCATTTTACAAAACCAATTCTGATCTGATACATCCCTTAAAACTTTAGCCAAATTTACTACTTAATAGCGCAATGATATTGTCGAAAAGGGCACCGCACGGCAAGCGGAAAAAATGCCTGTGGAAGGGGCAAGCGGCAAGCGGCAAGCGGCGGCGGGGCGGTGAGGGAGCGGGCGCAAGACATTATTCTTCTGTCGCCTGGAAAGGGATCGAACGGGCGACCCCATCACGGCCAACCAAGTGAGTTCAAAGGGCGGACTGACTCGGACTGACTCGGACTCGGGTGGTTCTGGGTGCTGGGGAAAACGGCCGGCGAGGGCCCGTTGCAACCGTGGTCCGCGTTGACGGAGCGGTTCATAATGAAATTCAAAGGTGCTACCCACTGCTACCCACTACGACTTTGAGGGGGTCATGGATTGATCTTTTCGGCTTTAGTTTAACCGGTGACCTTACATCCGCTCCCGCACATCGCCCTCTTTAATGATTTGATGCCGGGGCACTTCAATCGTGGTTTGCCGGCCCAGAAATTCCAGCAGCAGCGCCACCCGTTCCCGGCTGGGCAGCACCCGCGACACCACCGCGCGCAGCCCGCGCATGGCCCCTTCCGCGATTTCCACGACATCGCCCGGCTGCAACGTGGTGGCGATGACATGCACCTCCTCGTCGCCCACCGTCCGCTGCAAATCCTCGATCACCGCCGGCTCAATCACCGGCCAGCGCAAGCCAAAATGCACCACCGTGCTGACCCCGCGCGCCGACTGCACCTGCCGGAACGATTGCTGCCAGTTGAAGCGCGCAAACAAGTAATTCGGAAACAACGCCTCCGTCACCCAGACCCGCCCCTGCCGCGTGGTGCGTTGGAACCGGATGCGCGGCAGAAACACCCCCACCCCCGCCATGGTTTTAAGATGGGCCGCCGCAATATGTTCATGCTTCGGCTGTGCCCGCAGGCAAAACCAATTGTCGGCGTCAGTCATAAATACAAGCGCGTAGCCCGGCCGCCAAAGCCGCGTTTTGCCGGTGCGCGGTCATGGCGCTGCCGCCAGCCGCCAACTCCCGCCGGGGTGGCGACGATTCTGGTGCATCACATGCCTGGTTCACGCGCGTGCCGTGGATTATATCCAAGCCCGCCCCACCGGCAAGCAAACGAGGTGCCCGCCGAAACGAACGCGGCGTTGCCTTGGAAATAAATCGGCAATCGGCAATCGAAAATCAGCAATCCCCCGATTGCCTCCCCGACCGAAAGTTGCTTTAATGGACCGGATGAAGTTTTTCATTCAACGCAGTGGACTGGGCGACCTTTTTGAAAAGGTGGCCGCCGGCGAACGCATCTCCGAGGCGGACGCGATGCGGCTGTTTGAATCCAAGGACCTCCAGGTGGTGGGGGCCATCGCCGATTGCGCGCGGCAGAAAAAGAACGGCAACCGCGCCAGCTACATCGTCAACCGCTACATCAACTATTCCAACTACTGCATCCTGTCCTGCCAGTTCTGCTCCTTCGCCCGGAAAAAACGCGATGCCGACGGCTTCCAGCTCACCGTGGAGGAAATCGTCCAGAAGGCGCGCGAGGCGCTCCGGCTGGGCATCACCGAGCTGCACATTGTCGGCGGACTGCATCCCTCGCTGCCGTTCAGCTACTACACAGACATGCTGCGCGGGCTGCGGACGCTGGATGCCCGGTTGCAGTTGAAATGTTTCACGGCCATCGAAATTCTGCATCTGGCCTGGCTGGCAAAGAAATCGGTCGAGCAGACGCTGATCGAACTCAAGGCCGCCGGCTTGGATTCCCTGACGGGCGGCGGCGCGGAAATTTTCCGCAAGGAAGTGCGCGAGACGATTGCCCGGGGCAAGGAATCCGCCGCCGAGTATCTGGACGTGCATCGCACCTGGCACCGGCTGGGCGGGCGGAGCACCTGCACCATGCTCTACGGCCATCTGGAGAGCCTCGCGGACCGCGTGGACCATCTCCGGCAATTGCGCGCCTTGCAGGATGAAACCCACGGCTTCGTCGGTTTTGTGCCGCTGGCATATCATCCCGAGAACAATGAGATTCCAGTGAAACATCCGCCGTCGGGCTTTGATTCCCTGCGCACGCTGGCCGTCAGCCGGATTTACCTCGATAATTTTGACCACCTCACGGCGTATTGGGTGGGCCTGGGCATGAAGCTGGCGCAGGTGGCGTTGAGCTTCGGGGCGGATGATTTGCACGGCACCATCATTGAGGAGCATATTTTTCACATGGCGGGCGCCACCTCGCCGCAACTCCAGACGGAGACGGACATGCTCAAGGCCATCCGCGAAGCCGGCTGCATCCCGGTGCAGCGCAACACGTTTTACGAACCCATCAAGGTCTGGGAAACCCTGCCCCCGCCCAGCGAGCCCACGACGGAGCGATCCGGGATGCTCGAGGACAATCTGGCGACGGCTTGACGGATTGAGGGTGGATTGATGGATTGATGGATTGATGGATTGGTGGATTGGTGGATCGTTTGGAGCCGCGTTTCGCGGACGCAATTAATCGGCAATCGTCAGGGCGCTTTAAAGTCCGGCATTAGCGAGCGATTGCAAACCAGGGTGGCACGGGCCACTGGCCCGTACCGTCCGGCGACCCGCCGGACGGAACGGGTGAGGCGCTCTATTTGAAA
>Ga0302140_10004612_pt1 | contig 17517 bp, 15 predicted proteins | sample I_Bog_E1_1_FD_202095 | JGI IMG/M metagenome (GOLD analysis project Ga0302140, IMG submission 202095) | Peat permafrost microbial communities from Stordalen Mire near Abisko, Sweden - I_Bog_E1_1 | ecosystem: Environmental > Terrestrial > Soil > Wetlands > Peat | place: Sweden: Abisko, Stordalen... | reverse complement strand
CGACCACGTCGCGCCCGGGGCCCATTTTGGCTGCGGTCCAATCGCTCAAACCACTGTCATACATGGCAAAGCCGTCGTGATGTTCCGCCACCGGCACGACGTACTGGATACCCGCTTCCTTAAACAAGCGTGCCCACGCCGCCGGATCGAAATTTTCGGCCTTGAACATGGGAATGAAATCTTTGTAGCCAAATTTATCAACACGACCATAAGTTGCGATCTGGTGCTGGTATTCCTCGGAGCCCAAACGATACATATTTCGCGGGTACCATTCATTGCCGAACGCCGGGACAGAATACACGCCCCAATGGATGAATACTCCAAACTTGGCGTCCCGATACCACTGCGGCGCCTGATATTTTTCCAGCGACTCCCAGTCGGGACGGAACGGGCCGGAATGTGACACGCGATCGACATCGCGGAGAATGGCGGCTCGTGGCGCATCGTACTTAGAGCTAGCCTGTTGCCATACTTGATCGATCGTGATCGGATCCTCGGCGGCGGTGGGAGCGGAAGGTGAAGTCGTCTGCGCGTGCAACACGGCCGGGCCGGCAGCGAGTAATGTGCAGGCCACGGCTGCAGCCGCGTAACATCGAATGAACTGGCTAAAGATTGAGTTGAACACAAATCGTCCTTTTCATCGATTGGTTCACAAACGCATAAGCATATCAGCCGTTAACGGTTTGGTTCATGTCGATTGCAGCGTCAAGTCTACCTCCCGCATGGCGGTGCGCATGTAAGATATCGCCCGAGACGTTCATTCGCCCCACCCTTGACGGCGTAGAGGTTCAAAGTGCTCCGCGAATCCTTGCTCCTCCGATGGACATCCAAGCTTCTTTGGAAAGGTGACCTATGTCGATTCGTCCGGTGAAGCGGCTGATTGAAGCGAAACCCACGCTGGAAGGCGCCGGGGTGCATTTGCGTCGCGCCTTCGGTTTCGGAAACACCAAGGATTTCGATCCATTTCTCCTGCTCGATGATTTCCGCAACGATGTTCCCGAGGACTATCTTGCGGGATTTCCGTGGCATCCCCACCGCGGTATAGAAACCATTACCTATGTTCTTGCCGGGACGGTGGAACACGGCGATAGTATGGGAAACCGCGGCGCCATCGCCTCCGGAGACGTGCAGTGGATGACCGCCGGCAGCGGAATTATTCATCAGGAGATGCCGAAGGGCGATGAGGCCGGGCGCATGCATGGCTTTCAATTGTGGGCGAATCTGCCTTCCTCGCAGAAGATGACCGCTCCCCGTTACCAGGAAATTAAAACCGGCGAAATTCCGGAAGTCACGGATGACGATGGCACCCACGTACGGATTGTGTGCGGAAACTTCTGGGGAAAGAAAGGTCCTGTGGATGGCATCGCGACCGATCCCATTTACCTGGATGTTTCGGTGGCGCCCGGCAAAAGAAAAACCCTGCCGGTCGAAACCATGCGCCACGCTTTCGCTTACGTCTTTGGTGGCGCTGGTAAATTCTGCAACGCCTCTGGGCCCCTTGCAGTCCCTACTGAAGCGGTGAAGTGGTCTGACACCAATCCTCCGGTAGACGCAGAAAACCGCTCGCTGATTCTCTTTGATAGCGGCGACGAGGTCACGGTGCAGGCTGGAGAAGACGGGATCAGATTTTTGCTGGTCTCAGGCAAACCGTTGGAAGAACCCGTGGCTTGGTACGGTCCCATCGTGATGAACACGCAAGAACAATTGAAGAATGCTTTCACCGAACTGCAAGAGGGAACCTTTCTTAAGAGCGCCGATCTTCGGAAAACAGGGTCGTAGGAAAATAGGCTCTTAAGGCGCAAACTTCTAAACGGAGCGCTGAGTAAGGCTCCGACTGCCAGCGATTGCCAGGTTGACAATTCACCTCAGCCAACCTACCTTTTGGCCTGAAGCGAACGTTTGATCAGGAGAACGAATACGCGATGCGTGTCGGAGTGTTTACCCCACTGCTCTCGCAGCTGCCGCTGGCCAAAGTTCTCGATAAGCTGAGCCTTCTAAACATCCATACCGTCGAACTCGGAACAGGAAATTATCCGGGCGACGCCCACTGTAAGCTTGCGATGATCGAAAATTCGGCGGCCCTCGCCGAGTTTCAAAAGACGTTAGCTGATCACGGCGCAACCATTAGCGCGCTGAGTTGTCATGGCAACGCTCTCCATCCGGATAAGGCGCGGGCGCAACAAGACCGCGAAGTCAGTCGCAAAACCATCTTGTTGGCGGAGAAACTCAGCATTCCTGTCGTGATCGATTTCTCGGGATGTCCGGGCGATTCGCCCCAATCGACTGCCCCGAACTGGGTGACCTGTCCGTGGCCGCCGGAGTACCGCAAGGTTCTCGACTGGCAGTGGAACGAAGTGATTGCGCCTTATTGGATTGAGCATGCGAAGTTCGCGGCGGATCACGGAGTAAAGATCGCCATCGAAATGCATCCGGGATTCGTGGTTTACAGCCCGGAGACGATGCTGAAACTGCGCTCGGTCGCAGGTCCGAGTGTGGGTTGCAATTTCGATCCCAGTCACCTTTTTTGGCAAAGCATCGATCCCATCGCCGCCGTCCGCATACTCAAAGATGCTATCTTTCACGTGCACGCGAAGGACACGCAAATTTACGCTGAGAACTTGCCGCTCACCGGTGTGCTCGATACCAAGCCCTACACGGACGAACGCGAGCGCGCGTGGATTTTTCGCACCTGCGGGTACGGTCACGGCGCCGAGTGGTGGAGCGAATTTATTTCAACGCTGCGGATGTTCGGCTATGATAACGTGCTCTCGATCGAACACGAAGACAGCCTGCTTTCGCCCGAAGAAGGATTGACCAAAGCGGCGAATTTTCTCAACAGCATCGTGATCCGTGAGCAGCCCGCCGCTGCATGGTGGGTCTAACACAACCGCGCATGGCTAAGAAGGCAATCAGGACGGCGATCATCGGAACCGGCTTTATGGGCCGCGTGCATCTTGAGGCGGTGCGGCGATTGGAGTTCGTCGAGGCAGTCGCGATCGCGGGCAGAAATGCCAATGCGGTCGAATGCCTGGCTTCGGGATATTCTGTGCCCAAGATTAGCGACTATCGCGAACTCCTGCGCGATCCGGATATCGATGCAGTCCATATTTGCACGCCGAACGCGCAGCATTTTCCCATGGCCAAGGAAGCGCTACAGGCTGGGAAGCATGTAATCTGCGAAAAGCCGCTGGCGACGAGCGTCGCAGAAGGGGAAGAACTGGTTGCGCTCGCAGAACGACAAGGACTGAAGAACTGCGTCTGCCACAATCTGCGTTACTATCCCATGGTGCAACAAATGCGCCGCATGCGCGAAGACGGCGATCTGGGTGACATTCTCATCGTACAGGGAACCTACTTTCAAGATTGGCTGCTCTACCAGAGCGACTGGAACTGGCGGGTCGATGCCAAGTCCGGCGGCCCTTCACGTTGCATGGCCGATATCGGTTCGCACTGGTTCGACATGGCCGAGCACGTGACCGGAGTGCGTGTGACTTCTCTTTGCGCCGATCTGCAAACCTTCCATCCGACGCGCAAACGGCCGAAACATTCTCCCGAAACCTTTTCCAACAACCCGCTCGCGGACGGAGACTATCTTGAAACGAAAGTCGACACCGAGGATTTCGGCGCCGTGATTTTCCGGATGGGTGAGCGCGCGCGAGGCACGATGAGCGCAAGCCAGGTTTCCGCGGGACGCAAGAACCGCCTCAGCCTGGAAGTCTCTGGAACCCGTGCTTCGGTAGCCTGGAACCAGGAGCGCCCTGACGAACTATGGATTGGCCATCGCGACACCGGAAATGAAATTGTCATCAAAGATCCATCTCTGCTGAAACCAAAAGCGCGCAGCTATGCCGATCTTCCCGGCGGCCACAGTGAAGGCTATGACGATACTTTCAAGCAAGTCTTCCGGCGCTTCTATGCCGCAATCGCTGAGTCCGGCGACCCTGCTGAATATCCTCAATTCACGGATGGACTGCGGCAGTTGAGGATTCTCGACGCCGAACTGCAAAGCCATCGCGCTGGCGCCTGGGTCGAGGTTCCGGCTTTTGAAAGGAACGGGAATTGATCCTCGCCTCGATCATTGCGATTTTTGTGTATGGGATGATCGCCGCGATGTTGGGCACGGTCCTGCCCGTTCTTTCCGATCGCTTCAAGTTATCGCCCAGCCAGAACGGCAGCATCGCATTCGCCCAAGCCTTCGGCCTGATAATCGCATCTCTGGCCGTGGGCCCGCTTCTCGATGCCAAAGGCGATAAGGCCGGCATGGTTCTCGGTCTTTTCCTGATCTCTGTCGCACTGTTTACCCTGCCCCGCGTGGCAAATTTTCGCGGCGTTCTTCTTCTTTTTTTTCTTCTCGGAGTCGCCGGCGGTGTCACGGTCACCGCCGCAAACGCGCTTGCCAGTGATGTGGGTGAAGCGCACCGCGCTACTGCGTTAAACCTGGCCAACGTTTTCTTCGGGCTCGGCGCCATGGCCACTCCCTTCGTGGCCGCCAATTTTTTCGGGCGAAATTGGGTGCGGCTCTGTTACAGCATGGCATCGCTTGCGGTCGTCACCCTGATGATCGAAATTTTTACCAAAATGCCGGGACCCACCGCGTCGGGGCGCTTCATCCTTTCTGAGGTTGGTCCCGTACTTGGACATCCGCTGCTGCTGCTGACCGCTCTTTTTACTTTCCTCTATATCACCTGCGAGGTGGGCGTGTGGAATTGGTTGCCGCGGCATTTGGTGGCGCAAGGAATTCCAGAAGCGCGGGCCTTGAACATCCTCTCCTTGGGATTTGCCCTCGGCATGCTGCTTGGCCGCGTCGCTATCCTGCCGGTTCTGAGTCACGTTCCTGCTGTTCGGGTCACGCTGGTTGGTTCCCTTGCGATGGCAATCACGACATTCATGATGTTGCAGGCCAGGACATCGAAGGCGGCGTGGGTCTTAGTATTTCTCGCGGGTCTCTCCATGGCCCCGGTGTTTCCCACAACTCTCGCCATTGTCGGCAATGCTTTTCCGCGCATGACCGGCACCGCCATCGGATTCGTAATCACCTGCGGTTGGACCGGACTCGCCGTCAGTTCCCGCATCATCGGCTTCATCGCAGGTGGCGATCCGCGGCGATTGAAGAAAGCGCTGCTGGTGATCCCGGCCTCCTCCGTCATCATGGTCGGCCTTGACCTCGTGATTCGCGGCATGCTGCGCTAGACCTCGAAGCTCAGCGCCAGCTTTTGGCGTTACACCGTGAACGCCCGCATGTACTCCGCGTCGATTTTCAAAGCCGCCATCGCCGGCATGTCAAACTGCTCCTGTTCAACAAAGACATGCTTGATGCTGGCTTTCTTCGCGGCTGCGAAGATGGGATGGTAGTCGATCGTGCCCCGGCCTAACTCCGTCGATGGCGGAGGCGCTGCCGGCGTTACGTCAGGCGTCATTTTGAAATCCTTCACATGCAACATGACGATCCGCGTGGGATAACGCGTCAAATAGTCCGCAGGATTTTTGCCCGCCACCACCGCCCAGCCGCAATCGAGCTCCATGCTGACCTTTGTCGGATCGGTCAATCGCAGAAGCTCATCGTAAAATACGACTCCATTTTCCGAACGGAATTCCGGAGTGTGGTTGTGATACGCGAACCGCATGCCTGCCGCATGGATGCTCTCCCCGATGCGATTGAACTGATCGGCGTTCCACCGCCAGTCATCAAGCGTCATCGATTCCCGGGCAGCGCGAGAGTTGGAATCCTTCACGCGAGAGGCATCCTTCAACATCGGCGACGCGCACACGATGTACTCCAAACCGAGACTCTTGCCGAACTGAATGGTTTCATCCAACTTCGGCAACAAATCTTTCAATGGATAATGCGCGCTCACGCAGCGTAGACCGGCGTGATCCATCGCTTGCTTTACCTCCGCGGGGGTGTGCCCGAAGAAGCCCGCGGCCTCCACCTCGCGATAACCCAGCGCAGACAATTGCGCCAACGTGCCCTCGTAGTCTTTGGGCAGAATGTCGCGAACCGAATAAAGTTGCAATCCGAGCGGCAGTCCCAGCGGATCGGCCATCAGTTTGGTGGTGCTGTTCCACAATACGGCGCAGGCCGCTGACGCGGTCGCCGTCTGCAAGAAAGTTCTTCGCGAAATGTTTCGCATCGTAGGCCTCAATTCTCGATTCTCAATTCGATTCTGCAACAAATCCAGCCCTCAACCTCGGATCGTTTTCGCATTTGCATCCCAGGTTGCAATCGTATTTTTGAAATATGCATAGTTGGCAAGGTGGCAGCCAATCGCAGCGTGGTTCCCGAAAATCTCGTTCTCCACCGTCGGTTTGCGCGTTCGCACTGCATCGAAAAAGTTTGCCTCGTGCGCCGAAACATCGCTGTACCCTTGCGGCGCGGTAAAAGTTTCCGCTTCCACAGTCTGATATTCGAGCGGCCCCGGCTGCGGATGTTCGGCCTTCCACTGCGCCAGATATTCCTTGCGCAGCCGCTCCGGCCAGCCCTTGGTCGAGTAGTCCTCGGGCTTCGGGGTAATGTCCTGGGGAATGAAGGTGAGGGTTTGCCCGTTGATCTCCATCGTCCCTTTCGTGCCGTGAAACTTGATCGGCTCCCCGCCGGCGTTATTTAGATTGCAGCGCAAGACCACCCGAAACTTGGGATAATCGAAAAGCGTTTCGATCAGGTCGGGGAAATCGCGTCCGTCCTTCCAGCGGAACAGTCCGCCACTCGACTGCGCGCGCTGCGGCGCCTCGTTCGTGCCGGAGATGAAATAAATCCCCGAGAGCAAGTGAACGAACAGATCGCCGGCCAGGCCCTCGCCATAGTCGGAGAAACAGCGCCAGCGAAAAAATCGCGCCGCGTCGAACGGACGCTTGGGCGCCCCGACCAGAAATTCATTCCAGTCGATGGTCTGTTCGCTGGCATCGGGAGGAATCGGATACACCCATGCGCCTCCGGGCGAGTTGCGATCCGAAGAGCCTTCGATAAAAAATACATCGCCGAGCGCCCCCGACGAGTAGAGTTCACGCGCCTTCTCGTAGACGATCGAACTTACCCGTTGGCTGCCGACTTGCATAACGCGATTTCCCTTGCGCACCGCCTCGACCATGGCAAAGCCGTCTTCCACCGTATGCGACATGGGCTTCTCGCAGTAAACATCCTTGCCCGCCGCGCAAGCGTCAACCACAATTCGGCGATGCTGATGATCGGGCACGGCTACGATGACCGCGTCGATATCTTTGCGGTCGAGAATTTCTTTGTAGTTGCGGGTTGCCGGGACTTTGTTTTGTACGGCCTCCTGCGCCGCTTCGTGACGGCTGTCGTAAAGATCGCAAACCGCCACGCATTCGACGCCCGGCACCGCCAACGATGCTTGCAGAAGTTCACAGCCGCGCGTGCCAGTCCCAATCGACGCAAAGCGAATTCGATCGCTTGCAGCAACAGCCCGCCCAGTTCCCCAGAGCAGCGGCGGTTCGAGAAGAGTGAGTTTCATCGCGGCCCCGGCGGCCACGGAGCCCGTACCAATCCGCATAAAATCGCGACGCGTCAAAGAATGCATGAGTGCTTTTCTCCTTCTAATCCCTGCTTACGCCAGCGTGATCAAATCGATCTGAACAAATGTGACGTGGCAATTCTAGGCGCGCAGAAGATTACGCGCAATGAACAATACATTAGCCGGGCGCTCGCCCAGCCGCCTCATAAAGTAGGGGTACCACTCCGTGCCGAAGGGGATGTAGATGCGCAGGCGCCAACCCTCCCGCACTAACCTTCGCTGCAGATCGCGGCGGATGCCATAGAGCATTTGAAATTCGAAGGAATCGCGCGACAATTTTTCAGCGATCGCAAAAGCCTTGGCCTGCTCAACGATCCTCTCGTCGTGCGTAGCCAACCCATGGTAGATGCCGCTCTTCATCAAGACCTTCATCAGCTTGACATAGTTGGCGTCGACATCCGATTTTGCCGCGAACGCGATTTCCGAAGACTCCTTGTAAGCCCCTTTGCAGAGCCGAATGCGAATCCCTTCGGCCAGCAATTTTTCGACGTCGCTCTCGGAGCGCTTTAAATAAGCCTGGATTACAGTGCCCACCGACTTTGCGTTCGCAGGGATTCGGTGAAGCTCATGGACGAAATCAAGCGTGCGCTGAGTGTAAGGCGAACCTTCCATGTCGACGCGCACAAATCCGGGAGGGTTCATGGACGCGCACTCGGCAACCAACCCGCTGACCAGATCGCGGGCCAGCTTCTCATCTACATCCAGGCCCATGTGCGTCAGCTTCAGACTGATGTTGGCATTGAGTTGGCTGGCAACAATGGCGCCGAGAATCTGATGATAGAGTTCCGCGCTATGCCGCGCCTCCTCCGGATTGGTGACGTTCTCACCCAGGTTGTCGATGGTTACACTCATGCCGGCGCGGTTGATGGCCTGGGTGGCGCGCACGGCATCGGCGATTTCCGTGCCCGCGACGAAACGCCCGGAGACCCGGCGGCCCAGAGAAGACCGCTCCGCAAAACTGCGCAGAGATGGATTCTCGGACAGACGAACAAAGAAAGTTCTTAACATGCGGCGCCCGCAATTCGATAATCCGAAGCAGATGGGTGCAGGAAGATCACAGAAAGTTGTATCACAACGGGGATGTTGCTCCGATCTTCACAAATGCCGGGGTCCCTCCGAAAGAAGGACCAAAGACGGAAGGCGACGAAGGACGAGCTAAGGATGAATTAGTGCGTGAACTGAAGTTCTACAACCTCGTGGGTCTCGCGGGGCCCAGGCTCCCATTTCCACTCGCGCAGCGCGTTCTGGGCAGACTGGACAAATAAAGGATGGCCTCCTTTGACCTCTACCGACTTCGGGGTGCCGTTAGGAGCGACCAGAACGTCCGCCTTTACCACTCCTTGAATGTTCATGGAACGCGCGAGGCTGGGAAATTGCGGGGAAACGCGAAGCAGAACCTTGCGGGCAGCCTCCGAAGCCGTCTGCCCCTCACTGCGATAGGGAGCCGCTGTCACCGACGAAATCAGAACCAACAGCGCTACAGAAATCTTTCTCCGCACAAAGCCCTCAGCGCACTGGATGCAGCATAAGGGTTACCTCGAGTGAGTCACAAATTACCTCGGTAATTGCGACTCCCGGGCCAGGACACCTTACCCCTGTTGGGGTCTCGAGCGCTCGTCACTTACCATGCTCTTCCAAAAACTTTTCAACTTCGATGGCCGCCATGCAACCACTTCCGGCCGCCGTGATGGCTTGCCGGTAACGGCGGTCCTGGACATCGCCGCAGGCGAAAACGCCGTGTACCTTGGTGAGAACATAGTGGTGGGTCTTGAGATAGCCATCGGCATCGGTTTCGAGCTGATCGCCGAACATCTTCGCATTTGGGTCGTGGCCAATACCGAGAAACATTGCGCTGGTGGCGAAGTCATAAACTTCGCCGGTCTTCAGGTTCCGCAGTTTCAGTCCGGTCACTTCCTGCTTGCCGGGATCGTAAATATCTTCCACCACGGTGTTCGTCAGGAAATGAATCTTCTCATTCTGCTGCGCCCGCTCCAGCATGATCCGGGAGGCGCGAAAGCTGTCACGCCGGTGGATCAGCGTAACTTTCGTGGCGAAACGGGACAGGAATATAGCTTCCTCCATCGCGGAGTCACCTCCGCCGATCACCACAATCTCTTTGCCGGAGAAAAAGAAGCCGTCGCAGGTTGCGCAGGACGACACGCCGTGGCCAATTAACTTCTGCTCGTTGGGAAGCCCCAACCACCGAGCCGAAGCGCCGCTGGCGATGATCAGAGATTGGGCATGCACTTGATGTTTTCCCAGATGCAGCAGAAACGGGCGCTGGCCAAGGTCTACGCTGGTGAGATGAGCCATGCGATATTCCGCGCCAAAGCGCTCTGCCTGCTTGCGCATGTTTTCGACCAGTTGCGGTCCCATAATTCCTTCGGGAAAACCAGGAAAGTTTTCCACCAGTGTGGTAAGCGAAAGTTGGCCTCCGGGCTCATGACCTTCCACTACCAGAGGTTTCAGATTCGCGCGCGCGGCATAAAGAGCGGCGGTGTGTCCGGCGCAACCGGATCCGATAATGACGACGTTGCGGGTTTCGCTCATGATGTTGTATTAAGGTCAGTCGTTAGATTGCGAATTTTCCATTTCGATGCAGGGGACGAGTCAGGCCACGAACCACGGATGGACCCCGACGAACACTACACAATCCAACTTCACTCTTCACTTGTTTCCTCCAGGAGCTTTCACGGATTTTGATTTTGCTGTTGCCTTCGGTCGTGTCTCAGGGATCTGGGCCAACTCCGCCGGCACAGTGCGTCCCACGCCTAGCAGGTGACGATAATCTGCCAGCACCTCGGAAGCGCCGCGGAACAAGGGTTCGTAGGCGCTTTGATCCGGCGCGGGTCCGTTCTCCGACGCTGTACAGCGGGCCAGCGCTACCGATGATTTTCCGAAACGCTCGAGGCGAATGCGGCTGGCCGGAGTGTTGGCTGCAACCATCGCCGCCGCATTGCCGATCGCCGAAGCGCTGTCCTCCATTGAAATCTGGATGAGATCTTTGGGATCGCGCACGTGCAGAACCAGCGTCTCGACCATGGTGTGCCCATCGTCGCTGAACGAGTACTGTACGCTGGCAAACAAAGCCTGCACCGAAAATTCGCGGCGTATCCGAACATAGCGCGCGACGGAAGGCTCGCCGGAAACCTGCGCGCCTTGTCCAGGCTGAAGAAAATTTGGCGCGTCCGTTAAAGTCGAAACCCCATGGGAGATTTCGAAATCAGCGCTGAATAGCGGTTGTTTGGGGATTCGCGCCAGTGCTGCTGCCAGTTCTTTCTGCTCGCCGGGGGAGGGTGCGCATACGTTCAGAACATTTACTTTCACTTGCGGTTGAGACGGCGCGGCCTCCGGTGCCTCCTGCGCCCATGAGACGCGAGGGCATACCAAAGCAGAGAACGACACCGCAGCGAGGATAACACTGGCTTTTCGGATCACTGCGGAATTCTAAATGATGTGCACAGAAAACTTTCAAGCTCAGAAGCGCGAAGGGCTTCGCCGTAGCGAAAAACACGGTTAGAATCCATTCATGGCCAATTTAACGCTGGTTTACGGCATGAGGCTGCTGCCTTCCGAAGACGTGCTGGAAGTGGGACAGGCTCCGGTAAAGCTTGCCAACGGTCGCCAGGCCCATGTCACCATGCATGTGCTGGAAGGCAGCAAGGAAGAAATCGAGAAACAATTGCGCACCAGTCTCGAAGCATTCTTCGATTTGTATCCGGAGATTTGATTCGAGGAAAAATTGTAGGAACGTGCTCGAACCGCTCTCAACGATTGCGGAGAGATGAGTGTCGGAATTGATCGTCTGGAATTGATCGTCTGGGATTGATCGTCGGCAATTGACCGTCCTTCGAGCGCCGAGCGAAATCATGCGGGACTTTTACTGGAAATTACGCGCGAGGTTATCGGCCGCCGGCCTGTGGCCGCAGGGCTGGATTGCGCGTGGGGCCTGCTATTCGCTGGGTTTGGCGATATTTCTCTTCGCCCTGGAAGTCCTTCTGAACATGTTTGCCCCGGCGGCAAGCAGCAGTCTGGGAGGCTGGGTCAAGTTTCTTCTCTTCGATGCGGCGATGTTGTTTTCCATTCTGGCGTTCCGCGCGCTGAAAGGAAAAATCCTTTGGCGCTTGCGCAATCGGCTGATTGTCACCTACGTATTCATCGGGGTAATTCCGGCGGTTCTATTGGTGGCGATGGGTTTGATCTCGATTTATCTCTTCGCCGGGCAGTTTGCCAGTTATGTCGTGACTTCAGAGATTAACTCCCAACTGCGCAGCATGCAGGCGGTGAACGCGGCGGTAGGCAACGAACTGGCGGCGCGTATCGAAAAGGGCCAAGCACCCGCGGCGGACTCGCTGGCCGGATTAAGGAAGCGCGACCGCAGTTGGACGAGACGACGCGTCGGAGCCTGGCACGGTTCGGAGATTTTACTGCTGAGCGGCGGAGCAGAAAATTCTTCGCCGATCACTTTTCCCGATTTTTTCAATAAGACGGACGGTGAATTCGCTGCCGCGTTTCGCGAAGGGCAGCCCTTCAAGGAGATCGTCCGCGACCAGGATGAGTTGTATTTGCGCGTGGCTTCTGTATTCGATGTGGGACAGAAACGATTGACTGTGGTGACCGGCGAACCGCTCGACAGGAACCTGCTTGCCGATATTGCCGCAAATTTAGGCGAGATCACTTTGTATGCCGCGGGGATGCCGCTAGAAGATGCTCAACGTGGAAATGCTCAAAGCCAGCGGCAACCAGTTGCAGACGGAAACTCTCCCGCAAATCCCGAGTCCGCGGAGCCTGAGCCAAAAGAAGGCAAGATCGTCATCAGCGAAAGTAAATCCGGCGGAAAGGCTGAGGCGGTTCAGCAGGTGCTTCGTCCGATATTCACCGTTGGTACCGTCCCCACTCCTGCCAGCATGATGGATCGTGAGATTACTTTTGCAACGCCGCTGTCGGTGGTGGATTGGAAAAGTGGAGAGCGTGCAGGCACTAGCGCTCTGGCAAAGGTTCGGACTCGGCCTTCGGTTCTGTATGCCCACTTATTCGCCGCGTTGGGAGACATCGCGCGCGGGGTGGAATACCTTCTGTTGGCGATTGTCGTTTTTTTCGCTGTGATTGAGTTGATCGCGCTGATCATTGGCGCGCGCATGACGAGAACGGTGACGGGGGCGGTGGCCCAGCTCTACGACGCGACCAGGAACGTCGACCGCGGCGATTTCAGCCATCGTATTCCGGTGAAGTCCGCCGATCAGTTGGCGCAGCTCTCGCTGTCGTTCAATTCGATGACCGAATCCATCGAGAAGCTGATCCTCGAGCAGAAAGAAAAACAGCGGCTGGAGGGCGAACTCGCCATCGCTCAGGAGGTGCAGGCGCAGCTGTTTCCGCGGCAGGTTTCTGAACTGGAGTCGCTGGAAGTGCACGGCTTTTGTCGCCCGGCGCGCACGGTGAGCGGGGACTACTATGATTTCCTCACCGCCAGCTCGCATAAGCTGATCCTGGCGGTTGGCGACATCAGCGGGAAGGGAATTTCGGCGGCGCTGCTGATGGCGACGATTCACTCGGCGGTGCGCGCCTACAGCGTGGAGAGTCTGCCGCAGATGCGCGAACCGGTTGCCGTGGGCGCGGTCGCGGGCGCGGGAAGAATCATGGCTGCTTGGCCGGAAGGCATTGAAGTTTCTCCCGGCGCACTGCTCGGGTTGCTGAATCATCAACTCTACGAGAGCACTCCTCCGGAAAAATATGCGACGCTCTTTCTTGGAATTTACGACGGAAGAACGCATCAACTCACCTATAGCAACGGAGGACATCTGCCTCCAATTTTGATCGGTAAAGATGGTTCGGTGCGAAGGCTGGAAGCAGGCGGGACGGTGGTTGGTCTGTTCGATAACATGGCTTACGACGAGGGCTCGGTGCAGATGCAGTCTGGAGAAATCTTTCTGGCCTACAGTGACGGTGTGACCGAACCGGAAAATGAATTTGGCGAATTCGGGGAGGAACGGTTGATCGAACTGGTGAGCGCGAATCGACAACAGCCGCTGGTGCAGATCAGTCAGGCTGTGACTTCGGCGGTGGATGACTGGATCGGGGACAACGAGCAGCCGGATGACATCACGCTCGTGCTGGCGCGGGCGCGGTAGATCGATTTGTTCTGGGTCTGATATCGACTCGTCCTAGCAGACTGATCTGAATCAAAAAAATCACAGATCGATTCTCTAACATCTCTGCTTTGAGTAACTTGCAGAGATTTGATCTGAGTAGATCTGGGTAAAATATTGAAAAGCAAGAACTTGCTCGTAAAATATTATGGGCAAAGAAGTTGTTGGGGCCGTTCGCATAACAAGTTGGTTTAGGACCCGCAATCGCCATAATTAGTCCGGCCGACTGATGATCGGCTGAATTATGTCGGACGGCAAGGGCAGACGTCACAGTAAGGAGGTGGAAATAAGCTCGAGGCAATCTTCAGAAAACCTGCACGGCCGGGGCGTGGTTTCGGTCATGGTGTGGCTTGCCGACAATTTTAACGTCCTGGGCGAGCGCCACCAGGAAGCGCAACAGGCGTTCCACGGAGAACTGCCGGAACTCACCGCGCAGCAGCTTCGAAACATCGGGCTGGCGTACTCCGAACAACGCAGCGGCCTCCGCCTGTTTGAGGCCGCGAGCTTTTAGGATGGCATCAATCTTGAATACCAACTGCGCCTTGACGAAATGCTCTTCCGCGTTCGGCACACCGATGTACTTAAACACGTTGCGGCTTCCGGCTTTGTATCCCTTCTTGTGGCTCATCTGGCTCATCTCTTGGCTCATCACTTTCTCCGCGCGGCAATCCGTTCGGCGTCGCGCATTCGTTGCTTGATTAACTCCAGGTCACGGCGCGGGGTTGCAGTTCATCAGATTTTCTTTTTCTTCCAGCGGCCTTGCTTGAATAAAATTGCGCTGGCGATGGCCATTGAACATTCGGCGATGGCAATCGAATAGAAGACGCCGTTCGACCGCATATTCAGAGAGATTGCCAGCCAGTAGGCCAGCGGAATCTCGAACAGCCAGAAGCCGAAGAAATTTACGATGGTCGGAGTAATGGTGTCACCCGCGCCGTTGAAGGCTTGCATCATCACCATGAAATAGGCGTAGCCCAGGTTGCCGTAGCTGACGATGCGAAGGCAGGCTACGCCCATCGGGACCACCGCCGGATCGTGCGTGAATAATCGAATGATGGGTTCCGGGAAAAATATGAAGACGAGGCCGACGGAACCGAGGAAGATCATGTTGTAGAATCCCGTGCGCCAGACCGCTTTTTCCGCGCGATCGGGATGGCCTGCTCCCAAGTTCTGTCCGACGAGAGTCGCGGCGGCGTTGCTCATTCCCCACGAGGGCAGGATCACGAAAATCACGATGCGAATGGCAATTGTGTATCCGGCGAGCGCGGCCGCGCCGAAGATGCTGACGATGCGCACCAGTCCGATCCAGCTGGTGTGGGCGATGGCGAACTGCAGAATCCCGGTCACGGAAACGCGAACCAGGCGCAGCATAACAACAAGATTCAGGCGAACCTGCCGCGCCAGAATGTGAATTCGCTCGGTGCCTTTGAGGAGGCGATAAAATTGGTAGGCGACGCCGATGCTGCGGCCGGTCAAGGTGGCGAGAGCCGCGCCGGTCACGCCAAAGCGATGAAACGGTCCCAGTCCGAAGATCAGGCAGGGATCGAGCGCGAGGTTAATAATGTTCGAAACCCACAGCAGACGCATGGCGATTGCCGCGTCGCCGGCGCCGCGAAAAATTGCGTTGTTCAGAAACAGCAACAGCACGGCATAACTTCCGCCCAGGCAAATTCGGGTATAGCCACTTCCCGTGGCCACAATTTCCGGCGATGCTCCCATCAGCCGCAATAAATTCGGCGCGTACAAGAAGCAGGGCACGCCGATGGCCAGCGCGATGAACAATCCGAGAGCGATGGCTTGCACTCCGGCCACGGCTGCGCCTTCTGGATCTTTCTCGCCAATGCGGCGCGCGACCATGGCAGTTGTCGAGAGGCTTAAGCCCATGCCCACCGAGAAGACGAGGCTCAGCATGGATTCTGTCAGACCTACCGTGGCGACGGCGTTCGCCCCGAGACGTCCCACCCAGAACACATCGACCACACCGAAGAGGGATTCGAGAACCATCTCCAGCACCATGGGCACCGCGAGCAGCAGAATCGCGTGGTTGAGGTTGCCGGCGGTGTAATCCTGATGCGAGCCGCGGACGGCTTCCAGCAACGAGGCCCATAGTGTGTGCGGCTTTTCGGTAGTGGAGGCGGTGACTTCCATAAAACACCTCTTGAACAGACGATGGGACTACTGGAGAGAAGAGTCCGGAATTGCGACCAGTCGGCGATCGGGCGAACTATCGAGGGTTGGACATTGCGCTGTTCTTTCAGGCAGTTCGCCGATAAGAAACTTCAGTCGAATGTGCGGCGAACGGAATAATCTGCGTGGATTGTAACGCGGCGAGGCGCAGGCGGCAACTCTGAGCGCAGGGAGTGCCTCAATTTTGAACCTCTTCGCGTACTTTGCGGTCGAGATCGGTAAAGAGAGGAAGCCTTTAACCGCAAAGGGCGCCAAGAAAGGGCCGCAAAGCTCGCTGAGGAATTCAAACTGAGTCACGACCTAGAGCCAGGCTCACTTCTTTGGATACAAAGTTACTCCCGCCGTGACCGCGAAATTTTTCGCCATGCCGCCCAGAACGACCGGTCCGAGAGGGGTTTCGAGCAGGCCCCGACCATCGGCGCGGGGATCGCTCGTGCTTTCGGAAATGGTCTCCCAATGGTGAGCGTGCAGGTCATAGCTGAATGTAAGCGAGGAAACTTCAGCAGGCTGGCCGTCGTAGGAATTGCCGGTGTAATCGTGAGGAGTCGCAGTTCCGCCGGAAAAATAAATTCGATGATCGCGATCCGCGCCGCCTGCGGAAGTGCCGAAACGCGCGGGGCCGGGATGCGGAGGCAATTTGCTCCATTCGATTTTGTTGGGATCTTTATGGTCGATTTTGCCCAGCCAACATTCGTCCGAGGCAACGTAGCGGGGACCGCCTTGCGGCCCAGGCTTGGCGCCATCCGTGACGACGATTTCATCGTCCGCCAAACCTCCAGCCGAACCAAACACGGGAGTGCCCGGGAGCGGCGTGGCCTGGCTCCACGTGTCTTTTTCAACGTCGTAAATTTGAACGTTATTCACGGGCCCGCTGGAGGACCGGCCGCCAATTAAGTAAATGAAATGATCGTGAGTGACGCCCACGACCGCGCTGTCCACGGGAACCGGGATGTCTTTCCCGCGAGACCAGCGGCGTGCGCCGGGTTCATAGACATTTACGTCGGGGACAATAATTTCTCCGCCTTGATTGTCGACCACGAATCCGCCCATGAGAACGATCAATCCCTTAGCTCCCGCGGCGGAAGCGTTCAGCCGGCCGGCTACACCCGGAACGGGCCGCGCCTGGCTCCATCTGCCGGAATGCGAAAAGGTCATCACGTAAACTTGATTCGTAACATCACTCCAGGTCTTCTTGGGGCCGATACCCATCATGGAAAACAATAGGAAGCCGCCCTTGAGGCTTGCGACCGCATTGCCCGAGACGGCTGCGGGCATGGGAGGAAACCGGGGTTCGTCTGCGGCGATGCAGACAAAAATGCTCAGCACAAGCAAAAAACAAGTGAGCTGCTTTTTCATGGCAAAGATACTAACCCAACGAAAGGCGTTAGGTTCTGCCGGCTAATCTGATCGATTGAGCCGATCATCGACACTCGCTCACTCGATCAGACCTTGTCGCACGGCGTGTATGAAATCTGTGAATGCGGGAGTATTGCCGCTGGCGCGCATTGTGCTGGCGATTTGTCCGCGATGATATGCCGAGTGCAGAAGGATGTGGGTTAAGACATCGTGAACGTTGTTGGACCAGGGTTCGCCCTTGCTGTTTGTGTAATTTATTTTCTCCGAGAGCGACGGCGAGGAAAGCTGAGCAAGATATT
>Ga0302140_10004609_pt1 | contig 17527 bp, 10 predicted proteins | sample I_Bog_E1_1_FD_202095 | JGI IMG/M metagenome (GOLD analysis project Ga0302140, IMG submission 202095) | Peat permafrost microbial communities from Stordalen Mire near Abisko, Sweden - I_Bog_E1_1 | ecosystem: Environmental > Terrestrial > Soil > Wetlands > Peat | place: Sweden: Abisko, Stordalen... | reverse complement strand
CTGCTGGCCTTTCCTGACCAGCACAACATGCCGCTGAACGCCATGCCCTCCCCGCTCGTCATCGGCTTTGCTCTTGGGTTGTCGCTCGTAACCGGAGCCCTTTTTGGCCTCGCTCCCGCACTGATGGCCTTGCGCGTTCAACCCATTGAAGCGCTGCGCTCGAATGCCCGCACCACTGCCCAAGGTGCGTCCTGGGTCCAGCGCGGGCTGGTGGTGCTGCAGGCGGCGCTTTCGCTGGTGCTGCTCGTGGTTGCCGGCCTCTTTGTGCAAAGCCTGAACAAGGCGCAAAGCACAGATATGCGGCTCGACGCCACCAATCGCTATATCGTCCACATCAATCCGCAAGCAGCCGGATACAAGACAACCGAAGTGGAGGCCCTTTACCGCACCATAGAAGACCGTTTCCACGCGCTGCCGGGTGTGGTGAAGGTCGGGCTGGCCACCTATACGCCGATGGAGGAAAACAACTGGGGGACCGGCGTGAAAGTCCAGGGAGAGACAGACCTACACAAGGGCTCCTCCTGGGTAAAAGGAACTCCCGAGTACTTTGACTCGGTGGGCACGCACGTGGTCATGGGCCGAGGGTTCACTGCGCAGGATGTGCTCGGCGCGCCACCGGTGGCCGTTGTGAATCAGGAGTTCGCCAAGCAGTTTTTCGGCACGCGTAACCCCATCGGCCATCGTTTCGGGGGTTCGGATCCAGGCAAGGACAGCAACTATGAGATTGTCGGCGTCGTCGAGAACACCACGTACACCAGCGTCTACTGGAAGGACCACGCCATGTATTTTGTTCCTCTGACGCAACGTCCGGCGGTCACCGATCCGGACGACACTCTTGAGAAAGATATGTCCATGTATGCCGGAGCGATTGTCATCGAGACTAGCCGGCCTGTTTCCGGTTTTGAAAAGCTCGCCAGTGACACCCTGGGCGGCATCAATCCGAATCTGACGACGGTGAAGTTCCAGACTTTCCAGCAGCAGATCGACGACCGGTTTGTGGAAGAGCGCCTGATTGCACGGCTCACTTCCCTGTTTGGGCTGCTGGCTCTGCTTTTGGCGGCGATCGGGATGTACGGCGTGACCGCGTACACCGTGGCGCGGCGGACGCCGGAGATCGGCATCCGCATGGCGCTGGGCGCGGCTCGGGGACGGGTCATCGGCATGGTCATGCGGGGCGCACTGCTGCAAGCGGCCGGAGGTTTGGGGATCGGTGTACCCCTAGCCATGCTCTGCGTGCGGTTTGTGAAATCGCAGCTTTTTGACATTGCCCGCGTGGACACCATGGTGATGACAGGAGCCATTGGTGTGCTGGTTGCAGCGGCGTGCGTGGCGGGGATGATTCCGGCGCGAAGAGCCGCATCCATCGATCCGGTAAGGGCCTTGCGCGTCGAGTAAGGGGCTGGCATTAGCCGTCGGCACACGGCCGGTATGAACGCTACGAAGCGGCCATGCCAAGTCCAACCAAATTCGCGGCGGCAATGATGACCAGGATACCGGCCCAGAGCAGGCGCACCGGCCGGCTGCCCACGCCGGCCCACTCGCCCAGCGCCAAGCCAACGAGGCCGCCGCAGAGCACGTACATGCTCATGTGCAGCATCCAGTTCACATAAAAGAGCCGCGCCGGCACGTTGGCCGCGCCCCATGCGTAGAAGAAGAACTGCAGATACCAGATAATGCCGGCCGAGGAGGCCAGCACCGCATTCTTGACGATCAGACTGGAAGGTTGCGCCAGGTCGGCGCGCAGCGAAAGCCGTGGGAGCGCGGCAAGGCGGATGAAGCAGTAACTCAGGTTCACGATGGCCCCGCCGCCCATGATGATCACATAACTGGGGAGTGCCGCGTAGAGCGAGTTGACACCCAGGTGCAGAGCTGCTTGCTCCATGGGGCGCGCCGCATCGATGGCGAAGGACATGCCGGAAGAGAAGATGCCGCACAGAATGGCCAGCAGCAGACCGAGCTTGACGTTGAACTCGCGCACCTCGCCGCTCAACAACAACTCCTTTTGATGGCCGGCGTAGGAAACGACGGCTACACCGATGAGGGCAACAAGCACACCGCCGACGGTGAGCAATCCGCCCTTGGTGGTGAACAACATGGCAGCTTGCCCATGAATGAGGGGTGGAATGAGGGTGCCGACTACCAGCGTGACGCCGATGGCGATGCCTATGCCCATCGACATGCCAAGATAGCGCATGGTGAGTCCGTAGCTGACATTGCCAACTCCCCACATGGCGCCGAAGAGCGCCACTTTCAGCAACAGGCTCGGCCCCATGGAGGCGTAGAAGTCGTGAAAGCTGGGCAGAAGAAACAGGCTCACGCCGATGGGCAGGAGGATCCACGAGAAAAACCCGGCGATGGCCCATGTGGTTTCCCACGACCATTTCTTCACTTTTTCAATGGGCGCGTAAAAACAGGCGCCTGACGCGGCGCCGAGCAAATGCCATCCAATGGCGGCGGGAATCGACAAGTGGGTTCTCCCTTTTCAGTAAATCGTTCGATCCAGTGCAGTTAAAAAAGCAACCGCAGATTCTTCGACTCCCCGCGGTCGCTCAGGATGACAGTCCAGCGTGTTGAGGTTACTCGACGCCGACAGTAAAGCTGTAACTTCCGGCAGCTAACTCGTAGCCGGATTGTCCTTCGCGCGTGACTAACTTGGCTAGCTTGCTCGAAGTAAGTGGCGTGTCCTCCAGCTTATACTTGCCTGCCTCGGCCTTGCTCAACGGCAGCCAGCCGGTCGTGTTGGCGGGGATACGGATGTGCCACTGCGCGGTCTTGCCATCGATGGTCCAGTCGGAATGAATCGGGCCATAGGAAGAAACATAGTCGAAGGCAATATGGCCGAGACGCGCATCGAACACCGGGTGCAGCACCACGGTGTGGAATCCGGCGCTCAACGGCGTCGCATCCACGCCCGCCGCGTAGCGATAGATCCAGTCGGCCACTGCGCCATAGGCATAGTGGTTGTAGGAGTTCATGCTGGGGTCTGCCTTCATCTGGTCGCCGTTCCAGCGCTCCCACATGGTCGTCGCGCCGTGGCCGATCAGATAGCCCCAGGAGGGATACTCGGTGTTCAAGAGCAACTTGTAAGCCAGCTTGATGTGCCCGGCTTTGGTGAGCTCTTCCAACAAATAGGGCGTACCCAGGAAGCCGGTGCCCAGCAACCCGTGGTTGGCTTCGATTTTGTCGGCCAGCTTTTGGGCAGCCTTGGCGCGGAGTGCATCAGGCAGCAAGTTCATGTGCAGCGCCAACACGTATCCGGCCTGCGTGTCCCCGCCTTTGCTCTTGGCATCGGGATTGTTAATCTCACCGAACGGCGAAGGCGTGTTGTCCGCCCCGGGAATAAAGCCATCGTCGTGCACAAACTTCTTCTCGAAGGCAGCGCGAATCTTCTCAAACTGCTGCTTGTACTTTTGCTCGTCCCGGGTGCGGCCGGTGGCGTGCGCCATCTGCTGCATGAGAGTGACGTCGTAAGCCCAGTACGCGGTGGCAATCAGCGGATAATCGGTCTTGCCTTCGGGCGACAGCCAATCGCCAAAGGGAGTGCCGCTTTCGTTCACCCACAGGCCATCGGGGTTGTGCGCATTGATGGCATCGAGATATTTCTCCATCGCCGCCCAGTTCTGTTCAATCACGCTGGTATCGCCGGTCTGGATCCACGAGGTCCAGGGAATGATGACGCCTGCGTCGCTCCAACCCGCGCCGGAGGATGCGAACGGGGTGGCCGTGCCCGGCGAGTAGATGCCGAAGTAAGACGAGCCCGACTGCGTGCCGCGCATGTCGCCGCCAAACTTACGCGAGAAAGAGGTGAGGTTCATGTTGTAGGTGGCGGTGCGCCAGAAGACCTGCGCATCGGCCATCCAACCCAGGCGCTCATCGCGTTGCGGGCAGTCGGTCGGGATGCCGACAAAGTTGGAGCGCTGGCCCCAGACGATGTTCTTCCAGAGCTGGTTAATGAGCGGGCTGCCGGTATCCAGCGTGGCCGTGAAGGGCGCATCCGTGTGGAAGACCAGGCCGCTCACTGATTCCTTGGCAGGAGCCTTGGGCAGTCCGGTGATCTCCATGTAGCGGAAGCCGTGGAAGGTGAACTGCGGCGTGAACTCCTCTTCGCCATTGCCGCTGAGAATGAAGTGGTCGGTGACCTTGGCGGTGCGCAGGTTGTCGATGTAGAGGGTGCCGTCGTCGTTGATAATTTCCGCGAACCGCACCTGCACATCCGTGCCTTCCTGACCCGACAGATGCAGACGCTCCACGCCGGAGAAGTTCTGGCCGAAGTCATACACAAAAACGCCGGGCTTGGGTTCGGTGACGGTCCTGGGAGTCAGGGTGCGCTCGACGCGGATCGGTTCAAAGTCTTGCGCTTCGATGGTCAGCGGTTTGGGATTGATGACAAGGGACGCCTTCCAGGAGGAACTGTTATAGCCTCCGGTATCCCAGCCGGGCGTAGCTTTTCGCGCATCCTGCGTCTCGCCGTCGTAAAGTTCGGAGGTGAGGATGCTGCTGCCGTAGGCCAGCCAGGTGTTATCGGTGGCCACCCACTCCACGCTGCCGTCGGCGTATTCGATGCGCAGCTGCGCGTTGAGCGCGGGAGGCGTGTCGCCATAGTTGTTAGGCTGCTGGAACCACTCCAGCGGCGTCTCGTACCAGCCAGGGGCAAGCAGCGCACCCAGCGCGTTCTCGCCTTTCACCACCTGCGTGGTGACATCGTACGTTTGATACTTCACGTGCTCGCGGTAGTCCGTCCAACCCGGAGCAAGGATCTGGTCGCCGACCTTATCCCCATTGAGGATCAACTGGTAGTCTCCGAGCGCGGTGGCATAGACGCGCGCTGATTTGACCGGCTTCTCCACATCAAAAGTCTGCCGCAAAGCTTTGACCGTATCGGGAATCCAAGGATGGCCTAGCGGGGCGCTGTCTGCTCCCGGGGGCTGCGACCAAACAACGGCGGCCTTCCAACTGCTGTCGTCGAAGTCTTTTTTCTGCCAACCGGCTGCGCCCTGCGCTGACGACTTCCACGAAGTGTCGCTGGCAAAGGCAGCGGTGGTTCCATCGGCATAGTTGACCACCAGCGTGGCTATCATCGGCGGCTTGTCCTGGATGGGCACGCCGTTCGGGTTGTCCAGATAATGCACCGTCTCAATGGAGACGGTGTTCGCGCCGTCGCCGAGCTGTTTGGTCACATCGGCGCGGACAAATTTCTTCCACGGCATTTGCTTGTAGGGTGGAAAGGGATTGGCGGCAAGCACCTGTGTGCCATTCACCCAGGCCGATACCGTGTCTTGCCCGGTGGCGTAGAGCGTGGCGCTGGTCACGGGTTTGGAAAGGGTGACCGTATGCCGGTAATCCACATGCTGCTCGCCCTTCTTCTCCGGGGACAACGCTGCTGCGTCGGGACTGGTGACCCAGGCAGCAGGCGCGTGGCGCACGGCGTCTTCCTCCGGCGTTTCGTAGCCGATCCATGCCGCGCGCCAGCCCTCGGGCGTCACCAGGCCTGCCTCCCACCAGGAGGTGGGACTTGGCGGATACGCCTTGCCCGCCGCGCCCCAGAGTTTCACCTGCCAGAAATAGCGCTTGCTGGGCTCGATGGGCGGCCCGGCGTAATGCACGTTCAGGCTTGCGTCCGATTCCACACGGCCGCTGTCCCACACATCGCCCTTGCCGGCGCCGAGCGCCGCTTCGCTCGAAGCCACCAGCACCTGGTAGGCGGTCTGCACTGCGCCCCGAGTGGCATCCTGCAAGCGCCAGGAGAAATGCGGAGCCGGATCGTCGATCCCTAAAGGGTTCTGCAAGTCGTCGACACGCAATTCTGCGGGACCCACGTTCGCGGAGCCGGCCTCCATCTGTGCGCGCATTGGAACACCTGCGATTCCCAGAATCAGCCCCAAGACAACCAAGCCTGCAAATTTATTTTTCATCGTGTTCGAACCTCGTAAATCGAAGCCTGACTATTGTGCAGCCTGCTCAACCCGATTGGGAAGCTCCTTGAAAGGGCAGAGACGGGCGGGTTTGTTTATCAAATGAAACTGTTTTCCAGACGGATGAACCTTACCGAAGCCACGCCTCCTTTGTCAAAGCCATTTGTCACGCCCTTCTGTGTTTCCGCAGAGCCGCTTCAACATTCCCAGCCATTACACTTCCTCCATGGCTCTCCGTCTCTACGCCGCCACCACCAGCCAGGGAAAGCTGCGCGACTTTCGTACCGCTGCCTTCGCCTTCGGTGTGTCTCTCGGTCCCCTTCCGCACCTCGCCACGCTGGCTGCCCCCGAAGAAGATGGAACCACGTTCACGGCCAATGCAATCCTGAAGGCGATTTACTATTCGCGCTTCGCTCCGGGTCTCGTCGTGCTCGCCGATGACTCGGGCCTGGAGGTGGACGCGTTAAACGGCGCGCCGGGCGTCCGTTCGGCTCGGTTCGCCGCCGACTTCGGCCTGGTCGACTCTCCCGATGCGAACGACAACACCGATGTCTGGAACAACATGGTGCTTTTGCAAAGGCTCTCCGCCGTTCCGCCGGGACTTCGCGGCGCACAGTACCGCTGCGTTCTGGCAGCTGCTCGCAACGGCGAGGTGCTCCATACCGCGGAAGGCTCGGTGGAGGGCATGATTCTGGATGCGCCGCGCGGCACCGGCGGCTTCGGCTACGATCCGCTCTTCTTCCTGCCCGCGTTGAACAAGACGATGGCCGAGCTTGATCTCGAAACCAAGCTCTCGTTGAGCCATCGCGGGCGGGCTCTAACGCAGTTGCTGCCCTTGCTCACCGCTTAAAGAGCGACAAGGACCTTCCCACAGGGGCTCAAGCCCGCGCTCGTTTCTTGGTGATTTGTGGCATGCCTGAAGTCATGCCCTGTTACAGAGCCTTCGAACGCTCAGTCGTTTTGCGTTACAAAGCGCGATGTTCTGCCCGGGCACTGGCCAAAATCGACACCGACCTTCCAGCAGGTGAAAGGCTTTGCGTGCCGTGGGTTGACGAGCGTATGACCGGACTCCAATAATGCAACTGCAACAATGCAACAACTTGCGTCTCTCAATCTGATACCGCCAACCCTTTAACCTGTCCCGGAACCCGGTGTTCAACCGACAGAACCCCGACCGCGTTAGGAGCCGACAACGTTATGGCCACTGCTCAACAACCCGCCGCGCCTCAAGTTCACCGCGGTGTCCAGCCTATCCGTGCCGGCAAGGGGTACACCTTCGTCCTGCGCAAGCTGCATTCCCTGCTGGGCATCATTCCCATCGGCGCCTTCCTGATTGAGCACCTGCTGTCGAACTTCGAGGCGTTGAAGGGGCCGGCCGCTTACGGCGCGCAGGTCAAGTTCCTCAACAGCCTGCCGCTGGTGCGCGTGCTGGAGTGGGCGTTCATCTTTCTGCCCATCCTCTATCACGGCCTGTACGGGGTGTGGATCTGGCTGCGCGGCAAATCGAACATTGTGTACTACCCGTGGGCCGGGAACTGGTTATACGTGGCCCAGCGCTGGACCGGCCTGATCGCCATCCTCTACATCGGGCAGCATGTCTACCGGCAGAGATTCTCCGGCGTGAGCCTGCCCGAACATCCCGGCGCGGCCTTTGCCAAGGTGCAGCACGAGCTGGCTAACCCGTGGATGCTGGCCGTCTACGTCATCGCGATGATCGCCATCTGCTGGCACTTTTCCTATGGCATCTGGCTCTTTGCAGCCAAGTGGGGCATCACGCCCGGTGAGACAGCCCGCAAGCGCTTCGGCTATGTCTGCGTGGGATTGGGCGTGGTGTTGGTGGTGATTGGGTTGTCCAGCATCTGGGCGTTTATCGAGCCGCAGTACAAGGATGCGCCGGAGGATGTGGCACCGGTGGTCGGTCATTTGACCGCTCCCTCTCAACCGGACTACCTACCAACGGCGTTTTCTTCGTGAGCGAAGCCGAAGGATCCGCGGTTGCGCTCCTTCAATGAACAAGCACAGCAGCTGGAAAGATTACGGAAGACCGATCCGGATCACGGATCACGACAAAGGAAGACTTCATGGCGGCACCAAAGATCATCGTGGTTGGCGGAGGGCTGGCCGGGCTCGCTGCAGTTATCAAAATCGCGGAAGCCGGCGGCAACGTCGACCTGTTCTCGATTGTCCCGGTCAAGCGCTCGCACTCGGTTTGCGCGCAAGGCGGCATCAATGCCGCCAAGAACCTGAAGGGCGAGGGCGACACCACCGCACAGCACTTCGACGACACCATTTACGGTGGCGACTTCCTGGCCAACCAGACACCGGTCAAGGCCATGTGCGAGGCGGCGCCGGGCATCATCGACCTGCTGGACCGCATGGGCGTGCCTTTCAACCGCACTCCCGAGGGGCTGCTCGACTTCCGCCGCTTTGGCGGCACGCTGTACCACCGCACCGCTTTCGCGGGGGCTACCACCGGGCAGCAGTTGCTCTACGCGCTCGATGAGCAGGTGCGCCGCCACGAGGCCGATGGCAAGGTGAAGAAGTACGAGGGCTGGGAGTTTCTCTCCGCCATCCTCGACTCCAAAGGCGTGGCCCGCGGCATCACCGCCCTGGACCTGCGCACCATGGAACTGAAAGCCTTCCCGGCCGATGCGATTATTCTGGCGACGGGCGGCAATGGGGCGCTGTTTGGCAAGAGCACGAACTCGGTGGTCTGCACGGGTTCGGCGCAGTCGGCGGTCTTCCAGCAGGGCGTGTATTACGCGAACGGCGAGTTTATCCAGGTACATCCCACCTGCATTCCCGGCGAAGACAAGCTGCGCCTGATGTCGGAGTCGGCGCGCGGCGAAGGCGGCCGGGTGTGGGTCCCGCGCACTGCCGGCGACAAGCGCCCGGTGAAGCAGATTCCCGAAACCGAGCGTTGGTATTTTCTCGAGGAGTGGTATCCCAAGTACGGCAACCTGGTGCCGCGCGACGTAGCCACACGCGCCATTCACAAGGTGGTCTATGAGCACGGCCTGGGCCTTGATGGACAGCCCATGGTCTATCTCGACCTCACCCACATCGACCGCGCCACGCTGGACCGCAAACTGGGCGGCATCCTGGAGATCTACGAGAAGTTTGTCGGCGTGGACCCCCACGACGAGCCCATGAAGATCTTCCCCGGCATGCACTACACCATGGGCGGCATCTGGGTGGACTTCAACCAGATGACCAACGTTCCCGGCATCTTTGCCGCCGGCGAGTGCGAGTATCAGTACCACGGAGCCAACCGTCTGGGCGCCAACTCGCTGGTCAGCTGCATCTACGGCGGTTTCCAGGCCGGCCCCAACGCGGTGCGCTATGCCAAGAGCCTGCCTGCCGCGGAGGGAGATGGCGGAGCGGCTGCCGAGATTGCCCGCCAGGCCGAAATCAACGCCAAGCTGCTGAAGAACGAAGGCACCGAGAATCCCTTCCGCCTCTGGCGCGAACTGGGCGAAACCATGACCGAGCATGTGACGGTCATCCGCTACAACAAGGGACTGAAGAAAGCCGACGACAAGATCGTGGAACTGCTGGAGCGGTACAAGAAAGTTAATCTCTCCGATCGCAGCCAGTGGGCCAACACCAGCTTCGCGTTTGCGCGCCAGTTGAAAAACATGCTCGAGCTGGCGCGGACTGTGGCGTTGGGTGCCCTGCTGCGGGACGAATCGCGCGGCGCGCACTACAAGCCGGACTTCCCCGACCGCAACGACGAGCGCTTCCTGAAGACGTCGAAAGCCAGCTTCACCGACGCCCAGGAAGGTCCGAAGATCGAGTACGAAGAAGTGGATACGCAGTACATCAAGCCGCGCCCACGCCGTTACGACGCCACCAAATAATTCTCCATGGAGGGAGCAGGGGCCTTCAGGACCCTGACCTTCGAACGAAAACAGGCTTGGGGCTTTAGCCCCGGAAAGAACTCTTCCACAGGACATGAATTGTTGCACGTGAAGGCGTATGGCTAGGAAAGTATGGATTGGGATTCTCGGATTCGGGCTGTTCCTCTTCGTAATGCTCGACCTCGGATTGGTCTGGTATCTGGTAGATTCCAAACCCGGAGTTCGTGGCTACGGGGCACTTCTGATTCCAATTTTTGCAACTTGGCAGGTTTACATCGCGTTGAAAAAGCGCATTGACTCCAAGCCGGAAGACCGGATCGTTGAACACGGAATACAAGACTGAAGAGGGACCGAAAACATCATGGCAACCAAGACCGTATCACTCGAAATCAAGCGCCAGGCCAGCCCCGATGCACCCTCTGTGTGGGAGAAGTTCGAGCTCCCGTGGCGACCGGGCATGAATGTCATCTCCGCCATGATGGAGATTGCCGCCAATCCGGTCACCGCCGATGGGCAGGACACGACACCGATCACGTACGACTCCAATTGCCTGGAGGAAATCTGCGGGTCCTGCGCCATGCGTATCAATGGCAAGGCGCGCATGGCCTGCTCGGCCCTGGTGGACAATCTGGAGCAGCCCATCAAGATTGAGCCGCTGTCGAAGTTCCCCTTGGTGCGCGACTTGCAGGTCGACCGCTCGGTGTTGTTCGAGAATCTGAAGGCGGTGAAGGCCTGGGTGCCGATTGACGGCACTTACGATCTGGGCTCGGGTCCGCGCGTGTTTCCGCAACAGCAGGAGGCCAGCTACCCGCTGTCGAACTGCATCAGTTGCTGCTGCTGCATGGAGGTGTGCCCGCAGTTCAACGACGACACCGGCTTCGTCGGCGCGGCCACCATTGCCCAGGTCAAGTTGTTCAACGACCACCCCACCGGCAAAGTTTTCAAGGAAGACCGTCTGCGCGCTCTGGCCGGCGATGGCGGCGTGCAGGAGTGCGGCTTCGCGCAGAATTGCGTGGAGGTTTGCCCCAAGGGCATTCCGCTCACAAACGCCATCTCCGACGTCAGCCGCGACGTGCTGATCCAAAAGGCGAAGGACTTTTTGCGCAGCTAGGCTTTCCTGCAGACCTCCGTGCCCCATCCATTCCGCAGCTTCATCGCGGAATGGGTGGGAAACCAAAAAAATCCAGGACAGCACTATTTTCCGAACTTCCTGCCGGGAGAACGACCAGCCTGACAGGATGCCTAGACTCAAGCCGCCGGTTTGAGCCACTCCGCAACTGCCTGGGGATTGCGGGCGATCACCGTCAGATAGGCCCGTGCCGGCGCATCGGGATTTTTGCGGCACTGTTCCCAATCGCGGAGTGTGCCGACCGGAATGCGGTAGGTTGCCGCGAATTCTTCCTGGGTCATGCTTAGACTTTCGCGAAGCCGTTTCACATTCGGAACAGGGATCAGACCTGGAATATCGTAGACCGGAACCGGAACAGTATCTGGATCGGAAAGCGTAGCCGCTCGAATCTGCTCATCTGTGATCGCATCCACAGCCGCCCAGTCGGTATCCGTCTCCGGATAAGGCTCTCCTGGCTCATGGTCGACCGAAATAATACCAATTTGTTTCATCTCCATCAGCCTTTCTTACCGAAATGATTCGAATTGAGTTGAGTTTCCGAACCGTGCTTACGACGACAAGGATTTGCTTCCTGCCCTTGCCGAGAGTCACATTGCGCTCCTCGCCATAATCAAACCGATCGTCGATTCGAAAATCCCTGTTCGGGTCCTGAAGCGCAGGAATCCCATCGCTTAATCCCAAACCATGCTTGCGACGGTTCAAGGCATCCTTGGCGGGATCCCATGTGTACCGCATGGCGGAAGTATACGGCTAAGCCGTAGTCGCGTCAATCGATGTGTGGCGCTATCTCAGGGCAATCGCATTTGAAAGAACCTGTTTTTGCATTTGAAGGAAAACGCCGCTTAGGAAGCACGGAGGATGCCGAAAACCTTTCGACAGGCCCTCGGGACAAGGCAGGGGCTGAAGCCCAACCTCTAGTTTGGGCCGCTTTGCGGCCCGACTGAAGTCGTGCCCTTGTTACAAAGCTGTCTTCAAGGCGATCTTTGCCTTAGCCTGAGGCGGTAGCCCTGGCCGCTATCTCCTTTACATTGGCCTTGCGTTTTCCACTTTTGACAAACCGATCTGAAGGAGCGACCATAGGCGAAGAAAAGGCGAAATTGCAATGCCCTCCGCTTCGGCCCTCCGCCTCCAGATCGAACATGCTCTTGAACACCGCTTCCCGGCCGCGCTGACCCCGGTGCAGCGGACGATCCGGGAGACCGCGGCCACCGGCATTGCCGCCGTGGACGACCTTTTGCAGGGAGGCTTGCCCGTAGGAGCCATCAGCGAAATCACCGGGCCGGTTTCCTCGGGACGCACCAGCCTGGCGCTTGCCTTCCTTGCCGCCCGTACCCAGGAGGAGCGTGTCTGCGCCTGGGTGGATGCGCACGATGCTTTCGACTCCGAATCCGCCGCCGCCAATGGAGTGGCGCTGCGCCAGCTGCTATGGGTGCGCTGCCGCCGCAGTCAGGCCGGGCTGCCCAAACCGGCTTCCACGGCTCGCACCTGGGCGCGCCCTGATTTCCTCCATCTGGATCAGGCGCTGCGCGCCACTGACCTGCTGTTGCAGGCCGGCGGCTTTGCGGCCATCGTGCTCGACCTCGCCTCCACTCCCGCCGAGTACAGCGCGCGCATTCCCATGGCCACCTGGTTTCGCTTTCGCCAGGCTGCCGACCGAACGCGCTGTTCCCTGCTGGTGCTGGGCCAGGAGCCCATGGCCCAATCGAGCGCCGCTGTGGTGCTGACCTGCACACGCCCAGAATCCCCGCCTGCATTCCAGACGGTTTTCGCCGGCTGCACCTATGAAGTGAGAACCGGCCGCGTTGCCGCCCACCCAAGCACCCCATTTCTCGCCACGCAGCGCAAGCCACCGGCCTCCACCTGGTCGGCGAACGCCGCATGGCAACGGGAGACAAGCGCATGACCGCACCCCTCTATGCATGTATTTACGCTGAAGAATTTCCGGCCCAGGCTTTGCTTCGGCTGCGCACCGATCTGGCTGTGCAGCCGGTGGCTGTCCTGGGAGGCCGGCCGCCCCTGGAGACGGTTTGCTCGCTCAACCGCCTGGCGCGGATGAAGGGCGCAACGCACGGCATGACGCGCCTGGAGTGCGAGACGATTCCCGATCTGCACTTGCTTACCCGCTCGCTGGAAACCGAGGCTGCCGCCCGCGCCGTGATGCTGGAATGCGCGGCTCAGTTCTCGCCACGGGTTGAGTCCGTCAGCGAGGAAAACGCCTGTGCCTGTGTGCTGGATATTGCCGGAACGGAGCGACTGTTTGGCCCGCCGCGCACGCTGGCCGAGCGGCTGCGCGAGGCGCTCACCGCCGCGGGGCTGCGTGCGTCCATCGCCGTCAGCGCCAACTTCGATGCGGCGCGTTTAAAGGCTGCCTCCGCCCGTGGCATCACCGTGATTCCACCGAGCCACGAAGCAATTGCGTTGAGCGGACTTTCTTTGTCCGTGCTCGGATTAAGCGAAGACTACGCGGAGACGCTGGCGACGTGGGGCATCCGCACCCTGGGCGAGTTGGCGGCGCTGCCCGCGTCCGACATGGTGGCGCGGCTTGGCCCGCAGGCTGCCGACTGGCGCAAGATTGCTCAAGGGGTGTTGCCGCATACCTTTCAGCCCATCGAAGATCCATTTTCGCTCGAGGAGTTTTGCGCCTTCGAGACGCCTGTGGAGCAGATTGACTCCCTGTTGTTCGTGGGGGCGCGCATGATCGATTGCCTGGCCGCACGTGCCGGCGCGCATGCTCTTTCCCTGGCTTCTCTCGACCTGCACATGCAACTCGATGGCGGACGAACTTATCGACGCGCGATCCGCCCCGCATTGCCCACGGTGGATCGCAAGTTCCTGCTCAAGCTCTTGCAACTGGAAGTTGCCGCGCATCCGCCGGAAGCCGCTGTACTGTCTCTCGCGCTCAGTGCACAGGCCGGACAATCGAGCAAGGTGCAGCTTGGCTTGTTCGCGCCACAAACCCCGGAGCCTTCGCGCCTCGACGTAACGATTGCCCGCTTAAAGGCGATAGCGGGAGAAGACCGCGTGGGCTCGCCGGTGCTCGAAGACACTCATCGGCCGGGCAGCTTCCGCATGGAGAGCTTTGCGGTCACGCAATCGGCATCGGCGCAGGCCATCGGGTCTTGCACTCCGCGCATGGCTTTGCGCCGCGTTCGTCCACCGGCGCAAATCCGCATGCAGCTGGCAGAGAGCAAACCCTCCGCTTTTCGCGATCGCGAGCAAAGCTATCGCGTGGCGGAAGCGTACGGTCCATGGCGCAGCAGCGGATGCTGGTGGTCCACCGAGCCTTGGGACAGCGAAGAGTGGGACGTGCTGGCCGAATCCAACAGCGGATCCTCGATTGCCTGCCTATTAGTGCGCGACTGCGCGCAAAACCAATGGCAGTTAGAGGCGTATTACGACTAGTTTTTTGACCGTGCGAAGTTGTATTAGATCCGTGCCCCGTCCTTTCCGCTTCTTTCTGCGGAAAGGGCGGGAAACCTCGGACCCGAGGGTGTGAATTCAACCGGTCAGAGAACCAGGTTTTTGACCGTCGATTTCTTACCCTTGAGGTTTCAGGCTTCCCGCCCTTCCGCAAAAAACGCGGAAGGACGGGGCACGGAGATAGTTCAACATCACGCGGCCAGAAACCTAGTTACTCGGCATACATTCTACAAGTTTAGATAACAAACGAATTGTGTCCTATCGGGTTTACCATGCAGCGGGATCAGGAATACATCGAGCTCCACGCGGCCAGCGCCTTCAGCTTTCTGGGCGGGGCTTCGCAACCAGAGGCACTGATCGAGCGCGCGTCCGAACTCAGCATGCCGGCACTGACGCTCGCCGATCGCAATGGACTTTACGGCGCCGCTCGCTTCCATACCATGGCCAAAAAGACGGGCGTGCGTGCGCATATTGGCGCGGAGATCGCCGTGAGCTCTTTAGGCAATCAGCTTACGCCGCCGCCTTGGCTGCCGCATCAGTTCCCTGCCCAGCCTGCGCGCCTGCTGCTGCTGTGCGCGTCGCGCACCGGCTATCAAAATTTGTGCCAGCTCATTACGCGCTTCAAGATGCGCGAAGCTACCAAAGGCGAAGGCGCGGCAACCTGGGACGATCTGGAAGAATTCTCGGCGGGACTTATCTGCCTGACCGGGGGCGACGAGGGTCCGTTGGCTGCTGCGCTTGCGCAGCAAGGTCAATGTCGCGCCTCAGAGTTATGCGAACGTATCACTTCGATATATGGGAGTGGTAACTTGTATATCGAGCTACAGCGCCACAAACTTAGAGACGAAGAGTGCCACAACCAGTCCCTGCTCAGTCTCGCCACTTCTCATAACTTGCCAATCGTCGCTACCAACGGCGTGCGCTATGCAACGGAGAACGACCGAGAGATTCTCGATGTGTTGACCACCATCCGCCATCACACATCGCTGGACAAGGCCGGCCGCCTGCTCGCAGCAAATACCTCCCGCAGTCTTCGCCCTGCGCACTCGATGGCAGCACTCTTCGCCGACCTACCCGAGGCCATCGCCAACACGCGATTGATCAGCGACCGGCTGGAATTCACGCTGGACAACCTGGGCTACCAGTTTCCCCGCTATCCTGTGCCCGCGGGCCAGACCATGGATAGCTTTCTGGCTGAGCGCGTGGAAGAAGGAGTGTGCAAACGCTATGGCTTGCCGACCAAGCGGGGCTTGTTGGACAAGGCACGGGCCCAAGTCAAGCACGAACTCAAGCTCATTGCCAAGCTGGGCTTTGCCGGCTACTTCCTCATCGTGTGGGACCTGGTGCGCTACTGCCAGCGGCACGGCATTCTGGCGCAGGGGCGCGGCTCGGCGGCCAACTCCGCCGTTTGCTATGCGCTGGAGATTACGGCGGTCGATCCGGTGGGCATGGAGTTGCTGTTCGAGCGCTTTCTCAACGAGAATCGCGGCGAGTGGCCCGACATCGATCTCGATCTGCCTTCCGGCGATCAGCGCGAGCAGGTGATTCAATATGTCTACGAGCGCTATGGGCAACTGGGCGCGGCGATGACGGCGAATGTGATCAGCTATCGCGGCCGTTCCGCCGCGCGCGAAGTGGGCAAAGCGCTGGGCTTTACGGAAGATCAGCTTGCGCGACTGGCCGGGCTGGTGGGCCACTGGGAGTGGCGCGGCGCCAACGACACCATGGCACGGCATTTTGAGCAGGCAGGCTTCGACGCGCGGCATCCACGCATCGCGCATTATCTTGACCTGTGCATGCGCATGCAGAACCTGCCCCGGCATCTGGGGCAGCATTCCGGCGGCATGGTGATCTGCGCGGGCATGCTCAACCGCGTGGTGCCGCTGGAACGCGCGTCGATGCCCGGCCGCACCGTGATTCAGTGGGACAAGGAAGACTGCGCGGACATGGGCCTGATCAAGGTGGACCTGCTGGGGCTGGGCATGATGGCCGTGTTGCAGGATTCCATCGAGCTGATTCCGCGCCACTACAAGAAAGAGATCGACCTGGCCGCATTGCCGGAAGATCCGCTGGTGTATCAAACGTTGTGCCAGGCAGATACCGTGGGCATGTTCCAGGTGGAGAGCCGGGCGCAGATGGCGTCCATTCCGCATAACGCGCCGGTGCGCTTCTACGACCTGGTGGTGCAGGTGGCGATTATTCGTCCTGGGCCGATTGTGGGCAAGATGATGCACCCGTATATGCGGCGGAGGCAGGGCAAGGAGGAGGTGACGTATCCGCATCCCTCGCTGGAGCCGGTGCTGAAACGGACCTTAGGGGTCCCGCTATTTCAGGAGCAGCTACTGCGCATGGCCATGACCGTGGCGAGTTTTACCGGCGCCGAAGCAGAAGAGTTACGCCGCGCCGTGGGCATGCGGCGATCTATGCAGCGCATGAAGGACCTGGAAGGCCGCCTGCGTGGCGGCATGACCCGCAACGGAATTGGCCCGGAGGCGCAGGACAACATTGTGCAGGGCATCAGTTCGTTTGCCATGTACGGCTTTCCCGAGTCGCATGCAGCCAGCTTTGCGCTCATTGCCTATGCGTCTGCATATCTCAAGGTGCATTACCTGGCGGCGTTCACTTGCGGACTGCTCAACAACCAGCCCATGGGCTTCTACTCGCCCGCGGTGCTCATCAAAGATGCGCAGCGCCATGGATTGCGGGTGCGGCCCATTGATGTGCAACGGTCCGATTGGCTCTGCACGCTGGAGGCGGAGAAGAACGGCTCTATTTCCTTGCGTATGGGTTTGAATTACGTGAAGGGACTGCGTCAATCGTCGGCGGAGGCGCTGTTGGCTGCGCGATACGACGGCAGTGCCTCGGTCGACGCATTGGCCACACATGTGCCGCAACTGAACCGCAAGGAACTGGTGGCGCTGGCGCGCGTGGGGGCTCTCAATTCGTTGGAACAGGTGGACCATCGGCGCGATGCGTTATGGCAGGTGGAACAGGCCGGCAGGCCCGTGGGACCGCTTTTGCGCAGCGCTGGGCCGGCTCAGACAGAAGAGCCGAATCCGCTCCGAAAAATGTCGAATGACGAGCGGGTAGCTGCCGATTATGCAGGAACCGGGATCACGACGGGGCCGCATCCCATGGCATGGCAACGCGCCGCCTTACAACGGAAAGGCTTCCGATCAGCCCAGGATCTGGAACATGGATCTAGC
>Ga0302140_10004608_pt1 | contig 17531 bp, 11 predicted proteins | sample I_Bog_E1_1_FD_202095 | JGI IMG/M metagenome (GOLD analysis project Ga0302140, IMG submission 202095) | Peat permafrost microbial communities from Stordalen Mire near Abisko, Sweden - I_Bog_E1_1 | ecosystem: Environmental > Terrestrial > Soil > Wetlands > Peat | place: Sweden: Abisko, Stordalen... | reverse complement strand
GTAAGAGAGCAAATAGCATAGCACCACGCCCATCAGTAAGCCATCCAATATCAGGCATAGGTATGCATACTCCTGTGGTGGATCGTAGTATTTTGCAATCATTCTTATTAAAGCAACGAGCAGTAATGCTACTGCGGCGATGGGGACCCGGCCAATCTTCATATTTCAATCTTTAAACCAGGCCAAAGTAATAACAAACACTTAAAGCAGCAAAAGAATACGCGCTGCACATTGTTTTTAATATGTTTGCACAAACTATTTCTTTAATGAAAATTGAAACGATCGCCATACATGCAGGCAACCAAACGGACGAAAAAACCGGCGCGGTAATTCAACCCATAGTTCTTTCCACCACCTTTGAACGTGCGGAAGACGGCACGTTCCCGTCGGGGTATAGTTATGGCCGTGCGGCAAACCCGAACCGCACAATGCTTGAAAAAGTGCTGGCCGAATTGGAAGGCGGTGTGGATGCAGCGTCGTTTTCTTCAGGCAATGCTGCAGGCATGGCAGTATTTCAGTCATTAAAGCCCGGTACCCATATTATTGGCCCTGACGATATGTACCACGGCTTGCGTAACCAGATCAAAAACCTGTTTGCAGGTATTTTGGAATTTGATTTTATCGATGTAAACGATCAGGAACTGCTTCGCAAACACATAAAACCCAATACGGGGCTTATCTGGATTGAAACGCCCTCAAACCCGCTGCTGAAAGTCACAGATATAAAACAAACGGTGGCGATTGCCCGGCAACACAAAATTAAAGTGGTGTGCGACAATACTTTTGCTACACCGGTTTGCCAGCAGCCGCTTAGTTTTGGCGTTGACATGGTGATGCATTCGGCAACCAAATATTTCGGCGGACATAGCGATCTAACCGGTGGCGCATTAATTACGCCGGTAAAGGACGCATGGTGGGAAAAACTACGGCAAGTACAGCAAATGGGGGGCGCCGTGCCTTCGCCTATGGATTGCTATTTGCTGGCGCGAAGTATAAAAACACTACCCTACCGCATGCGCGGGCACCTGCACAACGCACAATTGCTGGCGGAATTTTTGGAGAAACACCCTAAGGTTGAAGCTGTAATGTACCCTGGCTTAACTTCGCACCCTCAACATGCCATAGCGCAGCCGCAAATGAACGGCTTTGGCGGCATGTTATCTTTTACCCTAAAAGACGGGCCTGAAGAAGCTGTTCGCGTGATCAACCGGCTAAAAATATTTACCAGGGCCACAAGTTTAGGTGGTGTGGAGAGTTTGATAGAGCACCGCGCCTCTGTTGAAGGCCCCGATACCAAAACGCCATTTAACCTGTTAAGGGTTTCTGTCGGTTTGGAGCATATTGATGATCTGATAGCTGATATGAGCCAGGCACTGGCGTAATACCTTATTTTACAATAGCTTTAACCTGGTCAAAAGAAATTTTGGCGATTTCATGCCACTTATTGGCATAATTATAAGATAGCTGCACCCAGCCGCCCATCGGTCTGCTGCCCATCGGGTCGAACAATTTGGCGCCATCGAGGCTTAACGCTTCTTTTAAAGGTTCGCCATCCAGCTTAAAAACCACGTCTTCCTTATAAAACATCGCAGAAGCTTTGCCATTCGGCGCTTTGATGCACAGGGCGCCAAACATTTTCGACTCTTTTGCCTCCGGTAGTTCCGCAGCTATTTTGTGAAATAATTCTTCTGCTTTGGTCATTTGTTTTTTTAAACGAAAATAACTTTTTCGCCCAAATTCTCCAACTATGAACTATTAACCATGAACTATAGGCTCAAAAGTATTTCATCGCCTCCTTGCCCAGCGCCCGGCGCAAAATTCCGATCTGCCCGATCGTATAAGCCTGGTGGTGATTGATGAATGTCCAAAGACCTTCCAAAGTAGCGAAAGCCGGCATCGGGAACTCAATCGCGCTATCCAATACTTCCTGCGGTACTTTTTCCAATCCTTCCCGTATTGGCACGGCGTAATTATTCCATTCGGCCTTAATTTCTTCGAGTGTCGGCACCGGTATTTCCGGCCCGGGTGGATGTGGAATTTGTGTATTGTAATGGTCTAACCAAACAATATCCATTTTTACGCCTCCCATTCGCGCAAGCCCTCCCTGTCCCCAAACCAAATGACCGGCAAGCCATTTTACATGGTTAATGGACGGAACAAGCCGAATCGTTGATTCTTCCTCACTGATATCCACCAAAACATTATTAAACAACAAGATGTGCAGATCATATTGATCCAGTAATCTTTTTTTTGCTGACATAGATTGTTAATTGATAACAAAAATAGGTGAAAGGTAAAAGGTTAAAGGCGAAAGGTAAAAGGTAGGATTGTGGGGAGAAAGAATACCGCAACAACCTTTCACCTTTTACCTTTCAGCTTTCACCTCTACTAAGAGTACTTCATCGCCGGCTTACCCAAGCCCCTTCTCAAAATACCAATCTGCCCGATAGTGTAGGCCTGGTGATGGTTGATAAACGCCCATAAGCCGCCGAGCGTATTATCAAACGGCGCAATCGGGTGCGGAATGGGCACTACGCTGTTTAAAGCCTCTTCAGGGAGGTTCTCGAGGCCAACCCTGATCTTTGGCCCCATTTCGTTCCATTTGTCTTTGATCTGCTCAAGGGTAGGCATTTCGCTTGGTGGTGCAGCCAGGTCCGCCGGCGTAGCGCCTTGTTTGGTATGAAAATGATCACGCCATTCAAACGCTTCCGGCACATCGCCTATATTCGCTAAATTGAGCTGCGCCCAGGCCAGGTGTCCGGCCAGCCATTTTACACTGTTCATCGGATCGGCGATGCTCTTGTTTGACTCTTCATCACTGATATCGGCAATTACATTGTTGTATAGCACATTGTGCAAATCATACTGCGCCAGGAGTTGTTTTTTTGATGACATGATTTTGTTTATTGGTTGTTCAAATGTATGGGTAAATAACAGTATTTATTAGGTGTAAATACGCCAACTTTATGGGTCTTTTGCGGCAATGAGTCCGAAGTCCGGAGGTCGGAAAGTCCGAAAGATTGATTGGTCTCGTTTCCGGCATCCTACTCCATTCACAACACCTATTTTTTAAGGTTATTCCCAAATGCATCTTTCGGACTTTTCCGGACTTTTCCGACTTTCGGACTCAAAAAGAAAATTTAATTTGGAATACTCATACCTATCACTTTATATTTGCAACAATATTTGGTAGCGATACCAATCGATCATTACCTCTCAAACAGGTTTTGATTTATAAAGAAGCGGCGAGAGATCAGGCTCAATTACCCGCTGGCAACCCTCCAAAGGTGGAGTAAGGTGCCAATTCCTGGCCCGGTAAATATCCCGGGAAATATAAATTAACAGCCATGAAAAGATTAATTTGCATTCTCCAAAACATTTTTAAGGCCCCTTTAAAGCCGCAACCTGCTTATTGCTACAGTTACCACAACTGTTGTATGTGCAATTGTTGCTGCTAATGCCTTACACGTTTTAATTTTTCCCTTTCCCGAAAAATACGTGTCTGCACCAGGCCATTTGCCTGCCCTTGCGCCCGGCGATTTAACAAAATCTATTCAAAAACAATAAAACTTAAAATTATGTCTGCTGAAACATTAAAATTTGAAACCCTCCAGCTGCATGCCGGCCAGGAAGTCGGTGAAACCGGTGCCCGCGCCGTACCGCTGTATCAAACTACCTCTTATGTGTTTAAAAATGCCGAACATGGGGCGAACCTGTTCGCGCTGAAAGAGTTCGGGAACATCTACACCCGGATCATGAACCCTACCACGGATGTGTTTGAAAAACGCATTGCGGCGCTGGAGGGCGGTGTAGCGGCTTTAGCAACAGCATCGGGACAGGCAGCCCAGTTCCTGGCGCTGAACAATATTTTGCAGGTCGGCGATAACTTCGTCACCTCGCCATTTCTTTACGGCGGTACCTACAATCAATTTAAAGTTGCCTTTAAACGATTGGGGGTTGATGTTCGTTTTGCGAAAGACGACACTGCCGAAAGCCTCGAAAAGCACATAGATGATAAAACCAAAGCCATTTACCTGGAAACCATCGGTAACCCCGGCTTTAATATTGCCGATTTTGACAAGGTTGCTGCGCTCGCCAAAAAGCACGACCTGCCTTTGATCGTTGACAATACTTTTGGTGCGGGCGGCTATTTATTCCGCCCGTTGGAGCATGGCGCGCATGTGGTAGTTGAATCGACCACTAAATGGATCGGCGGGCACGGCACCAGCATTGGCGGCGTGATTGTGGACGGTGGTAATTATAACTGGGGGAATGGTAAATACCCGCAATTTACAGAGCCTTCTGAAGGTTATCATGGCCTTGTTTTCGCCGACGTGTTTGGCATCGGCGGGCCGTTCGGCAATATCCAGTTCATTATCCGGGCACGTGTGGAAGGGTTGAGAGATTTCGGGCCCTCTCAGTCGCCATTTAATGCCTGGCTGAACATCCAGGGGCTGGAAACACTTTCGTTAAGGGTGCAGCGTCATGTGGACAATGCCCTTGAACTGGCTAAATGGCTTGACCAGCACCCGGCAGTGGCGAGCGTAAATTACCCCGGCCTTCCGTCGTCGCCGCACCATGCGCTGGCAAAAAAATATTTAAAAAATGGCTTTGGCGCCGTATTGACGTTCGAGTTGAATGGCGATAAAGAAAGTGCCGGCCAACTGATCGACAACCTGAAACTGGTGAGCCACCTGGCTAATGTGGGCGATGCGAAAACGCTAATTATCCAACCGTCTGCAACCACCCATCAGCAGCTTTCTGAAGAGGAACAACTGTCGGCAGGTGTGTTGCCAAACCAGGTACGCGTTGCGGTCGGCCTCGAGCATATCGATGACATTAAAGCCGATTTTGAGCAGGCTTTTGCGAAGATCACTCAAAATGAGCCTGAATTAGTCTAACTTTTAATTGAAAAATACGTTCAACCCGGCGGCAGATTTGGCCAGCCATTTCTGCTGCCGGGCGAACAAACGAATAAATGAATACAGAAATATATAAATACAAAAAGGCCTTTAAACTCGAGTCGGGCAAACAATTGCGTGAGTTGCAAATTGGCTTTAATACCTACGGTACGCTGAACAAAAATGGCGACAACGTGGTATGGGTTTGCCATGCGCTCACGGCAAACTCCGACGTGTTCGACTGGTGGAAAGGGCTTTTTGGCGAGAATAACTATTTTAATCCCAAAGAACACTTTATCGTCTGCGCCAATATCCTGGGTTCGCCCTATGGCAGCACCAACCCTTTGAGCACCGATCCGGTTACCGGCCAGCCCTACTATCTTGGCTTTCCGCAGTGTACCGTGCGCGACCAGGTTAAAGCACACCAACTGCTGGCGGAGCATTTGGGTATCAAAAGCATCGAAATCCTTTTAGGCGGATCGCTCGGCGGGCAGCAGTGTGTGGAATGGGCCATCATGGCGCCCAATTTTATCAAAAACCTTATCCTCATTGCCACCAATGCAAAACATTCGCCCTGGGGCATTGCCTTTAACGAATCCCAGCGTTTAGCGATAACTACGGACCGTACATTTTACGCCAATACCCCGAATGGCGGCCAAAAAGGCTTAAAAGCGGCCAGGAGCATCGCGCTCCTGTCCTATCGCAGCTATAAAACCTATTCGGTAACGCAGCAGGAGGAAAAAGACAACCTGGTTGATGATTTTAAAGCGTCATCGTACCAAAATTACCAGGGCGAAAAACTGGTGAACCGTTTTAATGCCTACAGCTATTGGTACTTGTCAAAAGCCATGGATTCGCACAATGTGGGCCGCGGTCGCCATGGCGTTGAAAAAGCATTAAGTTTGATCAAAGCCCGGACATTGGTCATCGGTATCAAATCAGATGTGTTGTTCCCAATCGAAGAGCAGCAATACCTGTTCAGGCACATTCCGAAATCTGTTTTTGCCGAGCTGGATTCGTTTTACGGGCATGACGGCTTCCTGATCGAGACCGGAGCACTAACCAATATGATTAACTCCTTTTTTAAAACCGACGTAAAGGGAAAAGTAATTGAACTACAACGTACTGCATAATGAGTAAAAAATTAAATATAGGGCTGTTTGGCTTTGGCGTGGTGGGCCAGGGTTTGTATGATATTATCCGCACCAAAAACTTAAACTTGGAGATCAAAAAGATCGCTATAAAAGATCCGAATAAAAAGCGTTCGCTCCCCTCCCATTTGTTTACGACCGAGCGGGACGAAATTTTGAACAATCCTGAAGTAAATACGGTGGTTGAACTGATCAACGATACCGAGGCGGCATTTGAAATTGTATCCAGGGCCTTAAAATCGGGCAAAAACGTAGTCTCGGCCAGCAAAAAGATGATCGCGCTGCACCTGGACGAACTGATTGCGATACAGCATCAATATGGCACTTCATTGTTGTACGAAGGCGCGGTTTGCGGCAGTATCCCTATCATCCGCAACCTGGAAGAATATTATGATAATGAACTGCTGCATTCCATCAGCGGGATATTTAACGGGTCGTCAAATTACATCCTTTCCAAAGGATTTATTGAAAACCTGGATTATGACAGCGCCTTAAAACAGGCGCAGGACCTCGGCTTCGCCGAAACAGATCCCACCAGCGATGTGGGCGGTTTTGATGCCAAATACAAGCTGGTGATTGCCGCGGCACATGCTTATGGCGTGGTGGTGCAGCCGGATGAAGTGTTTAACCTCGGCATCCAAAACCTTTCGGCGCACGACCTGCAATATGCGCGGGAAAAGAACCTGAAGATAAAACTGGTACCGGTTGCCAAGGAATTGGACGAACGGCATGTGGCGCTATTTGTGCTGCCGAAATTTGTAAACGACAAAGAGTTTTTGTACAATGTGGAATACGAATACAACGGCGTAATAGTGCAAGCCGCATTTGCGGACCAGCAATTCTTTTTCGGTAAGGGCGCTGGTGGGCATCCAACCGGATCGGCGGTGTTGTCGGACATTGCCGCCTTGCGCTACGATTACCAGTATGAGTACAAAAAAGCAAAGGAACGCAAGGACCTGAACTTTACAAATAACATTGAACTGAACATTTACCTGCGTTATGATGATGAAAGGTTGCTGGAAGCATTAAACTTCAGTCATATCCATGAGCGTTATTACTCGGGCAGTTATAAGTTTGTCATCGGTAAGATCAATTTGCAAAACCTGATCGATAATGCACAGCTGATCGCAGATAGTAAAGCCTTCATCGCCTTTGCCGACCAGCTAAGCGGCGTTAACCTGGCATCCGAAGTAAAGCAAGCCGCAGAGGCATTTTGATATTTTTCTGTTAGTTTTTTTAGTTTTTAAAATGGCCCCGGATGGGGCCTTTTTAGTTTTATGGGGCTCGCGCGTTAGGCTCCCCTCTTGAGAGGGGCGGGGGTGTGTCATTCAATGTAATGGGCTTAACCGAATCCCTGGGTCATCAGGGAAATTACCCTTGCACAGCGGAAGGACACCCCCCTCCGCCCCTCTCAAGAGGGGAATCGCACCGGGCCACTGCTTTTAAAAGGCCTTGCGCGTCAGGCGCCTCTCTTGAGAGGCGCACGGAGCGTGTCACTCATTGCAAAGGATTTCATATCCCTACCCATCTGTAACCTAACCATATACACCAAATATTATTTGTTTTTAAACTCATAAAAACATTACCTTAAAGCAATTATTCCCATCCTTTCCTTTTTATGACAAAATACTATTGCTTTATTAGGGCCATGGCCGCATTTGTTGCAGTGACAATTGCCTTTTCATCCTGTCAAAATTCCGCAGCAAATCTTGATCAGCCCCCGCCGATGGTTTACGCGTCCCCGGTGGTGCTGCCCCTAAAACTAGGCAAACCCGTAAAACTCAATTGGAACAATATAAAGGCAGTGCCGGTGCACCCGCTGGTTAAGCCTTTTGATCTGGACAAACTGCCCGCACACTCCTATGATACGGCCGGTTTTAAACCTTATAAATACCCGGTTGAAGAAACCAGGTTTGACTACAACGCCCTGCCGGGAAACGATCTGGATATTGATAAGCTCCCGTCCCGGCCAATGAAGTTTACAACGGTGAAGTTAGCACCGCCAAAGTTGATCCACACCGGCCCACCTCAATTAAAGGACCTTAACTTATCGCTTTTTGAATTGGGACAGGCCCAGGGCCTCATGGGAGGCGCGGTTACTTGTCTTTTTACCGACCGTGATGGCTTTTTATGGATAGCGACTGACGCGGGCCTGTACCGGTACAACGGGGAAAATATTTTATGGTATGTACCTGTAACCGCACCCCATTTAATCATTAGCATGGTGCAGGATAGGGCCGGCCGCATATGGATAAGTATGCAAAGGAACGGCGGCTTGCAAGTACTCGACCTGCGCGACGGGACTTTAAAAACAGCGGACAAATCATCGGGATCGGCAGGCAATATTTTGGGAAGGATATTCCAGGATACCCGGCAAAGAATATGGGTCCCTAACAATTTGCCAAACACTTTAAGCATTATCGACCCAAACACACAAACCATTAAACAACTGGACGAAAAACGATACCTGACAGATACGACGGCAAATAGTATTACCGAGGATAATAATCACAATATATGGGTTTCAACTTTTAATGGGATGAACATCATTGACGGGCAGAATAAGAAAATTAAATATCTGACCACGTCGAATGGTTTAAAATCAAACAATTTGGGTGAGTTGCTGGTGGACAAAACAGGGCGCGTGTGGATGGCCCACTATGGGGGGTTATTAACTGTTATTGATCTTCAAAAAAAATCAATTCAAACTATCGAAGAAGTGGAGCAACCGAAACTAAATATAATAATGCTGTACCAGGATAAACAGGGGAAAATATGGGTTGCAACTGTTGAGAATGGTTTGGAAATAATGGATCCGGATAAGCGGGTGGCCAGGCACATGAAAAAAATGAACGGTTTAAATGGGGACTTTGTTATAAATATCACCCCTGATAGCCAGGGCCAGGTTTGGATAGCAACAATAACCGGTTTAAATATGATCGGCGATAATAACGTCGTTATGGAGCGAATCGGAAAAGCGCAGGCATTTTATCTGGCGGAAGATAAACAGGGTTTGGAATGGGAAAACCTGGCCAGTGGCGGTGTTGACGTTATTGACCGTAAAAGCAAAACGATAAGGCACTTGGGTGCAAGCGAGGGTTTTAGCGGTAATAATATTGGATTGGCAAACGACATTAATGGAAAGATATATATTTCATCTTTTTCAGGTTTACACATCGTTGATGCGTCGCGAAAAACATTGACGCATATTGGCAAAGCCCAGGGTTTTAGCGGACAGGCAGCAGGTTTAACAACAGCGGCAGATAAAGCCGGCAGGATATGGATTACAGAAACTGACGGATTAGGCATTTTTGATCCTAAAAACAATACAACAAAACATATTGGCAAAGCGGAAGGCCTGAGCGGCGATGGCGTGGACTGTGTACAAGCAGATACCAGGGGCCAAATATGGATCAGTACAAATTCCGGCGAAATAAAAGTGATCGATCCGTCTGCCTTTAGCATCCAAAATGTAGATACCGGTGGGCCGGTTTTTAAAGATGCCGGGCCCGCATTGGGTATGTTGGCTGATAAAAACGGGAATATGTGGATAGGTACCAATAAAGGTATCTTTATTGTCGACACCCGAAACAAAACTTTAACCACATTTTCGGCGCCACAGGGGCTTATTGATGATCACGTTGGTACTTTATTGCAGCACGGGAACCAAATTTATGCAGTTACGGTAAACGGGATAACGGTTATTACGCCCCCTGCTGAAGGTATGGTGGCGAATAAAAAATGGGGCATTCAATCTTTTGGAAACGAATATGGATTGAAAAAACTAAGCCCAAATTATGGCGGAACAGATGCAATGAGTGCCGACGGCCACGTTTTGTGGGCAGACTATGGGCTGAGCGTATTGGACCTGAGTAAAAAAGACACGACGGTGCCGCCCGCCTATATTACAGGGGTAAATATTATGGATCAACCCGCCAATTTTACAGGCCGGTCGCATACGGTTTTAAATGGCATAACGTGGGACGGAGTAACCGGCCCGTTTAATGCGCCGGTAAACTTGCAACTCCCGCACGATCAAAACTATGTACAGTTCAATTTCGGCAGCTTAAACTTCAGGACGCGGGATACCACGTGGTACACCTATAAGTTGGTTGGCAAAGATACGGGCTGGAGTGCAAAAACTACTTTCGACCATAGCCGCAACTATTTTGGTCTTGCACCGGGTAAATACACGTTTGAAGTTTCGGGCAAAAGCTCGGATAACGGCTGGAGCAAACCGTCGTTTTTTAGTTTTAGCGTAGTCCCGCCGTGGTGGCAAACCTGGTGGGCTTTTATACTTTATGTATTGTTGTTTGGTGGTACCATCTGGGGAGTTGTTACTTTAAGGTCGCGGCAATTGATTAAGGAGAAGCGCATCCTGGAGCATAAAGTACATGTCCGCACCGAAGAAGTCATACAGCAAAAAGAAGAGATAGAGGCGCAGCGGGATCACCTTGAAAAATCGTTTAAAGAGTTGAAAAACGCGCAAACGCAGTTGGTCCAATCCGAAAAAATGGCTTCCCTGGGCGAATTGACTGCTGGTATTGCCCACGAGATACAAAACCCGTTGAATTTTGTCAATAATTTTTCGGAGGTAAATACGGAATTGATAGAAGAATTGCAGGAAGAAATCGACAAGGGCAACTATGAGGAAGTAAAAGCCATTGCCGGGGATATTAAAGGAAACCAGCAAAAGATCAGCCAGCATGGCAAGCGCGCCGATTTTATTGTAAAAGGCATGCTGCTGCATTCGCGCAATAACAGCGGCGAGCGGCAGTTAACCAACGTAAATGTACTGGCCGATGAGTTTTTTAAACTCAGCTACCACGGCCTGCGCGCAAAAGACAAAAACTTTAACGCTGAAATGACCACCCATTTCGCCGAAAACCTGCCGGCAATTACCGTCGTACAGCAGGACATCGGCCGGGTAATGCTCAACCTGTTTAACAATGCTTTTTATGCCACCAATCAAAAGGCCAAAACGGCCGGGGCGGCTTATAAGCCGGAAGTTACGGTGTCCACAGCTTTTGAAAATGGCGAGGTAATCATCAAAGTAAAAGATAACGGCGTTGGGATACCGGATGCGATAAAGGAAAAGATCATGCAGCCATTTTTTACCACCAAGCCAACCGGTGAAGGCACTGGCTTAGGCTTGAGCCTAACCTATGATATGGTGGTGAAAGGGCATGGGGGGAGTATACAGGTGGATAGCAAAGAGGGTGAAGGCTCAGCGTTTATCATCTCGTTGCCAATGTCTTAATATTTTTATATCATTATATGTTTTATTTCGCGGCATATCTGGTTGTGATGGAGCCGCCATGCCTTACTATACCCGGTTTTTATGAAGAAACTATACCCCATTCTGATCTTATTCCTCACACTGAATTGCTATGCCCAGGACACCACCATCGTGCTAAGGCAACGCATGTTTGATAAAGCTTCCGACTATATTTCGCTGGGGCAATTGGATGGATGGCTTTTTAAAACGGGCAGCGACACCACCTGGGCCCGAAAAGATATAAATACAACCAGCTGGGAAAAATTGCGCCCGGTGGACTTGACGGCAAAGTATGCGGACAAAAACGGTAGGGTGGAATGCTGGTTCAGGATAAAGGTAAAACCTGGCGCCGGGTTTAAGGACGACCGGCCCGGTATAAGTTACAATTCATGGCCGGCGGCTGATGTTTATCTCAACGGCAAGCTGTTATCATCCTGGGGCAACACCGGGCTAAACCGGCGCCCTTATGCGGGATATACGACTGCAAACGCCGACTCTCCCGTTCTCATTGATTTAAAGCCCGGCGCAGAATATGTTATCGTGATACACCTGGTTGACCATTTGTCGCCGCTACCCCCAGCACGGTTGACCATAAATGATTCGGCGCCCGAGTATTTTCTTGTGCTTACCGGGCCTCATTATAACGACACTGTATGGAAGGGCTTTTTTGAAGGTACCACAACCCATGCTACCTGGCTCTGCGCCTGTGCTATCTTATGCCTTCTGTTCTGGTTGATCGCGATTCAAAATCGGGATGAAAAAGAACTTCGGTCTATCGCTATCTGTTCCACATTTTTTTTCGTATGGGCATGCTTTCAATGGTTGTTCGATGGGCTTGGACTATCCTATACGGACTTTTTGATCGTCGAAAAGTCTTTAGCGATCGCGTTTCAGCTCATATTTGTATCCGTACCATTTGTTATTGCCGGGATATTTAAGCGTAAAATATCGCGGAGTTTTAGTGTAGTCATGATCATTGCCGGCACATCTGTTTTTGCGGTTGATCTGTTTCTTCCCCCTTCAGTTGCGCGTCTTTTTATTTTATGCGACCTTTTTTTAGTAGGTGTTTGTGTTTATTATGTTATAACCACCTGGAAAAAACTTCATGGCGCCCAATGGAGCATTGTTGCCGGGTTAATGGCTTCATTGATCTTTATTATCATCGTTATCATAGTTTTTATTGCCAGTGCCCCTAATGGAGTCCCTGCTGTCTGGCTGGCTGTATTTTTTACCGGCTTTGTTTTATCGTTTCCGCTTTCGATGCTGGTATATGTTGCTGTGCGGCTTAAGCTAACAATTAAAGAAGTTCGTGAAAGTGCGCGACAAGTGCTGGCGCTTTCTGAAGAGAAAAAGCAAGAAGCATTGAATAGGCAAAAAATACTGGAGGAGGAAGTAAACCGGCAGACTGCGGAGATTAGGGCCAACCAGGCCAGGCTGATTCAATCCGAGAAGATGGCTTCATTGGGAGAACTTACCGCCGGGATTGCCCACGAGATACAAAACCCGTTGAATTTCGTCAATAACTTCTCGGAAGTAAATCGCGAAATGATTGATGAATTGAAAGAGGAGCTAAAGGATGGCAATGTTGACGAAGCTTTGGCCATTGCCGATGATATTAAACAAAACGAAGATAAAATAGGTCACCACGGCAAACGTGCAGATAGTATTGTTAAGGGCATGCTGGAGCATTCGCGCAGCCATAGCGGCCAAAAAGAGCCCACGGACCTGAATGGCATGGCTGATGAGTTTATGCGCCTGTCGTACCACGGCTTGCGGGCAAAAGACAAATCATTCAATGCCGAAATGGTTACCTGTTTTGACCTTAACCTGCCCAAAGTGAGTGTAGTGCAGCAGGACATGGGCAGGGTACTGCTCAACTTGTTTAACAATGCTTTTTATGCAGTAAATCAAAAGGCCAAAACGGCCGGGGCGGCTTATAAGCCGGAAGTTACGGTGTCCACAGCTTTTGAAAATGGCGGGGTAATCATCAAAGTAAAAGATAACGGCGTTGGGATACCGGATGCGATAAAGGAAAAGATCATGCAGCCGTTTTTTACCACAAAGCCTACTGGTGAAGGCACTGGCTTAGGTTTGAGTTTAACCTATGATATGGTGGTGAAAGGGCATGGGGGAAGCATTAAAGTTGAGTCGAAAGAAGGTGAAGGATCGGAGTTTGTTATTACATTGCCGGTTGTGTAGCATCAACATAAAAATTTGAGGCCGTTTCACGAAGCCGTTAATTATATTTGCTGCAAACCGGTGCAATAGCTGATGACCAAACTTGCCAAAATTGTTTACAACAAACCTTTCGTTTTAATTGCATATTTTGGCCTTAGCTTGTTTGCGGTGGTTAAAAGTGTTATCGTAAACCACATACACGATAACTATTTTGTTTACAAATTCGCGTTCCAGGATATTATCCACCGGCAAACGCCGTTTGGGCCGGTGCGCGGGCCTTTGCATGATCAATACCATTACGGCCCGGTATTTTCCATCCTGATGGCCCCTTTCGCCTTGCTGCCTGACGGTGTGGGCGTTATACTATGGGTGACGTTTAATGCCTGGGTATTATACTACGCCATAAAACTATTGCCGCTGAAGGAGGGCCTGTATTTGCCCATATTGCTGATCTGCGCGCACGAACTGATGACCTCGTCATCCAATGTCGAGATCAACCCGCTGATCGGTGCGCTCATCATTTTAAGCTTTGTGTTGATAAAGGATAAAAAAGATTTCTGGGCGGCATTGATGATCTGTATCGGCACTTTTATAAAGCTGTATGGCATCATCGGGCTGGCCTTCTTCTTTCTTTCCGAAAACAAACCGAAGTTTATCCTCGGTATGGTGTTTTGGTGGGCCGTTTTATTTGTGCTGCCAATGATCTATACCTCGCCGGCTTACATCATCCAAAACTATCACCTCTGGTATGACGATCTGCTTAATAAAAACCTGCACAACATCGCACCCAGCCTGCAGGATATTTCGGTAATGGGCTTAATCCGAAATATTTTCAATTACAGACAGCTATCAAATATGGTCGTGATTATTCCGGGCATCGTTTTATTTGGTTTGTGGTATTTAAGGGTAAGTTGCTACAAACTCCTGCCCTATCAGCTGCTGCTGCTGGCGTCAACGCTCATCTTTGTGATCATTTTCAGCAGCTCATCCGAGTCGCCCACCTATATTATCGCCGTAGCAGGCGTGGCCATCTGGTTTATGGACCTCGACCGCCCCGTCACCGGTTTTGAAATATTTTTGCTGGTATTTGCATTGGTATTGACGGTATTCTCCCCGTCTGACCTGTTTCCAAAATATATACGGGTAAACTATGTCCAACCTTATAAATTGAAGGCTTTACCTTGTGTACTGGTATGGTTGAAGATTATTTATGAAACCGTTTTTCGAAAGTTTCCGGAAGATACAAAGCAACCCGCAATGGCTAAACATCAGATCATCTGATTAATTTATACTCCTTTTGCAACCAAAGAAATCAATATAAAATATGCCGGGCAAACACTACAACGACGAAAGCGAACCTTTCAGGTTCAGGTGTTCACGAAATTCCCGAAAAACGTATCAATATCGACCAAGTGCAACTTTTAATCAGCTAAAAATCAAACGTTTTCGTTGCCATTTGCAGGGTGTATGTCTGCCAAACGTAAACACTTTAACACCTGTTTAAAGGTCATAACATTCCCCTTTTAGCGGCTTAGGGGTCGGGGTTAAATCTCCCTTCCCGGGTCCCAGTTTTCGAGGTAATCAGCAATCCTTCTTACAAATGAACCACCCAGCGCGCCATCTACTACCCTATGATCGTAGGATAAGGAAAGGAACATCATATGCCGTATACCGATCATATCGCCCTGCAATGTTTCAATTACCGCTGGCTTTTTGCGGATAGCGCCAACAGCTAATATTGCCACTTGCGGCTGGTTGATGATTGGCGTCCCCATCACGTTGCCGAAGGTACCAACGTTGGTAATGGTGAATGTACCGCCCTGGGTATCATCCGGTTTCAGCTTACCGGTACGGGCCCGGTTAGCCAGGTCATTCACCGCCTTGGTGAGGCCGATCAGGTTTAACTCATCAGCACGTTTAATTACCGGTACGATCAGGTTGCCGCTTGGCAGGGCGGTCGCCATACTGATATTGATGTCTTTCTTTTTAATGATCTGCGTACCGTTTACCTGTACATTGATCATTGGCATATCTTTTATCGACCGTACAACCGCTTCGATAAACAACGGCGTAAACGTAATTTTTTCGCCTTCGCGTTTTTCAAATGCGCCTTTTATCTTTTCGCGCCACAATACCAGGTTGGTCACATCGGCCTCCACAAACGAAGTTACGTGCGGTGAAGTATGCTTGCTCATCACCATGTGGTCGGCAATAAGCCGGCGCATCCTGTCCATCTCGATGATCTCATCACCGCCTGACATCGAATTAGCGGCTTTTGCAGGCTCGGCAACGACTTTAGGAGCTTCGACCACCGGCCCAGGTTTCACTGTCGCAACAACGGGTTCTGGCTTTGGTGCTTCAACCACCGGCTCTGGCCTTGGTTGCTCAACAAACGGTTCCGGCTTCTCTGTTTCTACCTCCGGCGCCTGACTTACAGGTTCAGAAGTGTGGAAAATCGGTCCTGGTTCCGGCGTAACCGGTGCCGGCTCTGCCCGGTGCTCATGCTCTTTAGCCTGCTTGTGTGCTTCCTCGATATCTAAATCAGGCCAAATTTCCTCCTGGTTTACTGTTTCAATACTTTCAGCGGCTGGTTCAGCAGGCTTGTACCTGTTTTGAATATAACTAAGCAGATCGTCCTTTGTTAGCCGGCCTTCGGCCCCTGTACCGGGTATTTTATCTAATTCAGCATTGCTGATGCCCTCCTGGGCGGCAATATTTTTAACCAATGGCGAGTAAAACCTGCTTTCTTCCCGCAGTGCTTCTTCCGCCTTGGGTGTTTCACGTTCTTCCAGTTGTTCAATATAAGGTACTGGAGCAACGGTGTCCTCTCGCTGCTCTGCAAATACCGGCTGTTTAATTTCTACCTCCTCAGTTTTTTCGACCTCGGGCGCTTCGAAAAAATGTCGCTCGGGTTCGGGCGGAACTACGGGAGCGGCTTCAACCGGTGCTGGCGGTTCAAAAAAAGGCCGTTTGGGTTCTTCAGCCACAGGCGCAACGGCCGGTGTTTCAGGGATATGAAACGTTGGGGCCGGCTCTTCGCGAACGGGTGCCGCAGCTGGAGCCGTTGGCGCCGTAAATATCTCCTTAACTTCTTCGGGTTCAGCTGTCTCAATGATGGCGATCACCGCCCCTACCTGTACCACATCGTTCTCGTTACAAAGCTGCTCCAATAATTTCCCCGAAACTGGCGAGGGAACATCGGAGTCAACCTTATCTGTGGCGATTTCCATTACTGTATCGTCAGCCTCAATGTGATCGCCGGGACGCTTTGTCCACCTGATCACAGTTGCTTCTGCAACGCTTTCCCCCATTTTGGGCAGTAACAGTTTATATTTAGCCATAGACAATTTTAGAGTTGATGGCCAAAATTAGCGGATTTTCCGATTATTTTCCACTTTCGTTGAGTAAAGTATTCAACATGTTCAAAGCCGCAATCGCGCTCCGTTCAATGTTTTGCTGCCGTTTGTTACCAAATGTTAATTTCTTTGCAAAGGTTTTGTTAATATTTGCTACCGCGATAAAAACAGTGCCGACCGGCTTTTCGGGGCTGCCCCCGTCGGGGCCGGCGATGCCGGTAACAGCTATCGCATAATCCGATTTAAAATTCCTTAGTGCACCCTCCACCATTTCCCTGGCAGTTTCCTCGCTCACTGCGCCAAACTGCGCTAAAGTTTCCGCCTTAACGCCTAATATCTGTTGTTTTAACCCGTTAGAATAAGTCACGCCACCACCCAAAAAAACTTTTGAGGATCCGGGATGCAGTGTAAAAAGCTGCGAAATATAACCACCCGTACAGCTTTCGGCGACGGATAAAGTGAGGCCCTTTTTCTCCATCTGGTTTAAAATCGCTTTTTCGAGGGGTATATCTTTTTCCGCCACCACCGCATTCTTAACGCGCCCTACTATTTTGTCTGCGTAAGTTTTTACTTCCGCTTTTAAAACGGCTTCATTTTCACCGTAGCCGCTTAACCGCAGCCTCACCTGCCCCAGTTTTGGCAAGTAAGCCAGCTTAATGTGCGCCGG
>Ga0302140_10004607_pt1 | contig 17537 bp, 15 predicted proteins | sample I_Bog_E1_1_FD_202095 | JGI IMG/M metagenome (GOLD analysis project Ga0302140, IMG submission 202095) | Peat permafrost microbial communities from Stordalen Mire near Abisko, Sweden - I_Bog_E1_1 | ecosystem: Environmental > Terrestrial > Soil > Wetlands > Peat | place: Sweden: Abisko, Stordalen... | reverse complement strand
GCTCACGAACAACGCTGGATAGACAAACGCTCTGACCGTCGGGCACTCGTTTTGTCGATTCCAGATGCGAAAGGCTGAGCAATTGCCCGATGAGCGAGTTCAGTCTGCCGGTTTCACGCTCGATGCGATCAAGCTGCTCTTCCATTCCTGGCTGTGCTTCCTCTCGAGCCAGTTCCAGAGCAACGCTCAATCGGGCAAGTGGTGATCGCAATTCGTGAGACACATCCCGCAACAGCAGCATTTGTGCGTCCACCAAAGATTCCAGGCGGTCGGCCATATGATTAAAGTCATAGACCAGCCCCCATAGCTCATCACTGCTCTTCTTATCTTTTTTCCTGCCTTTGGGCCATTTGGCTCGTGCCTGCAGATTACCTGCCGCTAGTTGTTTCGCCGCTTCACGCAGCGAACCGATGGGCCGGGTGATCACCATCGTGATTCCAAACGTCACCAGCACCGACACGATCAGGCTGATCACCAGCCGCGGGAGCTCTTCTCTGTAGGGGATATAAACTTCCTTGGGGTAGGTTCCGCGCATGAGGTAGGCGAACTTTTCGCCATGCTCATCCTTGACCTCGATGCCCTCCAGGTAACCTGCTCCGTGACGTTCACCCATCAAATAGCCATCCGTGAGTATCTTGTTCACTTGCGGCGCATACATAGCTCCATCGGCTTGCTGACACAGCAGCTTATGGGAAGGGTCAAACAATAGAGCGGGCTGATCGCTGGGGCTTGGCCCCACGAATGGAAAAGTATTTGGTATTGCAGCGAGTGCCTTGCACCCGCCGGACTCGTAGGCCGCGATCGACAGCCGAGCATTTGACTGCATCAGGGAAAAGAGCGATGTATAGGCAATCTTGTTGGATTCGAATTGCTGCGAAAGTATAAAGATCGTACAGATAATGATCAGAAACTCGGTGAGCCAGAAGGAGAGAAAAATCTTGGTGAACGTACTTCGCATTTCGTTTAGCTTTCCCGGCTCATGTGAGACGAAGTGCCTGCGCTGCCAGGCGAATGTACAACCGGTATTGCCAGCTGGTAGCCGACCGACCGTATGGTCTTGATCTGGTCTCCGAGGTGCGCTGCATCATCAAGCTTTCGGCGCAATCGGCTCACATGCATATCCAGGCTGCGATCGAAGGGATTGAAGCGTCTGTCGAGTACAAGTTCCGTGAGATGCTCACGCGTCAAAATCTGGCCTGGAGACTCCATCAGGGCACAAAGCAATGCGAACTCGACATTGGTTAGATCCAGCTCGACGTTGTTACAAATAGCGGTGCGCGCCCCCGAATCCAGCTCGATACCAGCAACAGAAAGATGCTTGATCGTCGTTCTGCCTTCGTTCGATTGGCGATTCGCTGCGCTGCGCCGCAAGATCGCGCGTATTCTAGCTAGGAGCTCCCTCGGATTAAATGGTTTGGGCAGGTAGTCATCTGCTCCAATTTCCAGTCCGACGATGCGATCAATGTCTTCGCCCCGAGCGGTCAGCAACAACACACTTACCTGCGACGTCGTACGCAATCTGCGCAATACCTCAAAACCATCTAGCCCCGGCAACATCACATCGAGCAGGACAATTGAGAACTCTTCCGTCAGAGCGCGATGCAGCCCGAGCTCACCGTGGTGTTCAGTGGTTACCGCAAACCCATGACGGACGAGGTAATCCTCAAGCATGGCGCACAATTCGATATCGTCGTCGATGAGTAAGACAGGTTCCAAACTGATCCTCAGGCATGTGCCTAATTCCCGTTCTACTCCTGAAACAGGCTCTCAGGCGTAACAATTTGTAACACACCTATTAGACTTCGTTACGTTTCGTGACTGTTTATGACCGCACGTTGCCAAACACAATGGTGTTCTATATGAGACACAGTCGCATCCATTCCAATCTGTTATGCGGCCTGTTGGGGAGCAATGCCGGCTGGAGCAGTGTAAGGCCAGATTACAGGTAATCGCGAGTCTCATGTATCCGGCACCTCCCCGAAACTGGATTGGGTCCCCGGCAATGAACAGGAGAACATCCATGCAAACCGGACGCACAGAACTCGTACAACTCTGCCTAGAGGGCGACGACTCCGCGTGGGCGCGGCTCGTGGAGGAGTATCGCGGTCTCGTTTACGGCATCTGCTATCTTTTCTGCGGATCGACGCAGGACGCGGAAGATCTTATGCAGGATACATTTCTAAAAATCTGGACGAATCTTGCCAGCTATGATCCCACTCGTGGCGAGCTCAAAGGCTGGATCGCCACAGTTACCCGAAACCAGCGCGTTGATCGCTACCGCCGCAGCGGCCAGCAGCGCCTTACGGATTCGATGGATAGCCTATGCGAAGGCCGCGACCAATCAGGCGCGCTGCCGCTATCACAGAGGTTGGCTGATCCGCGACCTACTCCACATGACTTTGCCGTGACGAGTGAAGTAAACGCGATCGTTACAAACGCTGTAAAAAAGATTTCGCCAGAGATGCGGGAAGTGGTAACCATGCGTTTCGTCCAGGAACTGGATAACCAGGAAATCGCTCACCGGCTGCGTATTCCCGAGGGTACAGTCAAGTCCCGTACCAATCGCGGACGTGCCCAGCTTGCCTCATTGTTGAGCCCAATGCGGCAGGCCCTTGGAGCAGCCTGATCAGATCTCGCTGCCAGCAAACAAGAGATCTCAATGCTCATGTAACATGAGGTGGTCGCGCCAAAGGTAAAACAGATTCGGCGCAATCACCGACCTCATGCCCTCAATCAGCACCAGCCACATCCCGCGGCGTCGATGGAGAATTGCGTGGCTACTCGGCCTCGGAGTGCTGGTTAATTATTTTGACCGCGTGAATCTCTCCGTTTCCGAGGCGGCGCTTTTCACGACTTTTGGGATTTCCAGCATCACCTTTGGTTACCTGGCGGGTGCCTATAGCTGGACTTACGCTCTTTGCCAACTTCCTATCGGAGTGATCCTCGACAAATTTGGTATTCGGCGCGTCGGGCGAATCAGCATATTTCTCTGGAGCATCGCCTCATTCGCTGCGGCAATCACTCCAACTCTTGGCGGACTTTTTGCTGCACGCTTGCTGCTCGGCGTTGGAGAAGCACCGACATTTCCGGCGAATGCAAAAGCTGTCGGCCGATGGTTTCCTCCCGGTGAACGCAGCTTTGCTACCGCTCTCTTTGATTCCGCGGCAAAGTTCTCTTCAGCTATCGGCGTACCGCTCATCGGCCTTCTCTTACTCCGGGTTGGTTGGCGCTGGAGCTTCGCTGCGACCGGAATTGTCAGCGTTCTATATCTCGTGCTGTTCAGCCGCGTCTACCGCGATCCGGAGGATGATCCAGAGCTAAGTGAAGCGGAACGCGCACATATATCGCAGCAGCAAATTTCACTCAAGGATGGAATCGAGGACGCTACGGATGAGAAACCTGCGCCTCTTTCGCTGCTTCTGCGCCAGCCGAAAGTTCTGGGCATGGTGATTGGCTTTGGGTCGTATAACTATGTCTTTTACCTGCTTCTCACGTGGCTGCCACGATACCTGTCCACGACCTTGAACCTCGATCTCATGCACTCGTTCCTTTACACGGGTGTTCCCTGGCTGGTTGCGACCTGCACTGACTTGATCATCGGAGGGTGGCTTGCAGACGCTCTGATTCAACGAGGGTGGAATCCGAGTAAAGTCAGAAAGACCATTCTCATTGGCGGGACGGTTTGCGGACTGGGCATCCTTGGCGCGGCTCACCCGCACAGTGCAACCTCTGCATTGCTCTGGATCAGTCTCTCCATTGGCGGCCTGTCCGCCGCTGCGCCGATAGGTTGGTCCATTCCGTCGTTGATCACTCCGAGGAACTCGGTTGGTTCTGTCGGAGGCATTATCAATTTTTCGAACCAGGTATCCGGCGTCGCTGCTCCTATCGTCACCGGATATGTCGTGGCTTCGTTCCATTCCTTTGCATGGGCTTTTGGCGTATGTGCGATCTACATGCTCATCGGCATCGCCGCTTACATATTTCTGCTTGGCAGAATCGAACCCATGCAGCTTCAGGTCAAGACTGAAAGCTACTCCTGAGCAGCGTAATGCTTGGTAAGGCTTATCCTGGAATTAATTACATCGAAGCTTCCGTCTGGACTGGCGACCAGCTCCAGAGAGTTCCCTGCATCCGCTCCCTGCGGATTTGCTATGTACTCGCCAGCGGTATTATTTGCTGCTCCGCCTTCGTTTGAATAATGCAGCTGCCACAGCGTCTCAAGTCCCGGCGAGCTTTTTATCGTTTTCAATGAAGGAGTCGAGCCGCCTTTTTCCGCGCCGTTATCCATGATTGCAACACGCGCGTGAATTGCATCCACCAATGCGGGGCTCGAACTCTGGTACCAGCCGTGGTGCGAAACGATGTAGACGTCTATGTGTCCCAGCTTGTTGTTTGGGCACATCAACTGCATCTCCTTATCCCAGGTCAGATCACCCAGGTCCAGAAGCTTGAGTTTCCCAAAGTTGATCTCAATCCCCAGGGATCGCGAGTTCTCGGTCTGATCGGCAGGTCGTACTTCGGACTGCTTGCAATAAGAGTTGGCTTCACCCGCGCCGGGGAGAGGATCAGCGATTAAATTACCGTCTGCGCTGATGACCGTGGCAGTCATCCCTTTCACTGGAAGGACGTCGCCCGGCTGCATGTGAATGTTCTTGTACTTACCCGTGGCAAGAATCTTTTGATAGGCCGCATAGCCAGCCTCCGTAACACCTTTATCCATCTCACGATTTGGCCCATGATCTATAAATGTGCCAATAGGAAACCGCTCGACGAGTTGCGGCAGGCCTCCTACGTGATCGACGTGGTAGTGGGTAAACATCACATAGTCAATTTTGCTTAGCCCGGCCTGCTTCGCGGCTTTGACAATGCGATCCGCGTCGCGGTAACCATTGTCTGGCCAACCGGTATCCACCAGCAAAGACTGTCCCTCGGGCGTCACGAACAGAGTGGACTGGCCGCCCTCAACGTCAATGAAGTAAACGCGAAGTTTGTTTCCGGCTGATTTTGACTGGGCCTGCATTGAGACTGTCATCCCGGCTATCAGCAGCACGCCAAACACGCTGAGAAATCTGCGACCCATCTTTACTCGGGGAATGCTCATTTCGCCTCATCCTTCTTCATTTGTGAACTTACGCGGCTTGTCGCACGCGTGGCTCCGGTTGAAACGCCGCCATCGACCAGGAGCGTCTGCCCTGTGACATAACGGCTTGCCTCCGAGGCCAGAAAAACTACCGCGCCATCCAGATCGTGGGGCTCTCCCGTTCGCTTGAGCGGTATCCGGTCAGTGATGTAATCGACCCACTCCCGGTCTTCATACAGAACCTTATTTTGTTCTGTTCTGAACCACCCAGGAGCCAGGCAGTTGACAGTAATTCCATACTTACCCCAGTCATCGGCGAGGCTCATCGTCAGCTGCTTGATGCCGCCGCGGCTGGCGCAATACGGTCCAAGGCCAGCGAAACCCGAAACACTCGTAACGGAACCGATGTTGATGATGCGGCCATAACCGTGACTAACCATGCCCTTTGCAATCTGCTGCGCTACGAAGAAACTGCCGCGCAGGTTCGTGTCCAGCACCAGATTCCAGTCGTCCCAGCTCACGTCAAGAGCTGGCTTGCGGACGTTGCATCCAGCGTTGTTCACCAGAATATGCACCTGCGAGCAGGCCGCTTCCACTGCCGCACCCATTTTCACAATACTGTCGCGATCGCGGACATCCAGCCCAAGCGGCAGAACACTGCGCCCCATCGATTGAATCTCTTTTACAAATGGTTGCAAATCTTCGCGCTTGCGGCTGGTTACGATCAGGTCAGCGCCCGCGCCAGCCAGCGCACGGCCAAAATACTGGCCGAGCCCGCGGCTTGCTCCAGTAATGAGAGCAGTTTGCCCGCTCAAATCAAACAGTGGTTTACTCATCGGCTTCCGCCATCCCTACTGCTTTCTCCAATTCGAGGATCAAGCACAATCTTCATCAGGTTTGGCTCGCGTGAGTGGAGACGGGCAAACCAACCTGCGCCGTCTTCCAAGGATGCCACAGCGGTAATCAGCGGCGCGACCTTGATTCTGCCGCTTGAAACCAGCTCAATCGCCTGCGGATACTCGCCACTTGAGGCGCACGAACCCTGCAAGCGAATCTGCCGCGAGACTACCTTTTGCAGGGGCAAGTTCACTTGCGGCGTGATGTTGCCAATCAGCGTAACGGTGCCGCCCTTACGCACCGCGTCGATCGATGCAGCTATGGTTTCGTTGCGGCCTACAGCCTCCAGCACAACATCCACGCCGCGCCCGCCAGTCAGGCGTAGCACTTCGTCTACCATTGATGAACCAGATGCCAGGATCGTCGCATCCGCACCGAGGTTCGCCGCCAGCTTGAGCCTTGTTTCATCCACGTCGGCTACATATACGGTCCGGCAGCCTGCTGACTTTGCAGCTTGCAGAGTGAGCAGTCCGATCATGCCCGCGCCAACGACCAGGGCAGTCTCTCCTCCTGTCAACTCGGTTACCGCAACCGCATGAATCGCAACGGAAACAGCCTCAAGCATCGCCGCCTCGGTGTACGAAAGTGTGTCGGGCAATGGGTAAACAATCCGCTCGGGCACGGCAACGTACTCGGCGAAAGCTCCTGCCCGCCGAAATTCGGCGCATGAGACGCCCACAACCTGCCGGTTGTCGCAAAGATTCACGGCTCCACTCACGCAAAATTCGCAGGCCCCGCAATATACAGTGGAGTCGAACGTTACCCTGTCTCCGGATTTGAACCGCGTAACGTCCGCACCAGTCGCTGCCACCAGTCCAGCCGCTTCGTGTCCCATCACCAGCGGAGGAATCCGTCGTCCCGATGAACCGTCGTATCCATGCACGTCACTGCCGCAGATACCGCAGGCCGCCACTTTGACCAGCAACTCGTCCGGGGCGATCTCTGGCAGCGGCAGGTCGGCGACCTCTAACCGGCTGTATTCGGAGAGAAGCAATGCTTTCATAGACTGGTAAATTCCTCGCCTACAAATGTACAACCTTCGAGTGGTTGAAGGTTCGAGCGAGAATATCCGCCGGAAGACTTGCAAACCGTCCTGACAAGTTGCAAGCTGATAGCCATGCCGGAGTTACCCGACATCACCGCATACATAACCGCTCTTGAGAGTCGAATCCTCGGCCAGCGGCTGGAGCATGTGCGCATCGCCAGCGCTTTCCTGCTGAGAACAGCGCAACCGCCGGTCGCGGCCGCCGAAGGGAAAACCATTCGCGAATTGCGTCGCATCGGCAAGCGTATCGCCATCGGACTGGAGGACGATCTGTGGCTGGTACTGCACCTCATGATCGCCGGACGACTTCACTGGCGACCACCCTCCGCTAAACTCGCTGGCAGAAACGCTCTGGCTGCATTTGATTTCTCTGACGGCTCGCTTGTATTGACGGAAGCTGGCTCAAAACGGCGAGCCTCACTGTATGTCGTACAGGGCCAAGCGGCCCTGCTCGCCTTGGACCCTGGCGGTGTGGAACCGATGACGGCCACTCTTGATGAATTTCGCAAAGCGCTGACCGTCGAAAATCGAACACTGAAGCGAGCACTCACTGACCCTAGAATCGTCAGTGGCATCGGCAACGCTTACTCCGACGAAATCCTGCACGCCGCGAAGTTGTCGCCTATTACGCTCACACAAAAACTCACCCCGGCTCAATGGGACCAACTCTACACAGCCATGCAACAGTCTCTCCAGTTGTGGATGGACCGTCTGGGAGCTGAAGCCCAAAAGGCTTTTCCTGAAAAGGTGACGGCGTTCCGTCCTGAAATGTCAGTGCATGGCCGATTTGACCAACCGTGCCCGATCTGTGGCGAGAAGATTCAGCGTATCCGCTACGCTGACAATGAGACAGACTACTGCGCACGCTGTCAGACCGGAGGGAAGGTCCTCGCTGACCGCAGCCTTTCAAGACTTCTCAAGTCCGATTGGCCTCGAACCCTAGACGAACTTGAAGCCCTCAAGCGAAAGTAAATAGCTGGTTAAGTTCCGCTCCAAATGAGAGATTCACACCTTCATGAAACCACAAACAGCATCATAACGAATGAGGAAAACAGCATGAGGCTCGCAGGGAAAGTCGCGGTAGTTACAGGCGCTGGCACAGGGATTGGCCAGGCCATTGCAGTTGCATTCGCACAGGAAGGCGCATCGGTCGTGGTGGATTATGTCGGTGATGCGTCAGTGCCAGTTGAAACTCTAAGCAAGATTGCGTCTATTCATGGAAATGCGATCTCTGTCGAAGCAGATGTTTCAAATCCTCAGGCTGTAAGCGAGCTCATTCAGAAGACGGTCGCCACTTTTGGCAAGCTGGATATCTTCGTTAACAATGCAGGGATCGAGAAGAAATCTGCCTTTGTCGATTACCCGTATGACGCGTGGCAAGAGATCATTGCGGTCAATCTCACCGGCCCGTTTCTCTGCTCGCAGGCTGCGGCCAAGCAGATGATTTTGCAAGGGAAGGGCGGACGCATCATCAACATCTCTTCCATTCATGAAGATCTTCCTCTGCTCACCAACTCAGCTTATTGTGCGAGCAAAGGCGGTCTGCGCATGTTGATGCGCACGATCGCTGTAGAACTCGCTCCACACAACATCACGGTGAATAATATTGGCCCCGGCGCTATATACACGCCGATAGACCAGGATATTCAGGGGAATCCCGCCTTGATAGCTGAGCTGCTTGCGCAGATTCCGATGAAACGATGGGGACAGCCGGAAGAAGTGGCGAAACTTGCTCTCTATCTCGCATCGGACGACGCTGCCTATGTTACGGGCAGCACTCACTTCATTGATGGTGGAATGTTGCGAAATGCTGGCAGCCTTTAAAGCCAGTTTGTGTCACGTGAAAACCGTTTGAAGGACTTGTCAGGATTCCGTCCGCTTGCCGGGATAACGGCCAGATAATCAGTGCCAATCAACTCTCTGTATCCATTTGGCGTTCTGCGCAGTCTCATGGATAGAAGTAACGAGGTTCTTACCATGCACCAATTTATGAACTGGTTCGCACGATCCACACTTGTCCTGGGATTTGTCATTTCCATCGTGGCATGTTCTTCAAACGCTCAGCCCAAGTCTCCGGTCCCAGTTGCCAAAATTGACGCTCCCCTTGCCGCTAAACCTGGCAAAGCTACTGCGGTATTCGCTGGAGGCTGCTTCTGGGGAACGCAGTCTGTATTCGAGCGAGTCAAGGGAGTTACAGACACCTCAGCTGGCTACGCGGGCGGATCAGCCGGAACAGCAACATACGATCAAGTGACGACTGAAACTACCGGCCACGCTGAGTCGGTTCAGGTTGTGTACGATCCTTCACGAATAACGTATGGCCAACTGCTGCGCATTTATTTTTCGGTTGCCCACGATCCCACGCAACTGAATCGCCAGGGGCCCGATGTGGGTACCTCGTATCGGTCTGCGATCTTCTACAGCAGCGATGAGCAGAAGCGCATCGCGACCGCTTACATAGCTCAACTAGATGCAGCAAAGGTCTTTCCAAGACCCATTGTCACCCAGGTCACACCGCTCAAAGGCTTCTACAACGCAGAGGCCTACCACCAGGATTACGCCCTGCATAATCCTGACAACCCATACATTCTGGTATGCGACAAGCCAAAGATTGAGGCGCTCAAGCAGGAGTTCCCCGAATACTTCTTTGACTACAAAGGCAAGCGCTAACGCGGAGCGCGCGGCAATGTAATCGCCTCGCGTATTTTAGCCAGGGGTGCGGTGTCGTCCAGCTCCGCGCCCTTGTTTTCGCTATGTGCCGAGCGGACACCAAGTTCTTTCCACAGGAGACCTAAATCAACATTCACTGGCTGGTCATTCCAACGCTTGTATAGTTCCGTCAATACGGTGGTACCTGTTGCCTTATCTCCAATCTGCAGGCTCTTGATCAGCGGCCATTCTTCATCGATAGCGCCACCCGCGTCAACGATAGCTCTCAGCGCATCCTGCAGTCCTTTGCGGTTTTCAGTCTTCCGACGGATCTCCACATCCGCGACCAGGCAAAACATCGCTCCGCCCCAATATGTTCGCCCCCACGTATGCGTCCGCCCCATACCGTGATCCCCTGCCGCGGGCTCTCCCTTTGGCATTCCGTCCATCATGTCCTGCCATATCTGCGAAGCCTGTAACTCACCGGTCTGCACCCGCGCAACTGGCTCGATATAGGTCGCCAGGCCTTCTTCCATCCAGTGTTGATTGTCGGGCAGGTCAGGGAAGCCCATATGCACCAGCTCGTGAGTCATCGTCCAGTCTTCCGCCAGGTCGTGCTCTGTCGTATGCTGCCCGATTCGCATCCGCGTGAACCCCTGAAATCCATCCCTGTTGCCCCAGGTCGTTCCTTGCAGTACACCGCGTTCTCCGGTCTCTGGAACGATCAATATTCGCGCTTTGGAAACAGGAAATCGACCATAGTATGCGACGACGGCGTCTGCAGCGCGCTGGACCCATGCCAACACCATCGGCGTAGCAAGATCCATCTCACCTTGAGCAAAATCTACCTGCAAGCTCGAGTTACCGACAGCGATTGTTCGCGAGGAAGCCAGCGGCCCTCTCGCGACTGAACTCCGTATTTGCAAAAAGCCTGGGACACGAGAGTTCGTCATCAACTTCATTGCAGCCTGGGTCGGCTCACAGCAGGAGATGAAGGCCCCAACAACACCCAGGGCAAGGAGAAGCCAGCGGAAGCGATCTGTTTTAATCAGCGCAATCCCCTCTCTATCCCGTGAACGCCAGTTGAAGCTTCTCTTCCAGCAACGTTCAATTGCCTGGACTTGTGCCACATCAATCCTGCGCAAATGATGTAACGGCTCATCCACTTTCTGCATCCTATTCGTGTAACGACCACAGGAGAGAATCATGGAAAAACTCGCACTACTGGCAATTCTAGAAGCAAAGCCCGGTAAAGAAGCAGAGTTGGAATCATTTCTGAAATCAGCTCTTCCTCTTGCTCAACAGGAGGCAGGAACAGTTTCGTGGTATGCAATCAAAATAAGTGCATCGAAGTTCGGCATCTTCGACACATTCGCAGATGAATCTGGCCGCAATGCCCACCTGACGGGGGAGATCGCCAAGGCTCTCTTCGCCAAGGCGGACGAGCTCCTCGCCGTCTCACCGCAAATCGAGAAACCAGAAATTCTCGCAGTAAAATCCTAGAAACGATTCAACCTGGAGACCGTTTGCTACGACCTTAGCTGGCAAACGGTCTTTTCTGTGTCAGCTTTCATTTCAGATATTCAATACTTAGCAAATTACACGTGCCTCTGCGCGCTATCTATATAGCCGCCATTCGTTCTATGTTTCAGCGCTGCACACGAGGTATCCTTGGATATCGCGCAGCACAGACCTGCACCTTTCAGTCGTGACTGCCTGGCTCTCAAGGCTTATAAAAAGGAAAGACCGGCAAACGCTGTGTCCACGAGAATAAATCACCATGTTCAGATCACGACCGGTCCCTTCATTGATCACTTCAATATTGCTTGCAGCCGCATCTGCCGCATACTCGCAGACGCCCGCCATCGAGCTTGCTCCAAAGTCCAGCAAGGCAGTGCAGGAAAAAACTCTCGATATCGCCAAGGAACCTGCACTTACGCAAGCTCAGAAACTTCAGTTGATCCGTCAGCATATCAAGTATGTTTTCATCCTCTTTCAAGAGAATCGCTCCTTTGATTTTTACTTCGCGAGCTATCCCGGAGCAGATGGGTTGTACTCGAGACCTGCTGCGCAGATTGCCGGCTTCACGCAGCCCATCGTCAATACAGACGGCACGGTCGGCACTATCTCTCCATTCAAAATCCCTGCGACTGTCGTGGATAAGAACGGGAAAATAGTTCCTCTGTATCCGACGGATCTGGCTTCGGTGAATCACAGCCATCTGGGCATCGCGCGCAAGCTTGACCTGGACAAGGATTTAATTGCGCAGAACGATCGTTACGCGCTTACGGAAGAAGGTGTGACGCTCAAAGACGGCACGCCATCAAAATTTCCTTCGCTTGAGCGCAAACAGTTCGGTGAACTCGTCATGTCTCACGTGGACTGCGATGCTGCACCCTTCTTGTGGAACTACGCCGACCGCTTTACTCTCTTTGACAACTTCTTCGACACCGTAATCGGTCCATCCGGACCTAACGCAATCGCCATGATCGCGGGCCAGTCCGGTGAGACAGAATGGATGTTGCATCCTCAGCTAGCCGAGGGCAAGAATGGCACAGCGCTGCCCATGGTCGCCAATGCTCACCCATACTGGGGGTTGGCTGAAGACGCGGCCGGTAATCCCAAGCAGCCGCAACCGACCACGGACAAAGACCCGGCACCGAATCTGACTTTCGCTACGCTTCCTCTCTCGTTTATGGGCAGCGAAATCGAGAAGACAACGGCGGCAGATTTTGATCCCGCAATCGATCTACCCGACGTGCAGGAAGACATCAAGAAGATTGCTGGTCATGGCGTACCTGCAATCCACTGGGGATGGTACCAGCAGGGATATAATCACGAGCCGACCGATCCAGCCGGCATAGCAACGCACAAGAACTATGTGATTCATCACAACGGCCCGCAGTACTTCGGCTATGTCTCGGATAACCCGCTAGCAAGTGCGCATATGCACGGGATGGGTGAGTTCTTCACGGATATTGCCAACAAGGCGCTGCCAAGCTCAGGGGTCTTCTACGTGCGTGGAGGCTACGGCAATATTGCCGGAATACCGCCAGCCGATCCCAACCCAAACCTCGCTACAGTCTTTAGCGGCAATGATGATCACCCCGGCTACTCCGACTCCGGAATCAGCGAGGCATTCCTCGCGAAGGAGGTCAACGCCATAGCCCGCAGCCCCTACTGGGATGAGAGTGCAATCTTCATTGCATACGACGAGTCTGATGGTCTCTACGATCATGCCCAACCAGTGGTCCGTTCACACGATGCAGCGGGAGTTCCTCTCGATCAAGGACCGCGCATTCCGTTCATCCTGATCTCGCCCTATGGGGTCGCGCACGCCGTCTCGCATCAACCAGCCGAACACAGTTCGATCATCAAGTTTGTCGACGAACTCTTTAACCTGATTCCTCTCGCCGACCTTCCTGATGAAGAGAAGGGACGCGAGATCGGAGCGGAAAGATTTGGCCAGAAAGATCTTGGCCCGGCAGATGACAAAGTCGAAGGCGTCGGCGATCTTTTCAGCGGCTTCGATAACCTGCGCCTGCTTGAGAAGCGCAAACCTCTGCCAGCCGACTACGCAATCATCCCCGAAAAGGCGATCGAAACCTTCCCCCACATGCAGGGTCAGGGCTGCAGAGCGCTCGGCATTACTCCAACTGATTTTGGCAAGCCAAACCCGGTTCCCGCTGACTTCAATCCCCGTCCTGACACAACGCCAGGAATTCCGACCTCCGGCACTTGGACTCCTTGAGGATGAGCCGCTTCATGCAATTCCTGGCCGTGGTGCTCGCTGTGTATCCGGCGGCGAGTACACATGCGGTTGCATCTGCGGCCACAGATACAACGCTCGAAAAGACCCGCAGCGCGAAGGCACTGACTTGCGGAATAGATCAAAATGAAGCGGAGTTCTCGACGACCGACGAACACGGCTCAGTCGTCGACTTCAACCGCGACCTTTGCAAAGCAGTTGCCGTGGCCGTACTCGGACGAGATGCCAAAGTCATCATCAAGGGCTATCCGGATGACCAAACCAGTCTTGCCGCTCTTCGCTCAGGAGAAGTCGATCTCGTAGCCTCGATCAGCGCGGACTTCAGCCACACCACGGATTCCACCATCCAGCTCACGCGGCCAGTGCTCTACGACAGCGTCGGACTTATGGTGCCCATCAACTCGGCCGTGACCAAAGCAACGGACCTGAGTGGCCGCAAGATTTGCTTTCTTGCCGAAACAGAAACAGAAGTCGCATTGCGCGCCTGGTTCGATAGCCGCCATCTCAAATTCGTACCTTTTCCTTTCCAGGAAGAAGGAGAGATGGAAGCGGCGTACGTTACCGGAAATTGCACTGGTCTCGCCGGCGATATCACTCGCCTCGCAAACACCAGAGCCAGCTTCGGAGCACGAGCCAAAGACTATTTGTTGCTTCCTGGAAGCATCTCCAAAGACCCGTTAGCCCTCGCCTATCGCAGCGCTGATACCCAGTGGGGAAATATCATCAACTCGACAATCAACATCCTCATACAGGCGGAGGAGAGCGGCATTACAGCAAGCAATATCGAGGCGATGCGATCCAGCCACGATCCGTCAGCCGAGCGTCTGCAGGGCAAGTCCCACGAGCTCGGCAAGCCCCTGATGCTGAATGATGATTGGGCTGTTAGGGTCATTGAGGCGGTTGGTAACTACGGTGAAGTCTTTGATCGGGACCTGGGATCCGAATCTCAACTCAAGCTACCCCGAGTTGAAAACCAGCTGTGGACCAACGGTGGCCTGATGTACGCATTGCCACTCAAATAGTCTGCGATTTGATGCGTAGTCTCGGTAAGATAGTGAACTATTTTCCGATGCAGAACGTGCTGAAGATCAAATTGAGCACATCGTCCGGGGTTGTCTGGCCGGTTAACGAGTCCAATGCCCAAAGCGCCCTGTACAGATCTAACAGAACCATCTCATGCGGAATTCCGCCTGCTACGGCCGCGGCAGCGTCAGCCAGGCCATGCAGAGTGTTCACGACTGCCTGATGGTGGCGCATGCTGGTTAACATGCCCGGTTCAGTTGCTGCTCCACCCGTCGCCAGCTGCAAAATCGCGTCGCGCAAGTCTGAAATACCCGCTCCTGTCATGGCGGATGTAACCAAGATGGGAAGGTTGCCAAATTCGAACTGAGGGACGACGTCGGCGCGCTGCAAATCGCTTTTGTTCCAGGCAATCAGCGCCGGGCGGCCCGCGACGTTATCGAGCAGGCGCCTGTCCTCTTCATGTAACTGCTGGGTCGCGTCGAGCACGATCAGCACGATTGCTGCGTCGGCAAGCGCCTCTCTGCTACGAACAATCCCTTGCCGCTCCGCCTCGTCGACCGCCTCGCGCAGACCTGCGGTGTCTACCAGTTCAAGGGGGATGCCACCCAGCGCGATCCGCTCTGTCACTGTATCCCGCGTGGTTCCAGGAACAGCAGTCACAATTGCCCGCTCTCGCTCAACCAGCGCATTGAACAGCGAGCTCTTGCCGGCGTTCGGACGACCCACAATCGCCAGGGTCAAGCCGTCGTGCAAAATCCGCCCGTGTGCAAACGTGGCTTCCAACGCTTGAAGCGGCGGTTGCAATTCGTGGATCCTGCGAAGAATTTCCGTCTCCGGAGCTACGGCAAGATCGTCTTCGGCGAAATCGATTCCAGCCTCCAGCAGCGCAATCAGCTCAAGTAGCTGGTGCTTTGATGGAGTTACACGGCCACTGATCGCGCCACCCATCTGGCTAGCTGCGAGTCGTGCCTGCGTCAGGGTTTGCGCCTCTATCAGATCTCTGACGGCTTCGGCCTGGGTCAAGTCCACGCGTCCCGACAGAAACGCACGTTGTGTGAATTCACCCGGCTCAGCGAGCCTCGCTCCCAACTGCAGCGCTTTTCTCAGTAGCAGGTTGAGAACGACCGGCGATCCATGTGCTGCCACCTCTACCAGATCTTCGGCCGTATACGAATTTGGTCCTGCGAAGTAGGTAACCAGGGCTTCATCTATCTTCGAGTCCGCCTCGGATTCCTGATCGTCGAGTACGTCTGCTAATCTCGCCCGGCCATGCTCTAGAGAGCCGCGCATCCGCACGAGTTGCACGACGATAGACATCGAGTCGGGTCCACTCAGGCGAACAATCCCGATACCCCCTCGCCCTGGCGGGGTAGAAATGGCTGCAATGGTATCGCTACTGGAAATTGAGTCTGGCACTCAACCATTGTAGGCATTGGCGCAAGCATCCTAAAGCTTAGAAATCCGGACTGCAGTCTCAAATGCTGAAGAATCGAAGCCCTGTGATGTACTGCCTTCGCTCGCCATTTAATCTGAGTATGGACGGAGAATTACCAGCATGAAGGCAAGCGCTTTTGAGTTTCGGTTTCGGTTGTGGATCAGCTTTGTGATTATTGTTCTAGGTTTTTGGGCGCCATGGATTGAACCGCTGCAATGGGGAACCCGCACCACTACCTGGCTCTGGCTCGGCTTTCATATCAGCGCCCTGGGCGTGACCGCTACCACAGGAATCGTGATCGCAACCTGGCTGACGATTGCTGTCGCAGCGGTCGCTGCTCTCCTGCGAGTGTGCGGAACAGCCTACCTTGGCGCGGGGATCGTCAACGACGCTGAAATGAAGGCCGGACTTGTGATCGCTGACGGACCATATCGCTATCTTCGCAACCCTCTGTATCTCGGCAGCTGGTTGATGGCCGCAGCCATCGCCACCCTAATGCCTCCAACCGGAGCGACAGTCTGCATGGTACTTCTGTCTGTCTTCCTCATCCGTATTGTCCTTGCTGAAGAGGCATATCTAACTACGCAACTTGGCGAGCCTTACACTGCATACAAACGAGCGGTTCCACGCCTGTTGCCCGGTCTTGGAAGGGAAGTTGCCGCCGGCTACCGCCATCCCAACTGGGGTCGCGCTTTACTCAGCGAGATCACACCCATCGGCGTACTTGTTAGCTTCGCCGCATTAAGCTGGGACTACAACAGCAACCTGCTTATTCGCGCCATAATCGTCAGCTTCGGACTCTCTCTCATAGTGAAAGCTCTGTTACCGGCCGGCGACTCAAATAGTTCCCTGCACTAGGGTGAACCTTATAAGTCTTATGTCATATCATTACAATGACAGCTTCGTCATAATTCATACGCATGATACTGAACATAAATTACTTAACATAAATGTCAACTTATCAAAAGATACCAATGGTGCTTAGCTTATTGATAGAACCCAAATCATTGTGTACGGTGCAAAACTGCACTCGCAGTTCTGTCACCTCGCGGGTTCTCTTGAAGCTGAGGGACGTGTACTCTGCTGGCAAAGAGCCCACAATCAGAGTGCTCGGACGCAGTCGACTGGCATTGTAGCTATGTTCTCCTCACTTCCCCAATGTTCTTCTCACCTCTTGTGAGGAGCACATCCGAAAGACGTCAAGACATGCCTACGGACACAGGCAAGGTTAGAGATCCAAGAGAAGACGACCAGTTTCAGCGGATGATCGATGCGATAGAGATAGACGGAGTTTACATGCTCGATCCAGGAGGTCACGTTGTTACATGGAATCGTGGCGCTGAACTGAACAAGGGATATAGCAAGGAAGAAATTCTCGGGAAGCACTTCCAAATTTTCTTCACTCCTGAAGACAGAGAGGCGGATCTTCCCAACAGAATCCTTGCGATGGCAAGAACTAAGGGTCGTTATGCAGGCGAGGGATGGCGAGTCCGCAAGAACGGCGAGCGATTCTGGGCAAGCACCGTGATGACCGCCCTCCGTAACTCTGATTCCAAGCTGCACCGATTCGTTAAAGTCATTCGAGACATGACCGCGCAAAAACGTCAGGAGGATGTTTTGCGAGCCATGGAAGCGGCTC
>Ga0302140_10004593_pt1 | contig 17576 bp, 18 predicted proteins | sample I_Bog_E1_1_FD_202095 | JGI IMG/M metagenome (GOLD analysis project Ga0302140, IMG submission 202095) | Peat permafrost microbial communities from Stordalen Mire near Abisko, Sweden - I_Bog_E1_1 | ecosystem: Environmental > Terrestrial > Soil > Wetlands > Peat | place: Sweden: Abisko, Stordalen... | reverse complement strand
GGATTACTCTGTTGGAATCTGAGTATGCTTACTTGGCCTTGATAAGCACTAACATCGTCCAACATCTAGACGAACGGGAAAGGTGGCCACGACTGAATCAGGGCATTGGGGCAGCGTCTTCTTGAGTTCTTGAGATGGCTTACTGGCCTTTAGATGAGCAACACTCTGGGAGTGTTTCTAGTCTGTGCATAGCTACCGAGTCCGAGTCCTATTGTAATGCGAAGGAGTGTGCTTCTATCCCTTTATTAGAAATGCAGGTCGTGGCTCGGGAACTTTTAATGCAACTGCTTCCACCAGCTCTGTCCCCCTTTGTCCCTTGCTCGTTCATGCGCCACAGCCCCTCTCCCACTACGCCCCTTTTGTGCCCCCTGTCGTTGAAGACACGCTGTTCTGATGCTTATCAAAGAGCGCTAGAGGAAGGCGGAGGCGCGAAGGCCAAGCTGGTGTAGCCGTCTTATTTTTAGCGAGCTGGAGAGCCAGCTTGAATAAAGGGACCACATCTCCTCAATTCTCCTCGACCATTCTGCTTTCCAACCAAACCACCCTCTTTTGACAACCATACTCCAGAGGTTAGTTCTGCCTGGCCACCAGCTTCTGTCTGCACACTGCGCACTCTGCCCACAACACCACTTCGCAGATCCATCTTTCCTGATACTTGAACCGACATCGTCCTAACGCTTTGACAGGCCTGCCCGTGAACTTCAGTTACAGTCGACATGCGAACTTTCACAACCGTGGCCATTGGCCTTTTGAGCGCTACCATTGCCTCAGCTTCAGATGTCGCTTCCCTTACCAAGGACACATTTCCCGACTTTGTCAAGGAGAATGACCTAGTTCTTGCAGAGTGTAAGTTACCTTCAGCCTCGGCGCAACAACCTGTACTTGATAGCTGACATATTTTGACATTTCCAGTCTTCGCAGTATGTCTCTATTGAACCCGCTTAATCTCAGATCATTACTAACGTTCTACTCTTCAACTCAGCCATGGTGGTAAGCAGTCTTTTGAGAGACACCTGTTCATAACCAGATTACTAATATTTCCCCCCAGTGGCCACTGTAAGGCACTTGCTCCGGAGTACGAAGAGGCAGCAACTACATTGAAGGAGAAGAACATCAAGCTTGCCAAGGTTGACTGTACCGAGGAGGCGGACCTCTGTCAATCTTTTGGTGTTGAGGGATACCCAACACTGAAGGTTTTCCGCGGCCCTGACAACATTAGCCCATACTCTGGTGCACGAAAGGCCCCGGCGTAAGTGAATTCATGCTTCTCTTGCATCCTGTCATTTGCTGAACTTCCACCAGGATCGTTTCCTATATGACAAAGCAATCCCTACCTGCCGTATCGATTTTGACTGCTGAGACACTTCCGGATTTCAAGACAGCCGACAAGGTCGTTCTGGTTGCATACTTCGCTGCTGATGACAAGTCATCAAACACAACATTCACAACCGTTGCTGAGAAGCTCCGTGACGACTACCTCTTTGGTGCAAGCAGCGATGCGGAGGTCGCCAAGGCTGAAGGTGTGGAGTTCCCATCTCTCGTTCTCTACAAGTCATTTGATGAGGGCAAGGCTGTGTATAGCGAGGCATTTGATGTGGAGGCTATTGAGAAGTTCGCCAAGACCGCTTCCATCCCATTGATCGGGGAGGTTGGCCCAGAGACATATGCTGGCTACATGGCCACTGGCATTCCCCTGGCATACATTTTCGCCGAGACTGAGGAGGAGCGAACCACTCTGTCCGCTGCCCTCAAGGATATTGCCGAGCTTCACAGAGGCAAGGTCAGCTTTGCTACGATTGATGCCAAGGCATTCGGTGCACACGCCGGCAACTTGAACCTCAAGGCTGATAAGTTCCCCGCCTTCGCCATTCAAGATACCGTCAACAACAAGAAGTTCCCCTACGACCAAGAAGCCGCAATCACGGCCGAACTCATTGGCCAGTTTGTTCAAGAGTTTGTGGATGGCAAGGTTGAGCCCAGTATCAAGTCTGAACCTATCCCAGAGAAGCAAGAAGGCCCTGTACAAATCGTTGTTGCTAAGAACTATGATGAAATCGTCTTGGATGATGCCAAGGATGTCTTGATCGAGTTCTACGCACCATGGTGTGGACACTGCAAGGCTCTCGCACCCAAGTATGATATACTCGCTAAGTTGTACGTGGACGCTGGCCACGAGGACAAGATCACCATTGCGAAGGTCGATGCTACGTTGAACGATGTTCCCGACGAGATTCAGGGCTTCCCAACCATCAAGCTCTACAAGGCTGGTGACAAGCAGAACCCAGTCACCTATAGCGGAAGCCGTAGCATCGAGGATCTCATCAAGTTCGTCAAGGAGAACGGCAAATATGAGATCGAGGTCGCATATGAGGAGGAGACTGAGGAGGCACAGAAGCCAGTCGTTGAGTCAATGGCTGAGCAAGCTGCCGCTGCCACCGAGTCTGTCAAGAGCGCTGCTGAGGAGGTCAAGGAGACTGTCTCGTCCAAAGCCAGCGAAGCCACCGAAGCTGCCAAGTCTGCTGCTGCCGAGGACCATGATGAATTGTAGGGTGGAAGAAAGTGATGCAAAAGCCTTTCCTTGTATCTGTATTATCTCTCTTCTGCGAACTCAGAGGCATGGCGGCCATGGATGGTAGTCCTAGGGTGATGCATCTGGGTCACGGGTAAATGGAGCTGCTTTACATTTCCGAAACCGGTGCATAATTGAATATAACTGGAATGAAAACGTGCAATTGGTATGGAGAAAGTTACTGTGAAGTGAAATTTCCCACCACATACCCACGGCGCTGCGGCCCTTGCGCATCCCGCTCTCCCCTTAAAGTCCACCTCGCTTGTTCAGCCGTGACCTTCCGGGGAAGCTCCCACCTTGCCGAAGGACAACGAGCTCGGGCAAAGATCATCACGAGAGTACCAGCAGCACCCAATTGATCACACCCGTAGTCTCCAACCTTCGTCACTCCGACCTCATTGCTTCTCACGTCGAACGTCTGCTCCTTCGATTGTTTCTAGCCCAGAATGGCATCGCGAATACTTTCACCAGCGATGCGCGCTGTCGCGTCGCCATCTACAGCTTTCCGGACCACGAGAAGCTTTCAAACGTCGTCTCGAAGACTCGCAGATGCTGCCGTGCCATTACCAGTACGAAAGCCAGTCGGCGCCTTTCGAGGAGGGTCAGTGCTATATCCTATGCTTCCGTGCTGGCCGCTCCGCGAGAACTGTCCATAATCCCCTCCAACAATCCTGCCTATGGAAGATTGCTTCGTTCTCTAGCTAATTCTGTTGCTCTCCAGATTGTTTGGATTTCTTCTCGGAAGTACACTCGCAGGAGGCGGGGTGTACTACTACATCTTGGAGGAATATAAGGTCTCGAACGAGCTCCTGACGGAAGATATCTACGTGCGTTATTGCATTTAGTTCTTCTTGCAACTTATATACAGTAGATGACCTTCTGGAATGGCAGAGCTTTGTTTCAGCTCGCAGAAAATCGGACATATGCTGACTTGCATCCGACAGTCTTTGCAGGCCTCAGTGCAGCGGGTTCATACCTACGTTCAAACTTTAGAAGAGAAGATCGATGAGCTAAACAAAAAGAAGAAATGAATTGGAAGGGATTGGAGATAATACGATATGAGCGTGCGTAACTTGCTTTAGGCTTGAAGCGGTCTTATACTGGGGGAGTTCTTCATCAGTGGTAGCCTAACACAAATTTCAAGGCTGTGAATTGTACAACAGGTACGAAATGGCAGTCATACGGCTGCAAGCATGGAGATGCCAAGCAGGAAATACATAAGTACATGTGTAATGCGAGCATACCAAATCTCATTTCGTGGTTCAGAAGCGCAAGTTCAGATATATATCCTGCAAGTGTTACGTAGCCTCGCCTCCACACCCAAAAATATTTCAGGATCACACGCGACTTGCCTTTACAACCACGCGCACATGAGTTTATGATACTATGATCAACTTCGGCGTCAGAGAGGTCGCGAATTCAAGGGCCACTGCCGCCCCTGGATGGGCTTATGTTCCTGACATCGGAGTCAATGCTTCTGTCACAGCCTTACAGCCTTCTTCTCGCACACGCGTTCGCAACCAGCCCACCGCGAGCCTGCACGAGACGACTGCAAAGCAAGAGGCGAAGATCTTACGAGAACTTGCTGCTTTAGACCGCGAGAACCACCGTGATGTCTCTATCCCTGTGCCAATACGGCACAAAGACAATGCTGGACGAGGTACGAAGTGGCACCGCCCATCGCAAGCCACTCCAAACATAACTGACAGCTGCATCAACAGTGAGCCATGGCAAGAGCACTCCCGCCGTCCGCAAGATTCTTCAATCTCAAAAGACTTTCGCAAACCACCTTTCCGACTTCGAAGCTTTCTCGTCCCTCCCTGCACCGTCCCAGCCTGTAATCTTAACACCAGCAACCCCAGCTGTACGCGCCACACCAAGCACAGCAGTGCCAGCTGTAGCGACAGCTCCTCATCTCACCAGCAAAGGCACTCGCTCCCATAGAAAGAAAGACCCAAATGCGGTTTCTACACCCACGCCGCTCCGCAAAGTCTCCACCGCTTCCCAAGCCTCAACGCCTCTCCCTATCAAAACCGAACCCAATCACGATGTGCCCAAGCCAGACGCTCCTCTACTATCACAAGGGAATTCTACAATACCTGCCCCTCACCCAGGAGACAAAGATCCACTACTAGTGTCGAGGATACCCTCAATGCCATCCCAAGAGGAGATTGAGAAGCTCTTAGCTGCACCGCCCATGACGTATAATGAGGCGAGAGGATCGTGGGTGTACGAGGACAGGATGAAGCCTGTCAGGCAGTTCTGTGAGGTGTGTGGGTATTGGGGTCGGGTCAGATGTAAAGGATGTGGAGGAAGAGTGTGTGCTTTAGAGTGTTTGCAGGTCCACCAGGAGGAGTGCTTTACTAGGTACGGTGCATAAATGGGACTTAGTCAGGGGGTTGGAGGGGTGAAAATTGAGCGTCTCTATATCGCATTCTGTTGATATCAAGAGAAATAAAGTACAGCATCCGGGCGTCCTTTTTTTAAAGAGGTATGGCGTTGCATTGAGAGGAAGAGTGGTCCCTTCTCTTTACAATTTCTTCTCTCACAGTCACTATCTCCGTCTTCCTACCCCGCTACCTGCTTCTGTCCGATCAGCCAGTGTAACAACCTCTCCGATTCCAGCAGCTTCTTGCTCATCCTCAAGTGCTGTGATCTCCTCACGACAATCCCACCACTTCTCCTCACTCATCTCAAAAGCCCTAGTCTTGATCTCCTTAATTGACAGAGTTTCGGGCTGAACACCCTTCCAACGCAGGCTGGCCATCAGTGCCTCTTGCCACTCATTTCCAGTCCGCTGGAAGAATTCTCTTCTGGACTCGAATGGACGAGGATGCGGCAAAGTATCATCAGGAGAAGTTGTAGATGTGGCATCCTCGGGGGTATCATCGAAGGTAGAAGGCAATGAAGCCGTCTCGCCAGCATCATCCACGGGAGCAATTGCCTTGTCCTTTCTCTTTGACTTCCGGGTACTCTCTGTATGCAGCGGTTCCTCGTCTTCAGCCATTTTGATATCCCCTTCTTCGTCTTCCTCGCCATCTTCATCCTCTTCATCCTCCCCACTCTCACTGTCCTCCTCCTCATCAGATCCGAGCCAGCCTTCAGGTTCGCGTTGGAATATCTGCTTCACACCATCGAGTTTTCCTAAATCAATAGAAACCATCTCATCGAGTGTGAACTCTTGGTCTCCTTTCTCGAATGTTCCCCCGAAAATATATAGGACATCATCCTGCGAGGAACACGGATATCAGTACTTTTTTAATCTGAGTTCGCTTGTCAAGGAAAGATGTCGAGCTCAAAAGATAAGATTTCAAGGGATAGAAAAGGTCCTCACTTACTTGCACGGTGAGCTGCGCATTGAACCTTTCATGTGGAAACTCTTGAAGCACTTCTTTGGCTGGTAGTTGCATTTCCTCCGTCTCCGTAGTTTCCGACGTTTTCTCCACATCCATTTCATCAACCTCTGCTAAAGACTTGCCAGTCTGCAATGCTGCCAGATTGCGAAGAAGCTCATCTTCATTTGCCTGACCTCTTCCACGGCGACCACCTCGTGACTCTTGAGGTTTACGCTGATTGGCGTTGGCTCGAGGCTTTCTCAACGACAATGGGAAAAATCGATTCCGCTCGATGTTCCACGCGAACAAGTTGTTAAAGAACTCTGAATCGATCCCTTCTTCGCTCTCTTCAGTATCGTGTACTCCACTGCAGTGACGGGGAAGTCAGCAAATACTCAAAGGGAGGGTGTTTCGGGAACAGGAAACAGGAAAAGCGGCTTTCCCCCCACTACCTACCCAAACATAATTCCTCGACCCTTATGATATGCCATCGTTGCCCCAGCACGAGCTGGATTGGGTCCATTAGTTGGCTTTTTCCTTCGTTCCCATCTGGCCGTGGGGGGAGAATTGGCTGCGGCATCGGTGGCCGGCTGAACAATCCGAAGGAAGAAGCAATCTTGGTGTATTAGGGGCTTCAGAACATTTCGTTGGACCTGGCCACCCCCTTTTGTCTGCTTTCCGGTAATAGTAGACTTCACTCGGGAATAGCCCCCAAAAAGGACCGCTCCCGACTCGTGGGGCAAAAATGTGAAAGACGAGCGGGCATCGGGCTTTTGAGTTGCAAGGGGAAGAACGGGATTGTGCCAGACAAAGTTTTGTGTATCATAGAGCCAGAGGTCTGCAAGATACTTTGTCTGCTGTGAGGTGTCCTGAAATCCACCGAAGAGGATGATGTAATTTTTGTAGTAAGTCATACGATGACCACTCCTTGCAGGCGGTGATTTGCCCTTGGTCTCAAGTCTGGTCCATTCCCTGGTCGAAGGCTCAAAACGCCAGAACTGGAAGAGGTCAGTATTGAAACCTGACCGTGAATTATGGGCAACCACTTACATCATTGTAATGGTAGAAAGTGCCTTGCTTGGGAGAACTAAACTCTCCTCCAAACTGAACACCGAAGGAGTCAGCAAAGTTCAAATTTAAAAATGTGTATTGAGTAGGCTGGGCAGAATGAGTATAATGAGCTCCCGTATGCCGACTATCAGGTGTTAGGAGTGCATAAGATAAGAAAGAGGACAAAGAATTTAAGGAACCTCGTTGCCCATACCAGATATACACCTCCAGCATTGCCACCACGACACCAGGCATGTCCTGATCTTGGAAGTGGTGTATTTGGCGATGTGATCACTCGCCACTCGTCTCGATTTATCAGGTAGACGTAGAGATCATTGAAGAATGTCGCTAGTGCACCATTGAAATACTCACCACCAAACTGCATCGAATTAGCAACCTAGTTTGGGGGAAGAGCGAGACCCGGGAGAGAAACCAGGAGCTGAAACTTTGCGCTGGCCAATAGCGACGGGAGGTCAAGATGAGGGACGAGGACGAAGAGATATGTTGCTTACCAGGAAAAGCTCATTATTATTGGCAGGTGAGGCGATCAGCGTAGAAGAAGCTCGAGCTCTCGGCGGATCACAGGGTGATTCTGTAACTTTGAGAAACTGTTCCTGTTTCTTGGCATATTCTGCCAGGACGGCGTCGAGATCAACGTCTTCAACATCACTGTCGTTGGCTTTAGAGCTCTTAATTTTCTCTTTCCTCGCCCCTTTCTTTTCTTGCTTCTGCTTCTTCTCAGCAATTTTGGCTTTCTTGCCCTCACTTTTACCCTTCTTGTCTTTCGCCATGCCTGAACACGTGACCGTAATCAAAGTCTTCAAGGTATCTTCTAGATGGCGAGACGTGGAGCCAATGTTCTGGAAGAAGGCGGATGAAAGAAGAGTCAGTGATATATTGAGTGGGTAACCTGAGTAATGAGGGCAAGGAAGGGCTTGCTTGAAGTGCTAGTCCTGCAAGAAAGCAGAGCCAACACTCGATGCTCAGTCAATTCTGAAATCTGCAGCAAGACTGCAACATTAGGACAGTCCCTTCGTGCTAGTGCTTTGTAAGACCCACTAACAAAGTGTCGACTGATCTAAGATGCTCTCGCGGCTGAAATTATCCATTGGATGTTTAGGAAAGAGTGTGCGTACCCGGGCGCGCCAACAGAAGCGAATTTCTTCCGATCCTAACCCCGTTTTCCATTGCTGAGCAATCTTTTCTGCTCCTGCTCAGTCTTATCACGCTCATCTCGACATATTCACGAACCTAAACATCACTTCGGCACAAATAGATTGATCTGGCCATGGCCTTTGCCAGGCTAGTCGAGTCGAAGTCGCACCTCATTCCTGGTAAGGCTTTCAGGGTCGGGTGATATGGCTCCAACGCCGACCGTTTCCACATACCTCTCACGGGAAAGTGGTCATGGGCCATGATTCCAAATCCTTCGGGACACTATAAGCACTGTTTACCTTCTATACCCCTATTCATTATGCCTATTACCGTCAATCACTAATGTGATGCTTAGGGAAGCTGAAAGTCTCGGAGCTGCTCTTCGAAGTCCCCAGAGATTATTCCAACCCAGAAAGAGGCACTCTGCAGCTATTTGGCCGTTCCGTATCCAATTTTGAGAAGCCAGCTGCCGCCCTGTCCGAAGATGATGCTCGCAAAAAATCCCCCAGGCCATGGATGCTCTATCTCCAAGGTGGACCAGGCTTCGGTTGTCAACCCCCGCAAGACTTTCCCATGACGAAGTTTATTCTTGATAAAGGCTATCAAATGCTGTATCTGGATCAGCGGGGGACTGGTCTCAGTACTCCCATCTCAGCAACTACACTGGCTCTTCAAGGTGATGTTCACAGACAAGCAGACTATTTGAAGCTATTTCGGGCAGATAGCATCGTGAAGGATTGTGAGGCGGTTAGGAAGACGCTCACCGAGGATTACCCCAGCGAACTCAAGAAGTGGTCAGGATATCTTATTTCATTGATTGTCCGCAAAATAACTGCTTCATCTCGCACAGAGCCATGAGTGTTCTGCTTTTCCTCCATGTTTTCTCTGCCGTGGGGTTCTCGGAGCTCTCCACTCAATAGGAATTTTGAATGTTCGACAATTTGAGGGAAATTCAAAACCCGAATACCAGCTTGTTTTATCCGATGTACCTTAAGTTTAGGGGCACATTCGGACTAGCAAAGCTTTCTCTCTTGTGGAGCGGCATATCCTCTCATTTGTAGCAAATTGACTAATGCTGCTCCGCGAATTTCGTCAACTCAGGTGTTTTATCTGAAGTTATCGATTGCACCTCTACAATATTATTGACTTTGGGTACAGGTCTATATTTGGACAGTCATATGGAGGCTTCGTAGCATTGACGTACCTGAGTTTTGCTCCTCACGGTCTTCGTGAGGTTTTCACGACTGGAGGTCTTCCACCTATCGGTCAAACGCCAGAGCAAGTCTACAGAGCGACTTATAGAAAGGTTCGCTGTTTCGACTCTTCCGATGTATTTTCTAGCATCTTGCGTATCCTGTTTGTTCGTTCTTCGAGCAAAGTCATGGCACTGACATAGTTTAATAGTGTGCAGAGAGAAATAAGGCATATTACAAGAAATACCCGGAAGATATTGACGCTGTCCACGGATTGGCATTTCACATCAAGAGCAAAGGAGGCCTTCAACTGCCCTCTGGCGGCGTCTTGACCGTCAGAGGCTTTCTGACACTCGGGAGAAGTTTCGGTGCTCACGGTGGACTTGATGCTGTCCATGATCTGGTATTTCGCATGAAACGCGACATCCACCAATTCCAATTTATCACCCGTCCAACTCTATCAGCGCTTGAGAAGGCCCTCAGCTTTGATGACAATGTCATCTACGCAGTCCTTCATGAATCAATCTATTGTGAGAATGAGGCAAGTAAATGGGCAGCTGACCGTGTGGGGCGAAGCTTGCGGGAATTTGCTTGTGAGTAAGACCCTTCCTTGAATCGGCAATTCGGTCCCTCGAGGACAATGGTTGTCAAGCAAGATCTTTAACCTGGGCATTTAGGGCTCTCTGGAGCACCACAATCAGCATCTAGCGTGAGCGAGGCCCCACTATACTTCTCTGGCGAAATGATCTTCCCCTTTCTGTTCGACATCTTCCCAGAGCTTGAGAAGCTTGCTGTTGTGGCGGACGAGATAGCCAAGTATTCAGGATGGCCGGAACTTTATGATTTATTCCAGCTCGCACGAAATGAGGTAAGTGATACTTGTTAGAAAGCTTCATAAGCTAACAGGTACAGGTTCCTCTCTATGCAGCCACATTCATCGACGATATGTACGTTGACTTTGGTATTGCCCAGCAGACCGCTAGGTTGGTCAAGAACTGTCGCCAATTCATCACCAATGGAATGTACCACAATGCCCTAAGGAGTAAGACTGATGATATCTTGAAAGAGATATTCGCTCTTCGGGATGATCCAATCGATTGAAACGTCCTTTCTATAAGCTTGCTCGCACCCCCATGATGCCTTGCGCCTTCGTGAGTTGTTGTGGGAGGTTTTCATCCCATATCCAGTTGTACCGCATCTCCAATCTTCGTTTGATCGACTCCAAATCGGTTTTCAGTTCCTCGTCCTCAAATTCATATATCTTGGCCGCATCGCGACTCGTCGCTACAACTTTCTGGCTTCTAGGTCGACGTACAGCATCGTATGCACGGAAAGCTTTCTCTATTTCCTCTACAGAGTTGACTTGTCCCAGGAGGTTTGACAGAATGAAGGCATCTTCGATCGCTTGGCCAGCACCGGCGCCTTGGTGTGGAGTTGAGGCATGGGCGGCGTCCCCTAATAGTGCGAAGCGTCCTTTGAAATAGGTTGGGGCTGGAGGGTGGTCAAATAATGCCCAGACGTCAGGTTTTTCCATCAGCTAAGGAAGTTAGAATCTAATGAATAGGGTTCAATGGTGCCACACTCACCGAGAGTATTTTCTGAACACTGTCTCCCCAGCCCACAAAGTCAGCGAACATATCATCTTTCTTCATTGGTAAGACCCATCCCTCATCATCCCAGTTACCATCCATCTTAGTCTGGAACGCAACCACGTTCATAGTTTTGCCATTTTCGATTGGGAAAGTCAAGACGTGACCGTGGCGCCCCATATACATCTGGCTATTCCTTGCCAATTCGTCACCTAAAGCCTCAACCGCCTTCTCCATGGGGATCAGACCTCTATAAGCATACTTTCCGGTGAAAGTAGGGTTCGTGGTCTGATGTTCCTCTCCTAAAAGGATCTGCCTCGTCCGAGACTTTACTCCGTCACAGCCAATGACGGCATCCGCCTGAGCAGTAGACCCATCATGAAAGGTCAGCAACATCTTCTGGCCTTTTTCCTCTACTCTCTCGACTCTTTTCCCAAATTGAGCCACTCCATCGGGAACCAGATTCACAAGCACATCGAGAAAGTGTGCACGATGGACCGAAGATTGTCCAACATCCAACGCCACGACTTGTGCAATGCGTTGGCCTTCCTTTCCTGGTGCCTTCAAATCTTTCCATCCATCCTCTTTCGGTCCAAGATTAAACTCGAACCAGATTTTCTTCTTCTCGGGCCATGCATTGCTGGTAGCTATCTTATCATATCCTTTCCTGATATCAGGGTCTATCAAGGACATTGCCCGAATGGCATTGGGACCGAACGAAACTCCTGCACCAATTTCTGCAAAGGCAGCCGCTGATTCATAGAGTGTGCATGAGATATTTTGGTGTAGAAGACCGATCAACATGCAAAGGCCCCCGATGCCACCCCCTGCAGAGTGTCAGATCGGATATACCAATGCGGGGTGTGGGGTGCAGTAGTGCTTACCACAAACTGCAACATGGAAGGGTTTCTTGGGAATATCTGATGGAGCCATAGGGCAAATTGGAGAGGCAAGAAATGACTCAAATATCTTAGGACTCAAAGGAAGTGAAAATAATTACTGGTAGAGGCAGCCGAGGTGTGTACTAGAAAGACTACTGGTGGCTGTCAATGTGGGGTCTTTTAGCTTTGTACCAGAGCCCAGACGTCATGAGAACTAACTAAAGGTGAATGAGGATTGTCCGTGAGGCATAACCACGGAGAAAACTTTCCGTCTCATAATTCAGATAACAAAATGTGAGAGTGGTAGCGGCAAAAGAAAGTCAGAAGAAGCATCGGGTGAGTGCAGCAGCTAGGCGCCACTGAAGAAAAGGAGGGGGTACAATAAGAAGATGTGATAGACGGCGGCGCTGCGCCACGCATGCCTCGAGTACCCGTTGACAGGATCTTAAAGACAGAGGGGGTCGGATTAAATATCGAAATTGCCAGGGAACCAAAGCCACAATAGGTAGAGAATCATTACAGAGACGTTCATCTCGATCACGTGACTTGGCGATCAACATCCCCGCCACGTCTCGCGACGCGACCTCTTCCAATATCGCCTCAAACTCACCACGTCTTCTACTCATACCCAATGCACTTCTGACCGCCGCATCTCACGAAACTGTCGACCTACCTAGGTTGTCCATCATGGTTCTAGGCGTAAGCAACCAACCTCTTTGTTCCCTATCTTTAGCTTCCCTTCTCCCTGGCCAGCTCTACTCCCGGGTTTCAGCTCCCGGCTCTCTCCCGGCTCAGGCTCTTCCCCCAATAAATATTGCTAATTCGTTGCAGTGGGAGAGGATCAACTCTAAGAAGTCGACACCGAACAAGAACATCGTGTTCATAAAGCCATTACCAGGTCCTCTGGAAAACATTTCGAAAGACTACCTTGAGCGGATCGCGGCTCAATGTCTCCCCATCATGAACAAGCATTACCTTGCAGTCGTATCCTTGGAAGAGTATGAGCCAAACCGGGAGTTCTGGGGTAAGCTTTTTCGCTGTTCCATTATCGTTAATGACAATCAAATTCAGATATTGTCGAGTAGTTCTTGGAGACTGGAGGAGCTAATCTACTGTAGGAAGATGTTTCAATAATGGAGAAATTATTCAACTCGTCCTTAGATCACCATCGACAGGCCACTGGCTCCCTTCCAAATTCGTACAAATGGTCATGATGCATGAGCTGGCACATATCAAACAAATGAACCACTCGAAAGCCTTTTGGGCGGTTCGAAACGAATTCTCCAGCGAAATGAAGGCTTTATGGGACCGTGGGTATACTGGCGATGGGCTGTGGGGTAGGGGAGTACTGTTGGAGAATGGTTTGTTCGATGGTGAAACACTGGAAGAGGGAGAGATACTACCGGAACACATGTGTGGTGGCACTTTCAAATCGCGAGGCACCAAGAGGACAGTCAAGCCGAAAATTACGTATAAGGAACAGAAAGAACGAAGAATTAAGAAGAAATTCGGCGTCAATGGAATCGCACTCGGTGCGGATGATGAAATCAAGGCACAGCTGGAGAAAGGCAAGAGGACAATTTCCAAGCCAAGGGTTGCTGGAAGTGCCCGAGGAAGGGAACTACGTGCGGCAGCAGCCTTGGCCAGATTTGAGACAAAGAAAGATGAGCCAGAGATTAAGGATGAAGACTTGGTCACTGATAGCGAGGCTGAGTATGATGGGGAAGAGGACTTCGTCATAAAAACTGAACCCGATGATGCGGTTGACATAAATGGGCAGCTATTGTTAGACACAAATGGTCATCACATGGTAAGTACACAAAGACATAGGAGCTGCCAAGCGTTTTCAGACGCTCCTCGATCTGACTGCTGACTTATTATAGGTTAAAGTCTGCGAGGATGAGGACAAAAACGACGAGGACGCCAAGAATGAATTGCAAGAGCTCCAGAATCTTCCTAGCTGCTCTCGTCCACTTTCCACTCCCAGAGAGACGGCTTCCAATACTCCCCTGCCAGTTGTACGGGCTATGACCCCAAGACCACTGCAAACCTCGGAATCCTACAAACAAGGTGCACAGCTGCCGAGCCTGCTCAAAAGTCGAGAGCCTTCTGCAAAAGAGAAAGCAAAAGTTTCGATTACTCTGAAGGACGAGACAGTCAGACTGGCTCTGCCGCTTCCGACCAATTTGGATGGAATTTGCCCTATCTGTTCGATCGTGAACGAAAGGACAGCTTTGACTTGCATGGTCTGCTCTAATGTTCTCAAACCAAACTTCGTGCCAGGCTGCTGGCGATGCAAGAACTCAACTTGTCAGGGTACTGTGTACGTCAATGCTGGTGATGTTAGTCTTTGCGGTGTCTGCGGAGCCCGCAGAAGCGTAGACTAGTATGGTGGACAGCGAGTCCCAAATCCGTGCCAGGAAGTGCTCCAATAATGGCATATGATTACGGAGTAATGAATTTGGGGTGTTCCGCTCCGGGACCAACAGCCTTTGTTATACAACTTTGTACAAACTTGCTTAGTAGCATGCAGACATTGCAAATATGCAGGGATAGCTGATGTTCAGAATCAATGAATCGTGTACTTGGTCCCTGCTTTCTTGTATCTGTCGAGTCTCGTATTTGCACCAAAAACTATCAAGTTTTGGCAAGGCTCGCCACAGAAGCGTCTGTAAAGAAAGAATTTGAATGTTTGCCTGAAACAGAATATCGAATCGGGATTGGCTTTTATATGCGAGAAAAACGTATCGGCGGACTTGAAGTGATGGTTTCACGCCTGAGAATATTGGGCTGCCGCGATCCGAATCTCGTCTCTATTCCGTACGTCCTTCAGACAGAATATTTCAATCGGCGTCCTGGCAGCCCAGCCCGCTTTCATCTTGTCTTCTTTACTCTTCATCACATCTCGTGCCGTCTTTTCTAGCTTCGGGTGAACTGTTCTGATCTCCTGATCAGCCGCCTCTCATCTCGTCTCCAAGATCTACCCGATCTGATTATGATCATTGGAACATATCGTCGTCTGATGTCCCTGATGGGCAGGGTTCACTCGAGTCGCTTCAGGGGTGAAACTAGCCTCAAACATTGTTTTCCTGGCGGGCGTCCTCAGATGGGAAACGAAGATCGGACGAGATAACTCTAAACTTAAAACGACGATCCACTCTTTACTAATTTGAGCCTGGTAACAAGTATGATCGTCTTCCGGAATCCCACGGACCGGGATCAGTCCAACCTCCACAACCGGTTCGTTTGGGACGGCAATCTTCGAGTTGAGTGCAACAGATTGTGGAGCAACAATCCATGTTAGCAAGGGACGGTGGGAAGGTTGTGTTCAAGCTGCTCGTGCAGTATGTCCGACCGGAACTTTCAGCTCAACATTTATCAGAGAGGCTTCGACGGGGAATGTGTTGGAATATGCCAGAAGGAGAGATGTATGAAAGAGATGTCTGGAGAGTGGGCTCGTCCTTTATCCTAGCCCTGTATTTAGCTTGGAGCTTGGCCCTCACGTCACAATCCAACGTTCTTGCTCCTTTCCTCACTTGGTTCTACTGAATGTTGCATTAACCTTGTCAGCAAATTGACAGAGTGAACCCATGCATAGCAGAGGTGGAGCCCGATGTAGTACCAAGGAGAGAAGAATGAGAAGAGCTAGGAAAAGTCCCACATGCGCATAATGCACCACATAGGGAAAGCTTAGTAGCTTGTTTGCAGGTGGCTGGGAATGCTGATTTTGGCATTCTACGCTAAGTCATGCAAAAACATAAAGCTTGAAGCTTGAAGCTTGAAGCTTCAAGTCTGGCCGTCGTGTCTAGTCTTCCAACGAAGAGGGGCTTTTCCAAAGTGGGGGAAAGCGCCTTCAAGCCGTTCCCCGTTTCACGCTACTCCTCCACACTTCACATGGTGACTTCTAGCCGGGGAGCAGAAATCCTTGATTTGCTTGTCACGTCTCAATGTTCAACAGTCTGGTCATACAACGAGTGAATCTGCCCAGGTAGCTCTCCGGTGTCGCTGTGGGATGCATTTTCTTGGTGCGGGGAATGGATGGGAAGTTCCTATCATCAGCAATTGAACATTGAATCAAGTCAAGGGCTTCTTATCTCTGTCGTATGGCGAATATGGCTTTGCGCGATTAAATGTCGGTCTGCTCACGACTGCCCCGCACGTGCAAGGGCCAGTCGATGAGGACCCTTCCTGTCCTGCAGGGAGGCTGCTGGCTCAGCCCGATGGTGGGGTGATCAAAGCCAGTGAAGCCAGGCCGAGGCCGCTTACTCGCGGGCTCACCAGAAAGTAGACGGATCACGCATTTCACTGGGCACTTTTCCTGTCCCTTTCTTCGCCTTCTCTTCCCTTCTCTTGCTTCTCATCGGACCCCCCTTCTGTAGGTGCTCACGTTGGGAAATCTGAATCTCTTTGACAACCGCCAAACCTCGCGCCGGCCCGCCCTGCACAGCACCTGCAGCAAGTCACTTATAGCTGCTTGGCATGGCGACGATCCGAATTGCCGAAGAGCTTCGACCTACCCGGTCCCAAACAGGTGTTGGTGGCGGGGTTTATCCCATTCGTGCAGCGTCCTTGGAACGCTCCCGTACCAGAAGCCGCTCCCGAGATGCGAGGAGTAGACTCAGCGATCTCAAAGATTCCGCAGATGAAGAAGCTGGCCTCCGCCAAGATGGCGACTTCAAGAAGAAACAGGTTGACTTGACCCGATTCTTGGTAGAACCACGTACTGACATTTCGGAGGTGTTCAAAGGGAAGTTGTTGCTATACCTTGCGTATCAGAGTATTGGAGTGATCTATGGCGACATCGGCACCAGTCCTCTTTATGTTTACAGCTCTACTTTCACTTCCGAACCTTCTCACGAAGATCTGATCGGAGTCTTATCTGGTCAGTATTGCTCTTATAATTTTTGTATCTGCCAGCTTAAGCATCTGACGTTTGCTCGATAGTGATAATATGGACTCTCACAATGATGGTCACGGTAAGCTCACGAGGAGAATTATGGTTTAAGGTTGCTAATTCAATAGGTTAAATATGTGCTGGTAATTCTGCACGCAGATAACAATGGTGAAGGAGGAACTTTCAGTACCTACTCCTTACTTTCAAGATTTGTATGTCAATTGCCTTGTTTTAGGAGAATTATGCTGAAGTCCTAGGCAAATATCACAAAGCGTGATCCCCGTGAAGCCTCTCTCATACAGATGGAACGGTATCTTTCTGGTGACCTAGATCGAGCTAATCTCAAAGTTCGTTCTCGGCTTGAAACGAGCAGATTTGCAAGAGGGTTGCTGAAGACTATTGGAGTTCTTGCTGTGTAAGTAACTACAAAATCCCACAATTGCTGAGATATTGTCAATTGTGGAATGATGAAGACTAATGTCACGTAGAACAATGGTGATGAGTGATGGAGTCTTGACCCCAGGTAGGCAGTATCCAGTTCTTACTTCTGAATACCCCGAACATTATGGTCTAAGTAGAGCATACCACTCATTTCCCCCTTGCTATTATAAAACACTTCAAAAAAAAAAGGTTTCCTGCAGCAGGTCTCGAAGACTGTGGCTACATTAGTCTTAAGCAAGCCAGAAAATTACTGACGCTTAGGGTTTCCAGCGCAGTCTGTCCTCGGAGCTGTCCAAGGGCTCAATGTCGTCAAACCTGATATCACGAAAGCCACCATTGTCGGGACCACGTGTGCAATACTTGTCCTCCTCTTCCTGATTCAACCGTTGGGGACCACGAAAATCGCCGTCACATTTGCCCCCATTGTCATCGTCTGGCTTGGCTTCAACGCAGGATTCGGTATCTACAA
>Ga0302140_10004590_pt1 | contig 17584 bp, 14 predicted proteins | sample I_Bog_E1_1_FD_202095 | JGI IMG/M metagenome (GOLD analysis project Ga0302140, IMG submission 202095) | Peat permafrost microbial communities from Stordalen Mire near Abisko, Sweden - I_Bog_E1_1 | ecosystem: Environmental > Terrestrial > Soil > Wetlands > Peat | place: Sweden: Abisko, Stordalen... | reverse complement strand
TCAGCGACACCGATGCCGCGCGACGAATGCAGCAAGCAAAAAGCAAGCTGTTCGAGAAGCTGCGGCTCACCGCGTAGGCCCGCAGGCCGATGCACAAGGGCCGAGGAAATGGCGGTTTATGGAAAGCCCGGAAAACGATAGTGCGTTGTTTTCCGACCTTCCCACAAACCTTGGAAATCGCTCGGAAAGTGCATCGGGGAAATGGAAATCATGCCGGAGCGATTTCCACATTCCCTCCGCCCTCGGCTGCTAGCGTATGTTGATTTCAAAACCCGAAAGGACAAAAACCCGCTTCGCCTAACCTTCGCTTCCTTCAGGCTCATCTTTGGATTGGAAAAGACTATGCGGTGGGCGAGTTGGACGGTGGCTGGCGAACTGAGGCCGATCGATCAGTGTTCAAGCTGGCGGTCCTTGGCCTTCTGGTCTTCCGCCCAAAGCCATCCGGCCATTGCTTCGCGGATGTTCGCCAGAGCCTGCGCTTCGTCCTTCCCTTGGCTTACGCAGCCGGGCAATTCCGGGCAATCCGCGACGATCCAGCCGTCTTCGTCCCGTGTCAAGATGACTTCTTGGTTCATAGAGGATGCCTCTGTACTTCTATTCTTGCGTATCCGCCGGGTACTTTCAATCCGCCATAAACTGTCATAATATGAAGGTATGCCTATGACCTCCCTGAACATTTCGCTTCCTGACCCGCTAAAAGCCTATGTAGAAGACCGCGTTGCCTCAGGAGACTTTGGCACGCCTAGTGAGTTTGTTCGAAACCTGATCCGGCAGGATAAAGAGCAACGCAGATCGCGCCTTGAAATGGAACTGCTCGACGCCCTGCAATCAAGAGACTTCACGATTGCTCCCGAAGAATTAAGTGGGCGCAGTCTGGTATCGGTTCTGCGTGAAAAGCTCGGCCGCCAGTGATGGAATTACAGATATCCGAGGCGGCTGCCGTCTCGATTGTCGAACAGGCTGACTATTATGGACAGGCTAAGGATATTGAATTGGCTCTGCGATGGGAAGCTGCCGTGGACCAAGCGGTGAATTCCTTGTTGACTTGGCCGGAGCGTGGCGCGCACTGCCGCTTTCACGCATCGGCTCTAGCAGGCTTGCGATGGATATTCGTTCCGGGCTTTCCAAAGCACATGGTCTTCTATCGCTATCTGCATCAAGAACGAACCATCCGGATAGTCCAAGTGCTCCACGGAGCCCGCAATCTGGCGACCGTCCTTGACGAGGGCGAATAGCAGCTGAGCAACTCTCAAGTTCCATTCGCCATTTAGACTAGAGAAGACATGACCACCTTGAAAGCCGTCCGCGGTACCCGAGACCTGCTGCCGCCGGAAACCTCACTCTGGAACCGCATCGAGAGCACCGCGCGCCAGGTCTTTGCCCGCTACAACTTCGGCGAAATCCGCACTCCGGTTTTCGAGGACACGGCGCTGTTTGCGCGCGGAGTAGGTGAAGAGACCGACATTGTGTCCAAGGAGATGTACACCTGGGAGGACCGGGCGCGGGCACAGTCGGAAAAGACGCAATCTCTGACCCTGCGGCCGGAGAATACTGCCGGTGTGGTGCGGGCTTACATTGAACACCAGTTGGGCGAGACCGGACAGTTGCAGAAGCTCTACTACATTGGGCCGCAGTTTCGCCGCGAGCGCCCGCAGAAGGGCCGCTACAGGCAGTTCTCGCAGATTGGGGCTGAGGTGATCGGGCCGCCATCGGCTGGCAGCGAGAGCCCTCTGCGGGATGCCGAAGTGCTGGAAATGCTGGCCACGCTGCTGGATGAATTGGGCATCGCGGGGTGGACTCTGCACCTGAACTCCGTTGGGTCCTCCGCGGACCGCGAACGTTACAATCAGGCGTTGCGTGCAGCGCTCGTCCCAGTGGTCGAGCAGATGTGTGTGGATTGCCAGCGCCGCGCCGTCACCAACCCGCTGCGCGTACTCGACTGCAAGGTACCTGCGGACCAGCCAATCATCGACACTTTGCCGGTGATTGCCGACTCGCTGGATGAGGCCTCGCGCAACCACTTCGCGGGGGTCCTCGCTGCGCTCGACGCTTCGCAAGTGCCATATACGCGGAATCCACGCCTGGTGCGGGGCCTCGACTACTACACGCGGACGACTTTCGAGTTCACGCATGGCGGCCTGGGCGCGCAAAATGCCCTGCTGGGCGGTGGACGGTACGACGGCCTGAGTGAGATGCTGGGCGGACCCAGAGCGCCGGGGATCGGCTTTGCCATGGGTGAGGACCGGCTGGTGTTGACGCTGCAGGCGCTGGAGGCTGCCAAGCCCGGGTTGGCCGATGCATTTATTGCACCGCTTGGCGAGGGGTTGAACGCCGCGGCGCTGGCCCTGGCTCGCGAGTTGCGCCGCGCCGGCCTGCGTATCGAGCTCGGCGAAGGCAGCTTCCGGCTGAAGAAGTCCTTTGAAGCCGCGGACAAGACGGCCTGCCGCATTGTCATCCTGGGCGAGGATGAGCTCCAATCCGGTATCCTGACGGTGAAGACATTTGCCACTGGAATGCAAACAAAGGTGAGTCGCGCGGAACTGGCGGCCTATCTATCCACGCCCGTATGCTAGAGCGTGTTTCGAAAATGGCCGTGGCATCTCAGGGGGGCATCGCACAGGGGTTAAAACCCCTCTTTATTTAGGCACTTTTCGGCACGACTGAAGTCGTGCCCTGACACAAATCAGGTTTTTGAAAGATGCTCGAACAGAAACCGGCAAACGGATAAAGGACACAGGTAGTGCTCGATTTTCTAGGAAGCCTCGAACGTACGCATTACTGCGGCGACTTGCGCGCAGCCAACGCCGGTCAGCAAGTGGTTCTGATGGGCTGGGTCAACCGCCGCCGCGATCACGGGAACCTGATCTTTCTCGATCTGCGCGACCGCTCGGGCATTGCCCAGATCGTGCTGGATAAGGAACTGACGCCTGACGGCCATCTGAAGGGCGAACAGGTTCGGCCGGAGTACGTGGTGGCCGCGGTGGGAAGGGTGCGGCTGCGCGACACGGACGCCATCAACCCCAAGATGCCCACCGGTGAAATTGAGATTGAGGCCACGCAGTTGCTGGTGCTGAACGACACGCGCCTGGCGCCATTCTCGCCGTCGGAAGAAGCCATACAGAACGAAGAAGTTCGGCTGAAATACCGCTACGTGGACCTGCGCCGCCCAGAGATGCAGCGCAACTTCCGTTTGCGGCACGACATTACGCTGGCCATCCGGGAGAGCCTCAGCAATCAGGGTTTTCTTGAGATTGAAACGCCGATCCTGACCAAGAGCACGCCGGAGGGAGCGCGCGATTTTCTGGTGCCTAGCCGCGTGCATCCGGGCGAGTTCTACGCGCTGCCGCAGTCGCCGCAAATCTTCAAACAGATCCTCATGATCTCCGGTTTCGACCGTTATTTCCAAATCGCCCGCTGCTTTCGCGACGAGGATCTGCGCGCCGACCGCCAGCTCGAATTCACCCAGGTGGACCTGGAGATGAGTTTTCCGCGCCAGGAGACCGTGTTCGGCGTCGTCGAACAGTTTCTGGTGGCTGCGTTCGCAGCAGCCGGCATCACGCTGCACGCGCCGTTTCCGCGCATTACTTACGATGAGTCGATGCGGCGGTTCGGCAACGACAAGCCTGACATGCGACTTCCCGGACTGACCGATGTGCGCTCAGCCTTCAGCGACGAGGCATTGGCCACGCTGCAAATCGACCCGGCGCTGCCGGTTGTGGCGTTTCGCATTCCCAACGTGGGGGAGTTGAGCCGCAGGGAGCGCGAGGAAAACCACCCTATCTTCGACTTGAAAAAGGGCGCCAAGTTCATTGACGACTTCAAGCGCCTGGCCAAGGGATTCCCAGAGTCCGCTGCGGCGGTCCGCGACCTTGCCGGAGCGTCGGAGGCCGATTTCGTGATCATTGTGGCCGGCGACCCTGCGCATCCGGTAAAGGCGAGCGACACCAAATTTCCCGGACGGCTCTCGGAGCGCGAGATCAATGTTTACGCCGCCGCGGGCAACTTTCGCACCGAGCTGGCCAAGAAGTATGCGGAGCGTCATGGGGCGTTCGGGGTTACTGAAGCGGCCGTGCAATCGGCTGCCTCGGCAGGGGGCGAAAAGCAGGCTGTGGATGGGACGGAAGCCTTCCAGCCCATCTGGATCGTCGACTTCCCCATGTTCGAGTACGACCTGGCCACGCAGAAGTGGATACCCGCGCATCATCCATTTACGGCGCCGCACGAGGCGGATATGGCGAATTTGCTCACCGATCCGGCGAGCGTGCGGGCGAATTGCTATGACCTGGCGATGAACGGCCTTGAACTCGGTTCGGGGTCCATCCGTATCCATCGCAAAGACGTGCAGCAGCAGATCTTTCAGTCGCTCGGCATCAGCGACCAGGAAGCTCGCGCCCGCTTCGGCTTCTTTCTGGATGCGCTGGAATACGGCACCCCGCCCCACGGCGGCATTGCGCTGGGTCTTGACCGCATTGTGATGTTGCTGGCGGGCGCCGCAAGCCTTCGCGAGGTGATTGCCTTCCCGAAATCCGCCAAGGCGATTGACCTGATGGCGGACGCGCCGACTACCGTTACTGAACAGCAGTTGCGGGAGTTGCATATACGGGTGGCGCTGAAAAGCTGAAGCCATTAACGGTCAAGCTCACTTGCTAAAGTGCTGTTGCGCAAGCGGACTCCAACGTGCCGGTCAACCTACTCGGTATCCACCTCAGCCCCATTCTCCTGCTCGCCCTCGACAGAGATGCGCAGGCGGCGAAGGAAGTGAAGATCGTTTTGGGTGAATGGCGCGCCTTCGCTTGCGATGGCCGCACCGGAATCGGCGTCCTCGGTGGGCTGCTTGGCGGAGACTTCGTTCAGGCCGATGGTGGCTTCCAGCATGAGCAGCACATCGAAGCCGTGCTTGCGAATATCCTGGACCACGCCGGCAATGTGCTCACTTTCTATGACCGACTCATGGATGGCCTCGCCCAATTGCTGAATCAGTTCGCGCAGACGGGATGTCACTGATACCTCCGGGAGCGGCGGCCGGCGCTTGAGGTTAGGGCGCGGGTTGCGGCGCAGGATTCCTTCTACCTTACTTCCGTTGCCGGTTGTGAGCAACAGAGAAGCAGCAACAATACGAAAAAAATGGCTTACCGTGGATCGCTGCTACCATCATAGACGGAATGAAGCCTCACTCAGTTGGCCGCACACTCGGTATCGGCCTGCGCATTGCCGGACGTATCGCCGGCCAGCGCGCAGCCGCAGCCGCGCAAAACGCCTCCAGCTCTCCGGGGGACCGTCAGGCCGCCGGACAGGTAGTAGGACAGGTTTCCGGGGGAGTCGTCCGCGGCATCGGTGGCTTTCTGCGCCCCTTCCGCCGCGTAGGCGGCAAACTCATGCTTGAAGTCACCGGCGTGTTCTTCCTTCTGCCCGTGGTCGTTTTTGCTCCGGCGCTTTGGCGCGCCAGGGCCAGCTACATCCAGGGCCCCGATCACTGGACGTTTCTTCTGTCCGCCGCAGTTACAGCGCTGTTTCTTTATCTCAGCGCAAGTTCGTTCTGGCGGGCGTGGCGAAAGTGATCCGGACCCCATTGGTTTCTATTGTTTAGGCGGTACTGGCTGGCTGGGCCGCACGAGCGTCCAGACCGCGAATCCGACAAAGAGCAGTAATACCAAAGCCAGGAAGAATCCTCCGCCCCGGCCACCGCCAAAACGAATAAACGCCAATGAGTCTGTGAATGCAGTCAACATATTTCCCCTTCACGGCCATGGTCAAGTATTGAGCGGCCCTGAGAACTGAGACCCGAAACCGTCCAGCAAGTTGTCCCGAATCGTCCCTTTCATGAGGGCCTTACCGGCAACCTTGCAGGGACATTTTGTTGAATTGCGCCGAATCAGCGTTTCCCCCAGCCGCCTCCGCCCGGGGTCTCGACATGCAAGACATCTCCAGGAGACAGATAGCGGCTGCACTTGCCTGGCAAAATCTGCTCTTCCCCGCTCCCGGCCTTCACAATCCATGCGCGGCCCGGCGCGCCTTCTCCTCCGATTTCGAGGCCGTATGGGCGAAATCTCCTTCGCTCAGCCAGCAGGGTTACTTGTACATCGGCAAGCATCTCCAGCTCGCGAATCAGCCCATCTCCTCCTTGAAACTGCCCTTCACCTCCCGATCCATCCCGGTATGAGTAGCGCCGCACGCGAAATGGATAGGCATATTCCAGAGCTTCGATTGGAGTATTCAGCGAGTTGGTCATATGAGTCTGAACGCCGGAAATACCATCGAGGCCGGGCCGAGCGCCCATGCCTCCCGCCGCTGTCTCGTAGTAGGTGAAGGCCTCAAGGGTTCGCGGATCTATGCCTCCGATGGTCAGGTTGCTCATAGTCCCCGCGCTCGCGGCCGGCACCCGCAGGGGAGCCGCCTTTGCCAGTGCGCGAAGCAGCACGTCCACAATCCGCTGCGACGTTTCCACATTCCCACCTGCCACAGCGGCGGGCGGTTGTGCGTCCACAATGGTGCAAGCAGGCGTAGTGAGCGTAAGTGGCCGCAAAATGCCCGCCGTCGCCGGTGCGTCCTCATCCAGGAGGCATCGCAGTACGTAGAAACACGCCGACAGAGTTATAGCGCGAACCGCATTCACGCATCCCGCTACCTGGGGGGACGAGCCGGCAAAGTCAACGTGTAACTCAGCTGCCTCAGGGTCGAATCGCAGTCTTACTGCTATCTTTCGGGGGAGATCGGTAACTCCATCGTCGTCCAGCCAATCTTCTGCGCTGAACTCGCCGGCAGGCATGTTATGTAACTCAGCACGAACCAGCCGCTCTGAGTAATCCAGTAATTCGCCGGCCAGCGCATCCAGTTTCTCCACACCGTACTTCTTTATTAACTGAAGGATCCGCTGCTCACCCACGCGGCAGGCCCCAATCTGTGCTGCCAGGTCGCCCTCGCGTTCTTTTGGAGTGCGCACGTTCAGCAAGATCAGGTCGAGCATCTCGCGGTCTTGAATCCCGCGACGAACGAAGCGGACAGGAGGAATTCGAATGCCTTCCTGAAAAATCTCTCTCGCCGGTCCCATGGAACCGGCAAACATTCCGCCGACGTCCGCGTGGTGCGCACGATTGGAAACATAAAAAGCAGGGTGGGAGGAATTGGCTGAATCGGGACTAGAAACGAAGACCGGAAGCACCATCGTGATATCCGGCAAATGGGTTCCGCCCGCGTATGGGTCGTTGAGAATCGCAATGTCGCCCGGCGCGAACGCAATGGCGTCGATTGCCGCTTTTACACTCATAGGCATGGAGCCCAGATGCACAGGCATGTGATCGCCCATGGCAATGGCTCTTCCCTGGCGATCGAAGATAGCGCAGGAGTAATCGCGCCGCTCCTTGATGTTAGGCGACAGCGCGGTCCGGCGTAGCGCCGCGCCCATCTCCTCGGCAATGGAATGCACGGCACTTTGGAAGATCGCCAGTTCTATGGGATCGGCGGGCGCATAAGTCATGCCATTTTCTCCTCACCAACAGATATGATCAGGTTTCCAATGTTATCGACACGAGCACTGCATCCAGGAGGCAGCACCGTTGCCGCTGTATATTCAGTTACCAAAGCCGGCCCATCGATGCTATCTCCGGGGATAAGTCCATCGCGGCGAAAGAGGCGTGAAGTTACCGGTTGTCCGTGGAAGAAAATGTCTCGCGTCGCATAACAAGCGGCGCTGCCGTTGCCCGGCACGGCATCCTGCGTGGCCGGCGACCACGGCTCACTTGCAGCCGTCATGCGGAGCCTCAGATTTACAATCTCCAACGGCCTGAGCTCATCGCAAAAGCCGTATCGCTGTCGATGCAACCGGTGAAATGCCTCAACGGCGCGTTCGGGGGACTTTTCGTCGTATGGAACATTAAGTTCATACCCCTGGCTCCGATATCGCATGTCAAGCGTGCGGGTGCGCTGCACCTTGCCTTCAAGGCCCTCCGCTCGAAACTCGGCAATGCCGCGCCGCTCCATTTGCGCAAAGCTTTCCTCCAGGCTTTCTATCGCGTTGCCTGGCAGCATTACGGTCCGCGAATAATCGCGAACCGCATCCGCGAGCAAGATGCCAACCGCCGACAGCGCACCCGGCATGGCGGGAACCAGCACCGTGGGAATGCGCAGAGCGCGCGCCAGCGAACATGCGTGCAGAGGACCACCCCCGCCAAACGCCACCAGCGTGAACTCACGCGGGTCATGGCCTCGTTCAATTGAAATTACCCGGATCGCCTTTTCCATCTGCGTTTCAACAACGCTCAGAATGCCTGCGGCAAATTGCTCTACGGTAGCCAGCGAGCCCTTCTTTGCGCGCATGAGTTGCTCGGTTCTATCGCGGTGCAGGGTAACTCCTCCGCCAAGAAAGCTATCCGGATCGAGCCGTCCGAGCAGCAGGTTTGCGTCGGTAACGGTGGGCATGGTTCCACGCCCAAAGCAGATTGGCCCAGGCTCCGCTCCAGCCGACTCAGGCCCAACGCGCAACATTCCGCCCGCATCGAAACTGGCAATCGATCCGCCCCCTGCTCCAGCCGAATGAATGTCGAGCATGGGCACGCTCACAGGCTGGCCTGCAATGGCCGATTCGCGCGTAAGCTCCGCGCCAAATCCGGTCGCATCGGCCAGGAACACGTCGGTCGAAGTGCCTCCCATATCGAAGCCGATAATGCGCTCGAAACCAGCCCAGTGCGCCAGCTTGCATGCGCCAATCACCCCGCCCGCAGGCCCAGATAACACGGTCCGCACCGGTTCCCTCGCGGCCATCCGCGCAGGAATGATTCCTCCCGAAGACTGCATCACAACCACGCTGCTGGCTGCGCGATGCTCTATCACCCGCTTCTCCATGCGAAGCAGGTAGCTTTCCATCCTTGGCGCAAGATATGCGTTCACCACGGTTGTCGATGCCCGCTCATATTCACGAAACTCCGGAAGAATCCGATGCGAGGTTGAGATAGGAATTTGAAGGCTGCGCAGCGCTGATTCCACTCGCAATTCCGTCTGAGGATTTGCAAAGGAAAACAACAGCGAAATTGCCACCGATTCTGCCCCGCAGTCGCGCACCCTGGCAACCAGGGCCGCTAACTCCTCATCGGTTGGAGAGCGAAGGATCTCTCCTTCGGCGCTAACTCGTTCCGGCACGCCGAAACGGCAATCCCGCGGCACGAGACACACGGGCACAGGCGCGAACCAGTCATAGAGCCGGCTTCGATTCTGGCGTCCGATTGCAATCGTATCCTCGAAGCCCTCCGTGGTTACAAACGCTACGCGCGCGCCTGTTCGCTCCAACATCGTGTTTGTGCCAACGGTAGTGCCATGCCGCACCTCGAGCACGCCGGCGGAGTCAATCCGCGCCAGCCCGTCCAGCACTGCCAGCGAGGGATCCGCGGGCGTGGAGAATACCTTAAGCGCCCGAAGCCGTCCGTCCAAGAGATAGACGCAGTCGGTAAATGTTCCGCCGGTATCGATAGCTACGCGCAATTCACTCCACTCTCACCGATGTTTCAGATTCGTGGCGTAATCGGAGTCCAAGGCCGCCGTACTTTGAACTCTAACTCATGCCCGCCTCTCAGTGCGCGTCGTGAACACGATAACTCCGGCCAGGATCAGCGATACCGACATGGCCAGATATCCGGCGCGTGAGTCGCCGGTGAGCGCCTGTAAAACTCCAACCAGCCATGTGCCTGCAAATCCGCCGAGCGCCCCGCAGCTATTGATAAGAGCCATAACTTCTCCCGCTACGTTTCTGGGCAGCATCTCCGGCACAATGGAGAAGAATGGACCGTAGGGCGCAAACATTGCGCCCCCGGCAACAATCAGGAAAGCAAACGCCAGCCAGAAACTATACCCCGCAGTCAGAAAGGAGATAAACAGCGCAATCCCGGATAACATCAGGAACGGACCTATGTAACCTTTTCTGTTGAGCGAGCGATCGGACAAGCGCGCGACGCATAGCATAAGAACAATAGCCAGCAAAAAGGGAGTCGCGTTCAACAAGCCAACGGATTCGATTCCTCGCGCCGATCCCGCCCGGATCATTGTAGGAAGCCAAAGGACGAACCCGTAGACACCCGCGCTCCAGCAGAAATATAGAAAGCAAAGCTGAAGCACACCGGGTACTCGCAGAGTGGCCTTGAAGTTAGCCATTCGGGGAAGCATCTGTTGCTCCAGTTCAAGGTCGGTTGTGAGCTGGTCACAACACTCCTTACTCAGCCAGATCGCTTGCTGCGGGCGGTCGCGCACCACAAGGATCCATACAAACGCCCACACAATCGAAGGAACTCCTTCGAGAATAAACGTCATCTGCCAGCCAACTGCCTTGATCAGAAACCCGGTAACTGCGGACATCCAGAGAACAGTAACTGGATTTCCAAGGATGAGGATGGCATTCGCCCGCGACCGTTCCGCGCGCGTAAACCAGTTTGTGAGCAGAATGAGCATTGCCGGCAGAATCACGCTTTCCGCCACGCCCAGAAGGAGCCTGTCGAGCGCCAGCAGCCAGAACTCCCGGATAACACCTGTCAATGACGCCAGCGTACCCCAACCCAGGAGCGCGAAAAACACCAATTTGGTTGCGCTTCTGCGCCGCGCATAAGCAGCTCCGGGAATTTGAAATAAACAATAACCCAGGAAGAACAGCGACCCTAGAAATGCCGATCGGGAATCGCTGATTTCGAGCGTCTTTGCAAGCCCGGCTGCCGCCCCGAACCCGTAGTTCGCGCGATCGAGATATGCAAGACTATAGGTAACAAACACCGCCGGCATAAGGTACAACCAGCGACGGCGCAAGCCCTTCGGCCCATGATCTTCCATTCGCATTTGTCCATCCGGCACACAAGCTTTATAGCATCCTCACGATGAACTACTCCAATCCGGAATCCATCTCTATACTTGAAAATGGAAAGGGCTCTCCCATCGCAACCATCCCACTCATGTCGGTATTGGAGACGCCGGACCCAGGCTTGTTCAGCGTCGCAACCCATGCGCGCGGGCCTCAAGGATTTCTTCCCATATCGGCGGAGATGCTGCTCACTCAGCCATCCGGGAATCTCTTCGGTCTAAGTCAAAGTGCGGGCATGGGCTGGGAGCCAGGCCGTCTTCTCGATCCCGAGTTTCTTATCCTGAGCACCCACGGCGGACTGCGCGCCGAGAGCGGCGAACCCATCGCTCTGGGCTTCCATACCGGTCACTGGGAAGTGGGCTTGTTGGTGGCCGAGGCGGCCCGCGAGTTGAAAGCGCTGCGCGCCATTCCCTTTGCGGGAGCATGCACCGATCCCTGCGATGGGCGCACACAAGGCACAGCAGGAATGCTGGACTCGCTCCCTTTTCGCAACGATGCTGCAATGGTGTTGCGACGGCTGATGCGTTCCCTGCCCACCAGCAAGGGAGTTATAGGCATTGGGACCTGCGACAAGGGTTTGCCCGCGATGATGATGGCGCTGGCTTCTGCTGGCAAGAGCCCTGCTGTGCTTGTTCCCGGCGGTGTCACGCTTCTGCCCGAGTCGGGCGAGGATGCGGGCAAGGTGCAGACCATTGGCGCGCGCTTTGCGCAAAACCAAATCTCTCTGGAATACGCCGCTGAAGTGGGTTGCCGTGCTTGTGCGTCGCCAGGTGGCGGATGCCAATTCCTGGGCACTGCGGCAACCAGCCAGGTGGTTGGCGAGGCGCTGGGACTGGCATTGCCCCACACTGCGCTGGCGCCTTCTGGCCAACCCATCTGGCTCGATGCTGCGCGGCGTTCTGCGCGCGCCATTCTGCGTTTGCACCAGTTAGAAATGGGTGCCGCGGACGTGTTGACGCAAACGGCAGTTCGGAACGCAATGGTGCTCCACGCAGCGTTCGGTGGTTCTACAAATCTTCTATTGCATATTCCGGCCATTGCGCATGCTGCGAAGTTACAGCGTCCAACAGTTTCCGATTGGACCGATGTGAATCGCCAAGTGCCGCGTCTCGTCGATGCGCTCCCCAATGGACCGCGCAACTTCGCAACTGTGCAGGTATTCTTAGCCGGAGGCGTGCCCGAAGTTATGCTGCATTTGCGGGCTGCCGGGCTATTGGATACAAGTGTGAAGACCGTCTCAAGTGAATCGCTCGATGTGTGTCTTGACTGGTGGAAGGATAGTCAGCGGCGTTATGAACTGCGCCGCATTCTTAAAAAGCGCGACGGCATTGATGCTGACGATGTGATCATGTCGCCCGGCCGCGCTCGGGCAAACGGATTAACTTCTACCATCTGCTTTCCGATGGGGAATCTTGCGCCGGAGGGCTCGGTAATCAAGAGCACCGCGATCGATCCTTCTCTGGTCGACGAGCAAAATGTATATCGGCACGTTGGGCCGGCCAAAGTCTTCGTGTCAGAAACGTCGGCCATTGAAGCCATCAAGAGCGGCAAGGTGGCGCAGGGAGATGTTATTGTTCTCATTTGCGGAGGCCCGGCAGGCGCGGGCATGCAGGAGATCTATCAGGTTACGGCAGCGCTGAAACAACTTCCCCACTGCAAGCACGTGGCGGTATTAACCGACGCGCGCTTCAGCGGTGTCTCCACGGGAGCCTGCATAGGCCACATTTCGCCGGAGGCGCTGGCAGGCGGCCCTATCGGCAAGGTTCAGGAGGGCGACCAGATTGAAATCGCGATTGACCGAGATAAACTGTCCGGCTCAGTGAATCTGATAGGAGATACAAGCGAGTTATTCGGGACAGCGGAAGGCTCGCGCCGGCTTGCGCAAAGGATGCCGCGCCCTGACTTATCTCCGCATCCACAGCTCCCGGACGATACTCGTCTCTGGGCTGCGCTGGTTCAAGCAAGTGGAGGCGTCTGGGCTGGCTGCGTCTACGACGTTGACATGATTATCTCGCGATTGGAGAAACATAAGTGAAGCTCTACCGAACCCAACACGGATCTTATGTAGAACAGGGCGGCAGTTACTTTAAAGTTCCCATAAATTCGTGGGACGCACTGGTTATGCACGACAATCTGCAAGACTATCTTGCCGCGATCATCGCAAATGGCGAAGCTGCGGAAGACCTTGCACCGGCCCACATTCTGGCCCCAATCGGCAATCAGGAAGTGTGGGCCGCGGGAGTTACGTATTACCGCAGCCGCAGCGCGCGGATGGAAGAGTCGAAAAGCGCGGGCGGAGGCGATTTCTACGACCGTGTCTATTCTGCGGAGCGCCCGGAGTTATTCTTCAAGGCTACCGCAAACCGCGTTGCCGGCCCTGGAAGCCACGTCCGAATCCGCAGCGATGCCAGTTGGTCTGTTCCGGAGCCGGAACTCACGCTGCTGGTCAATCCTCGGGGGCAGATTGTCGGCTACACCATCGGAAACGATATGAGTTCGCGCGACATTGAGGGAGAGAACCCGCTCTATCTTCCCCAGGCGAAGGTTTACGACCGCAGTTGCGCGCTGGGTCCGTGCATCCTAATCAGCCGTGAACCATTACCAGTCTCTACCCCAATTCGCGTCGAGATCGAGCGCGATGGCCGCACAGAGTTTTCCGGCGCCACAACACTTGCGGAACTGAAGCGCAAACCCGCAACTCTGGTCGAGTATCTCTTCCGAGACAACAGTTTTCCGTTCGGCACGTTCCTGATGACTGGAACCGGTGTCGTTCCTCCCGATTCGTTCACGCTGGCAAGCGGAGACCGGATTCGAATTACGATCGATCCCATTGGAACGCTTGAGAATGTAGTAACTCAAGCAAGCTGAACTCTGTCTGTTGAGTCTCACGGTGTTATGCACGGTACTTAGGCCATTTCATCCATGGCCTTCTTAATTGGATAACTTACCTCGCAATGGGAACGGCAGTTAGAATATCTTCCGACGCGCCAGGATCGCCGGCTGCCGGCCCATGCCAGACGCTTCCGCCGTAGGTAGTAATGTAAATCTTCCCTGCGTCGTTGGGATCGACGATGACCCGATGCCCCCACTTGAAGTTGTAGCCCTGAATCCGCGACCAGGTTGCGCCGGCGTCTACTGACCGGTAGGCAGCGCCATCGAAGCCGCAAATGTAGAGCGTGCCGGGCGCCTTCGGGTCGATGGTCACGTCGTATACATGTTGCGACTGGTTGAAGATCGATTTCCATGTCTGCCCGCCGTCTGTTGACAGAAACACTCCGCCCCCCGTGTCCACGTCTTCATGTTCCTGCCCCCAGGCGGCGAGGTACATGCGGCGATTGTCCTGTGGGTCCAGCGCCAGCCCGTTCGGTCCGTTCACGCCGTCGGGAAGACTCATCCTGGTCCAGTTCTCGGCCCCATCGACGGATTTATAGAGCGCGCCGCTCCCGCCCTCATCGGTAGATCGGCCTTCGTTGGAGCGCGCCAAAATAAGGTAGAGCACACCGTCATCGGCTCTCACAATCCGCCAGGCAAACGGCTGCGTCTCTTCAATGCCGCTGTTCTTTAGTTCCCATGTCTTCCCGTTGTCTGTTGACTTATACACGCCCACGCCAAACCCACAGGCATATAGAGTGCGTTGTCCGACTGGACTATTCGGATCGAGTAACACATGCGTGAATGCAGTCTCATTCATCCCGGTATTCGATGGTGTCCAATGACGTCCGCCATCGGTCGAGATTCCTACGCCTCCCCGATAACTGCTCAAAGCATCCTCGCGCCGCCACATCTTGGGCCGGGGCAGGTCGTGAATCCCGCTGAATGCGCCCCAAACCAGGCCCTTGACCTGCGGATCGAATGCCAGCCAGTAAGTTGTGTTCCGCCACGGTTCGGGTACCCCGTTGGTCGCGGGCTCCCAGGATTGGCCCCCGTCCATGCTGTGAAAGGCCCCTATGTCGGTGTAGTCGATAAAGATATGATTCGAATCGAACGGGTCGAATTCGACGCCGTAGTCTGTCGTAACATCGAGCCCCCGCGTCGTCCATCGGTTTTCCGCCAAACGCACGGAATTCACTTGTTCCCAGGTCTTTCCTCCATCTAAGGTTCTGTAAGTTCGGAATAAGTCGGTAGCATAGCAGATATCCGCGTTGCCGGGAGCTACGCCCAAACTGTAAGGTGCGTCGAACCAGATGCTGTTGCCGTTTTCCCACCCATGGCCAATTGCGCGCTGTTCAATCCACGAAGCATTCAGGTTCGCTGCGGCGTGGGTCGACTCGCGGAAAACGATAGACCAGGTTTTCCCCGCGTCAACGGTCTTCGCAATACCGTTATAAATGTCCTCCTCTGCCCCGCCGAATCTAAGACTGCGAAAGGCGACATAAGCGATTCGGCCATTGGAGCGCGCTGCGCTCACCGCACCGAATTGCCCGGTTTGCTGGCCAAGCACCGGCGTCCTCGATTGCCAGCTCTTGCCCCCATCTTCCGAGACGTATAAGTCCCCCTGGCTTGTGGTCGCGAAGACAATCGTCTTGCCGTCTGCTTCTCCCGCGCTTGCATGAGTTATCTCGTCGCCGGGCCCTCCCACGTGTTTTGGAGTGTCTGCCCGGTTTAGATACACACCGTGAGTGCCGACAGCCAGCCGGTCGCTGCCTTTGTAACTGAGCAGGAGGATCTTATCCGCTAAATACTCATGCTCCCCATGGAAAGTAACTCCGCCGTCTTTGGAAATCATTAGTTCAGTGTTTCCGCTCTGTGGATCGAGATAAGCCATATGAACTATGTTCGAGTTACCAGCATCCACAACAATCTGACTTATCCTCAATCCAGTTATATAATTGCCGTCGTTGGAAGTCAGGCTATAGTCGGCGTGGTCCCCATTCTGGTGTTCAACAGTCTTTTTCGCCGGGTTGGGAAATAGCATTTGCCACGTCTGGCCGGAATCGTCGCTGCGCCACAGGGCCTGACCGCCGGCAAAAACTCGTTTCGGATTTCCTGGGTCGAAGGCAAAGGTCTGCGTTCCATCGCGCAAGTTGAACATGCGCCAGGACTGCCCGCCATCGAGGGTAATGTAATTACCGGTCATGTCCGAGCGCTCAACGACTACGCGCGGGTCTTGAGAGCTGACGGTGGGATCAATCATGGTTCCGCCGCCGCCCGGACCAATGATCTTCCACGCATCGAACCGCGGCGCGGGGCCTGGCGTCTGCGCGGCCGCAGCCACGGCCAGCATGGTTGCGGCAAGAACGGAATGCGTTCGCAGGCACATAATCAACGCTCCTATCCCGCTTGCTGAATCGTACATGTCGATGGCGCTGCAAAGCTCTTCTCGATGCTCGGCAGGCGCAGAGTGAGCGTAATGGCGCGCAGAACCATGAACAAGGAGAAGGCGCACCACAGGCCGCTATTGCCGAACCATCGTTCCAGCACGACGGCTAGCGCCAGGTATCCAAGGAAGGAAATCAGCATGGAATCTCGCAGTTCGCGGGCGCCCGTGGCGCCAATGAAGATGCCGTCCAGTTGGTATCCCCAGACTGCGATTAGCGGCATGGCAATGGCCCAGGGAAGATAGCGGGCGGTGAGCAATCGGATGGTCTCCTGGTTGGTGAAGATCTGAATCAGTTGGCCGCCAAACGCCAGGTAGACGAGCGAAATCAAGCCCGCAACAACGCCGGCCGCAACGGTGGACGCGCGCAGGACCGCTCTATAGTCTGCCAGGCGGCGCGCGCCAATTGCCTCGCCAACCAGCGCCTCGGTGGCGTTGGCAAATCCGTCCAGCGCGTACGATGCAATTCCGTGCAGGTTCAAGAGCACTGCATTGGCGGCCAGCGTGGTGTCGCCGGCGCGCGCCCCGGTTCGCGTGAACCATCCATAGGCCGCAACCAGGCTCAAGGTGCGCAGCAGGATGTCGCGATTGAGCGCAAAAAGGCGGCGCAGACTGGGGCCATGGGTCAGGTTTGCCCACTGGATACGGCCTGCTTTGGCAGAGGCGGAGAGTATTCTGGACTGCCACACAATGGCCAGTCCCAATAGGAGTCCGGCGTAGTCGGCGGTCATGGTGGCGGTTGCAATGCCTGCCACACCCCAATGCAGCCGTATCACGAGCCAAAGCGCCACGGCAACGTTGACCACGTTGATGACGGCCTGCACAGCCAACGCGGTACGCGGGCGCTGCCGGCCCAGCAACGATCCCAGGATCACGTAGTTGGCCAGCGCCGCCGGGGCCGACCAGATTCTTGTGTGGCAGTAGATGCCGGCGTTTTGCGCCACCTCAGTCGAGGCCCCGAGCATTGCGATGGCCAGCGAGATGAGCGGTCCTCGCACAGCCAGAATCAGAACGCCAATTGCTACCGCCGACAGCAGCGCGCGAGCGAAATGCAGCCGCAGCTCCTCATGGTCCTGTGCTCCATAAGCCTGCGCCACCAGGCCTGTGGTGCTCATGCGCAGAAAGCCGAAGGTCCAGAATACGGAGTTGAAGAAGATGCCGCCCACGGCCACGCCGCCGAGCGCCGCCGGTCCCGGCAAATGGCCAGAGAGAATCGTGTCCACTGTAGAGAGCAGCGGCTGGGTCAGGTTGGAGAGGATAAGAGGAATCGCCAGCAGGAAAACCCGCCGGTACCAGTAGGCCATTGGGTTGATTGTATCGGGAGCGATTGCAAACAACGCCCCCAGATTCTTCTTACTGCCGGGCAGGCAGATTCCCCGTCAACTCCGGCGGCTGCACCGCGGCCAGGACTTCGGTTTCGGGTGGCAGCAGCGCCT
>Ga0302140_10004585_pt1 | contig 17597 bp, 19 predicted proteins | sample I_Bog_E1_1_FD_202095 | JGI IMG/M metagenome (GOLD analysis project Ga0302140, IMG submission 202095) | Peat permafrost microbial communities from Stordalen Mire near Abisko, Sweden - I_Bog_E1_1 | ecosystem: Environmental > Terrestrial > Soil > Wetlands > Peat | place: Sweden: Abisko, Stordalen... | reverse complement strand
GTTCAGGTACATTTTTTGCAAAAACAATTGAAAATGACCGATTCATATTCGGACGTAACATCAATTTATTGCTACGTGTAGTCCATGTATATTTTTTTAATTGATTATTTTCAACTGATGATATTAAAGGTACACCGTACCTGGCTTTAAAATTTTCGAATACTTTTTCATATATCCCATTAGCGGGGTCTCCTAATACATCAAAATCGATATAATTCAACTTGTCATCTTTGAAAATTAAATTGACCATCTCAATTGATTGTAAACCTAAAAGGTTTATACTTGATTTTTTTAATTGCACAAGGGCTGAATTATCTTCCTTTTCAAAAACGAAAAAATGGTCCTTTGTATTTCCATTTTTTTTAAGGTCGGACAGACTGATATTCAACTTAAAATCATTTACTGACAGCACATCGGTTAAAAAATTATCAATGGACTGTTGTGCGTTTACTCTTAAAGAAATAGCCAACAAAAACCACAGACTGATCACTTTTATATTTACCATACCTACCTGATCGTCGATAAATAATGCGGGAACATCACCCACCACATCGGCCAGTCATGATCGCCGATTCCCCGTATATCCAGCCAATGGTTAATATTCTTTTGGCTCAAAATGTTTGATAGCTGGTCATTTTCCGCCCGGCAAATATCGTGTTCGGCCGCACCCAAAATAATATTCATCTGCCACAGCTCGGGCAGGTTGCTGCCCGGTAAAAAATCCGGCGGGTTATTGTAAAATATGTCGTCATTGTAAAAACCGTCGGTAAATTGTTTCACATCGAATGCGCCGCTCATGCTGAACATATTTCCGACCCTATCGGGGTGTTTGAAAGCAAAGTTAGCCGCATGGTAGCCGCCGAAGCTGCACCCCGCTGTGGCCACTTTGCCAACACCGGTTTCGCTCATGGCCCATGGCGCCAGTTCTTCGTACAGCATTTTATCATAAAAAGCATATCGTCGCGCCCGCTCCGCCGGATGTACACTTTTATCATACCAGGTTAGCCAGTCGAAACTATCAGGGCAGTAAATTTTCACCAGGCCTTCGTCAATAAACCAGCGTGCGCTCCCGATCAGGCCTTCATCTTTGTTTTGGTAATATTTCCCCTGCGACGTAGGAAACAATATAACCGGGTAGCCGCGGTCGCCAAAAACCAGCATTTCCACGTCGAGCCCGAGATTTTGTGAATGCCACCGGTGATATTTTTCAGTCAATTGCTACAGTTTTAATTATGAAGGTAAGTTAGAAAATTAATTTGAAGATTTGAAAGTGCGTTGATTTGAAAATTTGAAAATTTGAAAACAGACCGCTGGCGCAATCAAAATTTCTATTTAGGCGGGTAAAAGTGCCGGTGTTTTGTAGTGTAGCGCTACAAATGCTACACCCTGCTACAAAGCGCTACAAAGCTGATAATTAGTTATTTAAATGCTGACATAATTTTGTCAGTGACAAAATTATGTCACCACTTTTGCGAAAAATGATGCAATTAGAAAATAATCAATATTTAACCGGCCTATCCGTTTTAACCCCGATTTTTAATCATCAAAGCTTCAAATTTTCAAAACGCCAAATCTTCAAATTGTAAAAACCTTACCTTTGGCCCTTTAATTTAGTTGAACACGATGTACTGGAATTTGCCGGAGATGGACATAGCTATTGACCAAAAAGAAATCATTATAAGATCCGAATACCTAAAACGTGATGTTACCTGCACTTTATTGATCCCCGAGGGAATATCATTTGATGAGCCGCTGAACCTTTTAGTGCTGAACGACGGCCAGGAAACCGAAAGCCTGCAGCTGAAAGAAACACTGGAAGAATTGATGGGATCGCACCGCATTAAACCGGTTTTGGTGGTTGCGCCGCATGCCAACGAGGAGCGCCTGCACGAATACGGCACCGCCGGCAAGCCCGATTTTAAAAAACGCGGGGCAAAAGCTGCTCTGTATACAGAATTTATTAGATCGGAATTATTGCCGGCCATTCACAAGTTAACGGGTGTGGAACGATTTGACACCACAGCTTTGGCCGGTTTTTCGCTTGGCGGGTTATCCGCTTTGGATATCGCCTGGCATAATTCGCAGCTTTTTGATAAAGCCGGTGTTTTTTCGGGCTCCTTCTGGTGGCGGAGCAAAGACCTGAACAAAGGCTATACGGATAACGACCGCATTATGCACAGCATCATCAGGCTCACCCCGGCTAAGCCGGGCATAAAAATATGGCTGCAAACCGGCACTAAAGACGAAACTGCCGACCGCAACAAAAACGGTATTATCGACAGTGTTGATGACACCATCGACCTGATAAAAGAGCTGGAAAACAAAGGATTTCGACGTCCGGATGATATTCGCTACCTGGAGTTTGTGGGGGGTGGCCATGATACGGCAACCTGGGCGAAGGCCATGCCGAAGTTTTTGGTTTGGGCTTTTGGGAGGTAAACGGCGGGTAATATCCGGGAAATTTCTCACTTTTACCCCCATGCATCACCCCGAAGAAAACCCCTGGAAAATCACTTCCCAAATAAACGTCTACGACAATCCCTGGATAAACCTTACCGAATACCAGGTGATCAACCCATCGGGCAACCCGGGGATTTACGGCAAAGTGCATTTTAAAAACCTGGCCATCGGCGTACTGCCACTGGATGATGATTTAAACACTTACCTGGTTGGCCAATACCGATTCCCCTTAAACCAATATAGCTGGGAAATGCCCGAAGGTGGCGGCCCATTGGGCACTGATCCACTGGAATCAGCCAAACGCGAATTACTGGAAGAAACCGGGCTTAAAGCGGATAGCTGGACGGAAATACAGCGGCTGCACCTTTCTAACTCGGTGAGTGATGAGTTGAGCATCCTTTACCTTGCCCGCAGCTTAAAACAATTTGAGGCAGAGCCGGAGGATACCGAGCAACTGGTCATCAAAAAATTGCCTTTTGAAGAAGTTTACGAAATGGTTTTCTGCGGCGCAATCACTGATGCCATGACTGTCGCTGCCGTACTGAAGGTTAAACTATTGCTTCTTGAAAATAAAATATAATATAATCCCCTTTCAAAGCGATAGGCTTTGTGTTCTTCGTGCGTCCTTTGCGCACTTTGTGGTTAAAATTCACTGCTAAGACCCAGGACGCCAGTCAAAGAAAAATACCTAACTTTGAACCTTTTTATGAGAAAGTTCCTCGGTTATATCCTGACGCCCTTTGTTGCCTTTGCCTTCATGCTGGCATTGATCATTTTCCAGCCTATACAATGGGTGTGCTATAAAGTTTTTGGGTACGAAGCGCATAAAAAGTCGGTTGATATTTTAAATTTCTTCCTGTTCAGCTCATTTTACCTGGCCGGCAATACGGTGACGTTTATCGACAAACAAAATTTACCCCTGGGGCGGCCCATGATCTTCCTGGCCAATCACCAAAGCCTGTCGGATATTCCCCCGCTTATTTTTTACCTGCGTAAATACCACGCAAAGTTCATCTCGAAGATCGAGCTGACTAAAGGGCTGCCATCTATTTCATTCAACCTTAAATACGGCGGCGGCGCCAATATCGACCGTAAGGACTCCAAACAATCTATTGGCGAGCTGATCAAGCTGGGGCTACGGATGAAGGAAAACAAATGGTCGGCCGTGATTTTCCCGGAAGGCACACGATCCAAAGACGGCAAAGTAAAGCCGTTCCAGGTTGGCGGCATCGCCACCCTTTTAAAAAAATGCCCCGAGGCCTTGCTGGTGCCCATCGCCATTAACAATTCGTGGCGAATGGTGCAATACGGCAACTACCCGCTTAGCACTTTTGAACATATGACCTGGGAAGTGCTGGAGCCGATTGAACCTGCGGGGAAACCTGCGGAGGAGTTGGTTAAAGAGGCAGAAATGAGGATAAAAGAAAAATTGGGACAGGTTTAGTAAAGATTATTAAGGTTAACCAAAGACGAGTCATGCTGTCCGCCTAAAAGGCGGGCAGCATGACTTCTTAATTCAAACATTCTTCCCATCCACAATCTTAAAAAACTCATCGCGGTAGGTGTCCCCAACGGGTATAATCTTATCGCCAATAAATATCCTGCTGCGCTCGATGCTGTCGATCTTGTTGATGGACACGATGTAGGATTTATGCACCCGGATAAAATACTTGGTTGGCAAGGCATCTTCCATCTTTTTCATGTTCTGCAGGGTGATGATGCGCTCGGCGGCGGTAAAAATGGAAATGTAATCCTTCAAACCTTCTATAAAAAGGATATCGTTCAAATAAACCTTTTGGATCTTGTGCTCCGTCTTTACAAAAATAAAATCGCTTAACAGGTCCTGTTGTTTGGGCTGGGCCGCCTCGGGCTGTGCTGGCTGCGGAGCGGCCTGGCTTGGTTGCAGCACCGTCTGGGCTTTTTGAACCGCCTTGTAAAAACGATCAAATGCGATGGGTTTTAACAGGTAGTCGATCACATCCAGCTCATATCCCTCCAATGCATATTGCGAATAGGCTGTAGTCAGTATCACTTTGGCTTTGCCGTTGGCGATGCGCAAAAACTGTATCCCGGTAAGTTCCGGCATCTGCACATCCAGGAAAACCAGGTCGACCGCTTTGTCCTGGACCAGCGTTAAGGCCTCTATCGGGTTGGTGGTAGCTTTCACCAATTGCAAAAAAGGCATTTTGGAGATATAGTCCTCCAAAATATGCAAGGCAAGCGGCTCGTCATCAACTATCAAACATCTGATCATGTTATAAAACTAATGATAATTCAACGGTATATGTATCAATTTCGTCATTTACAACCAGGTTATATTTGCCGGGGTACAACAGGTTTAACCTTCGCTGAACATTATTTAACCCGATGCCACCAAGTGTATCGCGGTTATTCATGTGCTTTTTATTTTGCATGTAAAAATGCAGGTGCGATTCGTCCACATCTATCAATAAGCGGATAGGCGTTAGCGGGTTATTGGCCACACCGTGCTTAAAGGCATTCTCGATAAACGCAATCAGCAGCAAAGGCGCTATTTGCTGGTTTTCCACCTTTCCCTGCACCTTAAAGTCGATGTAGGCTTTATTGCCAAACCGTATTTTTTGCAGGTCGATATAACTCTGCAAATATTGCAATTCTTTTTCCAGGTCCACCTTGTTGTCATTGCTTTCATACAGCATGTAACGCATAATCTCTGATAGTTTTAGTATGGCATCGGGTGTTGTTTCGGAGCGTTGGTACGCGAGCGAATAAATACTGTTTAATGAATTGAACAAAAAATGAGGATTGATCTGCGATTTTAAGAAAGCCAGTTCGGCGCTGAGGCGCTGGGTTTCAAGGTCGCGTTGCTTCCGTTCGTTCAAAAACCAATCGACGGTAAATTTTAATACGGCGCTCAAAAACAAAAATACCAGGCTGGTGACAACCGTGCTAACAAAGTAATGGCCAAAACCTGTAACCTGGCCCTTCACCCGCATCAAAATGTATTGCTTAAAAAACAGCGCCACACCATACTTTACAAACCCGTAAAAAATCAGCGCACCAACGATAGAGGCCGCATAAATACCGTATTTCTTTGTATCCAAAAAACGCGGTATCAGCACCAGGTAATTCAGGTAAAACAGCGTGATGTTGATGATGGGGTAAAGCAAAAAGATAACCAGCAAATCATCCAGCGCCAGTTTAGCATCATTGTGTGCCAGCACCATAAAAAAACCGACGAGCAACATCCATAAAAATATATGCCAGAAGATTTGCCAGCCGCGTTTCATTAACTAAAAGTAGTATTTAAACAGGTTTTAAAGTTGCAATTTATATATAGTTTACCACATCGTCGATAAACACCCGTTTATTACCGACAAACGGGTAAAAAACCCCAAATAACTGTTCGTCTACAAATCCCGTCAATTGGTCTAATACTTTTTAGCACGTTAAACCTTTGCTGCATTTTTGTATCATCAAATCACACACAGATGAAAAAGCTCATCACCAATTCAAATCCATTTATATTGTTACTGGTTCCGGTATTTTTTGCCCTTATCATGGGTGTTAGCTACCAGCTGCGTCAAAACAGCGAAAAGATCACTGTCAATACTGAACAGGCTACTTCATTATTCAGCAAAAGCATTGGCCTTATCAAAACGGTTTGTGCTGTAGCTAAAGAAAAAATATGGTAATCAGTACCGAAGGGTTAACCTTTAATTTTGGCAGCCAAACAGTTGTAAAATCGCTTAACCTACGGGTTCCGGAAGGAAGCATATACGGATTTTTGGGGCCAAACGGCGCCGGCAAAACCACCACCATCAAATTGCTGATGAATTTGCTGAAAACGCAGCACGGCAGCATTCACATTTTTGAAAAAGAACTGCAAAGCAACCGGATTGAGATTCTGTCACAGATCGGTTCGCTGATTGAGCAACCCGCTATTTACCTCCATCTTACCGGAAAAGAAAACTTGCTGAACAGGGCGTTGTTGCTGGAAATTCCGGCTAAACGTGTTGATGAAATGCTCGACCTGGTGCATTTAAAAGATGCTGCCAACAAAAAGGCCGGGCAATATTCCCTTGGGATGAAACAACGGCTGGGCATAGGCCTGGCCTTATTGTCGGACCCTAAACTGCTGCTTCTGGACGAGCCCACCAACGGGCTCGATCCCAACGGCATCATCGAAGTGCGGGAACTGCTGATCAAACTGGTTACCAAACACCAAAAAACTGTTTTTGTATCGAGCCATTTGCTTGCCGAGGTAGAGCGCATGGCCACGCACGTAGGTATTATAAACCACGGCGAGCTTTTGTTCCAGGGAAGCATTGAAGAATTACAGGCATTAAACCAGCCACTCGTTCAGATAGAGGTTGAAAGCACGGTAGATGCCGCTAACTTTTTGAAACGAAATAATATTGAAGTGGCCGAGGTGAATGATCATCAATTATTTATCCCCTATGCCGATAAAAAACAAATGGGCGAACTGAACGCATTGCTGAACAAAAACGGTTTTACCGTTTACAGTATTAACAAACAGCAAAAGGACCTGGAAAAATTGTTTTTAGCCATTACGCAAAACGCCTGAGCCATGAAAGGATTTATACTCTCATTTCGGTCCGAATTTTATAAAACGCGCAAAACCATGGCGTTTTGGAGCGCTATTATACTGCCATTTTTGCTATGCGCCCTGGTATCGGTAGGCTTCTTTATTACAAAAAGCCAAAATTTATTGCAAACGCCTCCAATGTTTTTGTGGATAGAATATTCCGCAGTGATCCTGGCCCCGATGGGGTCGCTAATATTACCCATGCTGGTGGTGTTTGTTGCTTACTCGGTAAATAGTATTGAGCATAAGGCTGATACCTGGAAAACGCTGTTCAGCCTCCCCATTTCAAAACTATCCGTTTATGCCGCCAAATATTTGTACGCCTTCTTCCTGATATTTTTGTGCCTGGCGCTATTCGTGCTTTTCACTGTCGGATTCGGCAACCTGCTGGGTACGGTGCGGCCGCAGTTGCAATTTGGTCAATACAGCATGGCAGGCCTTCTGGCTAAACTCTACTTTAAACTTTTCCTTTCGTCCCTGGGGATATTGTCCATACAATTTTTGCTTAGCCTGTTATTCCGCGATTTTTTAAAGCCGATGGGTATAGGCTTTATTTGTGTTATAACCGGTATAATTTTGGCCGGTAATAGCTGGCATTATGCATACCTGTTTCCTTATTCGCACCCGATGATCACTATAAAAACGCTTACCGATGGTAACCATCATAGCATATCAACCCCTGCCGGATTGCCGGTAATTGAGGTGGTGCTGTTTACGAAAGAGGTATTTGTTAGCCTTGTCGTTTCAGTGATTGTTTTTATTTCCGGGTATTTTATTGTGCTGAAGAAAAGCGTGAAGTAAAAACGGTAGAGACGCGATACTTTGCCTCGGCATATAAATTCCGTTTATTTACTTTTAACGCGCCAATCAGTCAACATTAGGCTGTTCACCCAGCATGGGCCGGCTATTATTCTCTTTCCGTGATATAATATAAAAAACAAGCACAAATGCCACAGAATAAATGGCGACTTGTTCCAGGCGATCGAGAAACGAGAATTCAAATTTAAAATTCAGGTCGATGGGCTTTTCCATAAAAAATTCAGAGATCCCCCACGGGACATAAAGACGGGTGATTGCCCAAATAGCAACAATTACAACAAGGCTGGAGAGACGCCCGCGAAGCTTTTTCACCCATAGTATTTGTGGCAATAGTCCGAAACTGAACAGCCATGCGCAATAGATTATCAACGAATACAACAGGTTACCATCAGCGAAAGTATATTGCTTATACTCTCCGCCCGAATAGTAATTTGTGATAAACTCCACGGGTATTTTCAAAATGTACAATGATGCCCCAAAAAGCAACAACGTGCTAACCGATCTTATGATGATAGGATTGATTTGAAGCTTTAAGCGAAATAGCTGAATCACCAGTAAAACTACTGTTATACCCCAGGTTCCGGTTAAAATTGAGTTGATGATAAAAGTCATAGGTAAGGTTTGTAAATGTATTATCTTACCGGTTTCGGGAACACCGGCAAACTCTCGTGCCCATCCGCATCAACAGATTCCACGGCAAAAAAGTAGTTGTCTTTTGAATAGCCGAGCGTTGCCGTATTATCCGTCACATAAAATTTCTTCTCCCAGTAAGGGCTGATGGTTTCGCGCATTAATACATAGTAACCGGCAGGCCTTTTACCGGTTTTTGGCGGCTCCCATTTCAGGGTGGTTTTATTGGTGAGGCCGCTGGTAACTACACCCACATTTTGTGGTTCGGCGGGTGCCAGGGCAAGGTTAGCCAGTACAGACAGGTTCATCCTGGCCACTTTTTGCACATAATTAAAATCGACGAAGTCGGGCAGGTCGCCGTAATCCCGGCCGCTATCCACCCGTACATCCTGGTGCTGGCGGGTAAAATCTTCATTCATTTCGGTAAAGCGAACTGCTGTAAAACCTTGCTGCAAAAAGGATATATGATCGCCACCGCGCAGGTATCGATCACGGCGGTAAACCAGCTTTACATCCAGTTGGTCGACGTAACGTTCGCCGATCTCCTTGGTATAACGCGCCAGCTCGCGCGAAGGGCTGTCGTTTTCTCCGCCAAGCGAGATCAAACTTGCGATTTGTTTGGCATTATTGGCAGCAATTGAAGGCACCCCCTCGCTAAACACCCGCACGCTCCGGTTATCTTTCAAATCGGTTTCCATACCGTGGGTGTTGCCCACGATGTCATTATTCAGCATGGCGTCCACATTCCAGTTTTCAGCCCTGGCGCGTTTGGCCACGTTGGCCGAGCCGTATAGACCCTGCTCCTCGCCCACCACCGACATAAAAATGATGGTTGCCGGGAAGGATCGTTTGGCCATAATCCTGGCCAATTCCATCGAAACGGCCGTGCCGGATGCATCGTCATTTGCGCCCGGTTCAAACCCATTGGGGTCCATCACATCCGTTTTGCGGGAGTCGTAGTGGCCGGATACGATGTAAACACGTGTATCATTTGGGTCGGTGCCTTTTAAAATTGCCAGCACATTTTTCAGGTGGATGGGCTTATCAACCCGCTCGCTTTTTGGCTGCGTAAAAGTGTCAAACTGTACCGTCATTCTTCCGCCTGATTCGGCCGCATATTTTTCGAATTCGGATTTTATCCAGTTGCGCGCGGCGCCGCTGCCTTCGGTTTTGCTGGTGGTGTCGCTCAAAGTATGCCGCGTTTTAAAACTCACCAGTTTGCGAATGATCGTCTCGATGTTTTTGGAAGATACCTCATCGACCATCTGGCTGATGCCTGCATCGCGCTTGATGGTGGTTTGCGCGGAGGCCTGTAAAGCAGGCCATAACAGCACAATTGATAAAATTCTTTTCATATATCTGATATTGGTTATCTGCGGGACAATCGCCCACTACACATACATATCTTTACATTTTTACATCCAAACATTTCCACATCTGCACCATCCGCACACCTGCACATCCTCACATCCTCACATCTATTCTTCACCTTCCTCCTGCATTACGCCACCGATTTGTTTATAGTTGCTTTTTACAAAGTGGCACCAGTCGCATTCCTTTTTACCGCAGCCGGTGTTAAAATCGTGCGCCAGTATTTTTTGATAAACGGTTTTTATTTGCTCGGTTACCGTTTCGGTATCTTCGGGGGTGATCACAATTTTTTCCTTGTAATACTCGTCATTTACCGGCTCCACAAATTCAAACACCGTGCTCACTACCTGCCAGTCGAGGGCACGGTCATGATCGATCAGCAGCTTATAAAATACCGCCTGCCGCCAGTAATCGCCGCCGTTGGGGTGCTCATCGTCCGGTCGTTTCAGTTTGTCTTTTGCGTTCTTAAGCTTGCCGGTTTTATAATCTACTACCGTCACTTGTTTACCGGTAAATTCTATCTTATCCAAATTGCCCTTTACCGGTACACCTTCCACTTCCACGTTGCGGATGCTGCGCTCGGTTACCGCTATTTTGTTCCATACCGGTATGTTTTGCTCGTAATAGGCCGGTAATATCTTTTCACCATAGTTCATCCGCAGTTTAAAATCTTCTTTGGTAAACGAATCCCGGTTGCGGTGCATGTACCAGCGGAATTCGCGCATAAATTCGTCTGTAAGCGGGAATTCATCGCCATTTTCTTTCATTTTTCTGAAGATGCGGTTCAATGCCCAGTGCACCGCCTGCCCGAAGGTGGCCGAAGGGCTTTTACCCGAAGGCACCCTGATGAGGCACTGAAAATAAAACCGCAGCGGGCAATCCAGGTAATTGCTCAGATGCGTTACCGACAGTGTGTAATTTTGCAGCAGCAGGTCGATGTAGTTTTTATCCAGCAACTCCACTTTCGGCTGCAGCGTTTCCAGGAATTGCGAGGCCAGGAAATCCAGCATCAATGCCTCGCTTACCTTCGGATGCTGCACCTGCAGGTAAGTGCCGGCAATGATCTCGCTCACAAATTGCGAGGCTTCCTGTTCCTTGCCGTTTTTATCTTGCGCCGCGTACGAGATATGCAGGAATTGTTTCGCCCGCGTCAACGCCACATAAAATAACCTGCGTGATTCTTCTTTTTGCGCAATCTCGTCATCCTTAGCCTGGGTGAGGGTATCCGGGTAGCTGAAGCCATTATTGCGGCCTTTGCCATCCCATATCTTTTTGGTACAGCCGATCACAAACACATGCTCAAACTCCAATCCTTTTGAGCCATGCGCCGTAAGGAAGTTGATGCCGTTCTCCGAGAAGATAACCTGGTTCAACTCCAGCCGGATGCCGTGTTCCTGCATCAGTTTGATGATGTGCATTAAGTCGGCCAGTTTGATATCCGGCTTTTTGCGGCTTTCGTCCTTAATAAAATCAAACAGGCTGGTGAGCACCTGCATGTACCAGCCTTTATCGGGCTGCTGCATGATGTATTTCAGCACACCCATTTTTGCCACCACTTGCTCAAAAAGCTGTTGCAGCGTATTGCTGGCCGAATACGTTAACAGATAATGAATATCGCTGATCAAAAACTTCATACCCTGGTTGGTCTGTTGATCAAACAGTCCGGGCTGTGCAGGCGAACGCATCTGGCTGATATAGCGCCGTAATGAAGTTTTAGGCTCATTGTTGTTGGCGGTTGCATAATTTTCCTTCGCTACCGCGACAGAAGCTTTTGCGATCTCGATCGGCGGAATATCAAAGAAGTCATAGTGCATGATCTCGAACAGCAGTTCATCGCCGCTATAGGGCGAATCCATTTCCATCGCCAGGTAGCGCAAAATGTTCAATACCTTCTCGCCAAAAGGCAGGGTGAAAATATCCACCTTGCGCTTGGTATTTACGGCGATATGTTGGGTATCAAAAAACCGGAGCAGGTCCTCTACCTGGCTGTGGTTGCGGTAGATTACGGCAATTTCGCCGGCTTCAGTTCCACGATCCAGCAGGCGTTTGATTTGTGCAGCAACATCCGCCAGCTCCTGGTTCGGGTTTTCGTATTCCTTTACCTGCGGTTCTATCATCAGCTCGCTAAAGCGCGGGTGCGCCGATTCCAGGTTTTTATCCAACTGTAGTTGCGTAGTAAGGCGTTCGAAATTGTTTTCTATGAGTGCCTTCGATACGTCCAGGATCAGTTGGTTCGAGCGGTAATTTTGTGTCAGCACCACCTTTTTGAGCCGGCTCGAATAGTCGGCCGCAAAATCCAGTATGTTTTTCGTGTTCGCCCCCTGGAACTTGAAGATCGACTGGTCATCATCGCCAACCACAAACACATTTGGCGTATCCCAGTAATTCAACATAAACTTCAGCAGCTCATTTTGCGATCCGCTGGTATCCTGGAACTCATCGACCAAAATATACTGGTAACGCTCCTGGTACCGGCGCAGCAGGTCTTCATTTTCGCGAAAAGCCTTCAGCACCCATTGGATCATGTCGTCATAATCATACCGGCTGCGGGCCTTCATTTTGGCGTCGAAATTTTGGTATTCGCCAACGGCAGCCAGCAGCTTTTCCATTTTTTCTTTAGCGGCGTCAATTTCCTTCTGTTTCAGGTCACCCACTTTAATGCCTTTGGCTGCGTTGGCGCGTTTATAGACGTATTCCTCCCGCAAGGGCAGATCGGCCAGGTATTCTTCAACCGCTTTCTGAATGGCTTCAGCAGTCCAGTTTTCCTTTTTCATGTCCGAAAAAAGACTTTTCAGCCTCGGCGCATCGTAGTAAATATCGCCTGTAAAGCGCTTTAACAGGTGGTCGTTCGGAAACTCATCCACCAGTTCCCTGAAAAACATCGCCGACTCCAGATCCGACAAAGCGTCCAATGTCAGCTTGCCAAAATACTCCAGGTTTTCCTGGATTATCTCGTTACAAAAAGCATGGAAAGTATAAATATTCACCCGGTAAGCTTCCGGCCCTATAAACTCAAACAATCGCTTGCGCATCGCCACCGCGCCTGCATCTGTGTAGGTCAGACACAAAATCTCTCCGGCTTTCGCATCGGTCTCGAGTAAAATTTTTCCGATGCGGGCGGCCAGTATCTGTGTTTTACCCGTTCCCGGCCCGGCGATGACCAAAACCGGGCCGTCCACCTGGTTAACGGCGGCAAGCTGTTCTGCATTTAGCTGGGCAAGGGCCTGGTTGAATTTTTCGTTGTATTTGGCGTGGGTGGGATGCATGTGGGTATGAATGATTTGCCGGGTAAATGAAAAAGATTTGACAACTTTTAAAAAGTTGTCAAATCTCGCGAATTTAGTTAAAGAACGAACTATCGATGGTCAGTATGTAAGACGCGTGCAAATAATCGTCCTTTTTGAATCTCCAGTATTTTTTATCCTTAAAATTTTTGAGGGAAATCTTATCCCCGGCTTTGACTTCAAAATTGTGAAAGTAAATCGAATCAATGCGTCTGTTGGCATCATCAACATAACCCAGCCGGTCCTGCTTTTTAATGATTTTGTTGGACCCAGGTGTCATATTAACAAAAGTTTGTAAGGAATCGCCGGGAAACTGGTATTTAACGACAAATGTTGCTTTTGTCTTATTTTCTATTTGATATTTTATAACCGATCCTGGATCACAAGAAGCAAGAATGAGCAAACTGGCAAACATCAAGCTTACTGAGAAGGAGCCGCGTTTAGCAACCATTGGTTGGTTTGTGATTTAGACAAATATACCTAACTTTTAGATGCGCGAAATGCAGATAAATGTCACTTTGGAATGGCGATGGAAGACACCTCGAAACTCATAAATATTTAGCATATTTCTTCATTACCTCATCATGTGGCGTCAGTTTTCCCTCTGCAGCTTGTTTTCGGCCCTGCTCAATTCCAGCTTTTACATGTTCGGGCAATTCGTGCCAAAAATCCTTATCATGACTTTCAAAAACCTCTTTTATTTGAAGCAAAACCGACTCATCCTCGGTTTCGAGCAAGCGTTTGGCAAGTTCTATTTTTTCTGATTGTAGATTCATATTCAAGTTTACTATAATTCTTTCGATTCGTCTTGGTCATCCGTAGGATGCAACCGCCTTCTTATAAGCACCGTTTTATCCAAACGCTGACCTGGTTTTAAGACGTGAGACCTTAACCTCGTAACCTCCGCAATCCGTTCCTGCGGCGGCCTCGACAGCCAATAAAGCATATCCTCATATTCTTCATCGATGTCCTTTAACAGGGCTTTTCTAACAACAGGTACAATTTTCATCGTTTGTTTTTCGCTTAGTAAATATACGAAATAAACCTTTAACGAAGCGTCAAAATCACCCCTTCACCACCGCCCGCACCGGGTAATACTCATAATTATTGATCTGCCCGGCAGGGTCGCCGGCTATCAGCGTTTTTACTTCTTCTTCATCATCTGTCATCACTATTCCCATGCCATAAACAGCTGCCGGGTCCATTACCGGACCATAAACCAGTACTTTCCCTTCATCCAAAAATTTTTTCCAATAAGCAACATGCTGCATCATAATGGCACGCTCAGCAGCCGTCATATCCTGCGCAAACGTAGGCCTGCGGGGAACAAGTTTCAGAAAGAAATATCTTTTTTCCATTACGTTTGTTTTTGACTAAAGATAATTCAATCACGCCATTTTGCCAGCTCCACAATGTCTTTTACTTCGATAATTTGCTTGTCATAACCCAGCAGCGTGACGTTGATCATCGCCTCACCCAACTCGGCCAGTGTACTTACGCCGCCGGGGTACACCCATCGTAAAAACGGGTACATCCACGTCATGTATTTATAGTATCTATTTGTGTTTTTTAGTCCAGGCGTAGGGTGCATATAGCCCGGCCTGAAAGCGTAAACTTTTTTAAATGGCAACTTCATCAGGTCGTTCTCCGTTTTTCCTTTTACACGCGCCCACATCGATTTGCCTTTTTCGGTGCTGTCTGTTCCACCGCCGGAAACGTAGCAAAAAACCATATCGGGGTTCAACTCGCTTAGAGGCTTTGCAAAATTAAGCGTCAGCGTATAGGTGAGGTTGTAATATTCCGGCTCTTTCATGCCTACCGACGAAACCCCCAGGCAAAAATAGCAGGCATTATATCCGCTAAGCTGGTCGCGGATCGGGCTGATGTCAAAAAAATCGGCGTGAACGATCTCTTTCAGCTTAGTATGGGTAAATCCTGAAGGTCTCCGGTTGATGATCAATACCGCCTCAACTTCAGGCCGGTTTAAGCATTCGTGCATTACGCCTTCGCCAACCATGCCGGTAACACCGGTTATGATGGCCCGTATTTTTGTTTCCATTATTTTTAAAGAAAATAGCGACAAACGCCGAAGCATTTGCCGCTATTAAATGTACGAACTATTTATATTAGAAAGCGGGCTTATTTCCCTAAGCAAAGGGAATAACCAATATTCGCAGTGCCTGCCCCTATATTATTTTTACCGTTGGCAGTACCTTTTTGTATGTTCAGAAAACCGTAATCGCCTCCGCCTTCAACAAAGAAATAGCCAGTCTCTTTTTTGCCGTTAAAAAGCTTATAGGCAAACCCAACATTGCCTTCAAAGCCAACGTTGAAATTGTGCAGCTGGTCTTTAATATCTGTATCGCTATTAATATTTGAAGGTGCATCAGGCGACAACGCTGACAAAGGCTCTGTACCCTTGGAGTCGAGATAAAAGCCGCCTGAATTGGTAACTACCTGGTGTGCATAAACCAAATAAGCCAAAAAGGGTCCCCCGTCAACGTAAAATCTAACCGTTTTGCTAAAATCCCAACCAAATTTTGCCAGTATAGGCAGCATCAGGTAATTTATTTTAGCCGCACTGTTAGCGTTATCGTATAAATAGGTCGGCGCTGGCTGCCCCTGTGCAGTAAATGCAGCTGCCAGCGGTGCCGGCGTTGGAAATGCCTGCAAGCCATCTTTCTTGCCGCCCTGGGCCGAATATTCCAACATCGGCTGCAAGGAAAACAGTTCGGAAAATCTAAATTCTGCGAGTAGCCCGGCATCAAGTCCTAACCTGGAACTATAGCCCGTATTTAACGGATTTTCGGTGCTGCTCCCTCCCCCTGTTAAGTTTGGTATACTGATGCCGCCCCGTAAGCCAAGTGCAAAATTAGGGACGTCGACGTTGTCCTGGGCGTCAGCATTAAAAAATAAAAAGACTAAAATAAAAAGTGATGAGTAAAAAAATAATTTCTTCATGATCTGGTAATTAAGTGGGTTAAAATAAAACAGTTAGAAGATAATCGGTAGCTCAAATTTGTATTAAATTAATGTTAGCCACAAACAAATTTAATTTTTAATAACAATACCTGTTACTCAAATGCAAATATTACAACCAAATGAAGGTTATTTTTGGCAAAAACCCTAAAAATTAGTTGCAAAATCTCCCAAATATTTGGTTTAGTCGTAGGTATTATTGCTAGCGGGCCCAATGCCAAAATCTGCTTAGAAAATGTGGGGAAACGTCGGTTTCCAGCATTACTTAACAGTCGGATGACAAATTTAACAGCTTGATTTTCAATGGGGATTGATATAAAAAATCAATGCGGAATAAACCATTGCCTAAATTTTTAATCTATATTGAATAAAAACAAAAACATGTTATGAAAAAATTTCTCTTTTTAGCGATATGCCTGCTGGCACTGGCAGGCACGGCAAGTGCGCAAGGGTATTACTACGGACCACGTCGTGTAAGGCGGCCGCCGCCACGCAGCGAGTACGACGATTTTTATAAGGTTAGGGTTGGCTTAACTGGTGGTTTAAATGTTTCGAATACCATTAACGCCTACAATTCAAACTATACTACCGCCGCCATCGCCGGCTTCAACGCAGGCTTATTCCTTGATTTACCATTGGTTTATCCAATGTCTTTCCAGCCCGAAATTTTATATTCGGAAAAAGGATATGCCGAATCAACACCCGATGGTAACTTTACTCAGCATGCCAACTATGTGGACGTGCCGTTGCTGTTGAAATTTAAACTATCGCCTACTTTCAACTTTTTGATAGGCCCGCAGGTAGCAATCCCGGTTAACACCACCAATACTTACGACAATGGATTTATGGTCACCAGCGAACAATACTACAATACCTATGGCGATAAAACGGTATTGGACGGTGTTGTCGGTGTAAGCTTCGATTTAAGCCGGGACGTTGAATTACGTTTCAGGTACACCATCGACTTGCAGCAAAACCAGCAAACCCAGCTAAGTACAACTAACGGTGCTTACAGTGCCGATTACCGCAACCAGGTATTCCAGGTAGGCTTAGGGTTTAAGTTTGAGTAAGAAAACAAAGGAATTGATGAATACGAAAAGGCCGGTGAGCGATGAACTTACCGGCCTTTTTGATTGCTCATTAGCCGGGCAACAAGGCCGTTATTTGTCAACTAAAAAGCAGCAATGCTGCCGCTGCCTTTATAAAGTCTTTTGTTTTTCTTTTTATTTTGTTTATTAATGGCATTCGGCCCTTTTTTTGGGGGGCAACTCTGAAAATATGATCCAGCACAAAATATTCAGCTTGTTTTTCAGCCTGCATCGTTTCAGGATGAACAATTTCATCCATCTCTTGTACCGGGATATCAGCATAAATACTATTCGCATCAAGGGTATGGGTTGCATCGGCCCTGAAACCAATATTTGAGATCAGGTTTTCGTTGGGTATGGCGGTAAGTCCGTAATTAA